>LUME01000033.1_pt1 | contig 24127 bp, 21 predicted proteins | sample 729951 | NCBI WGS metagenome assembly LUME01 (sample SAMN03860271, study PRJNA289734) | marine metagenome | biome: seawater column; feature: ocean; material: water; isolation source: Red Sea water column Station 34 - depth 200m | place: Saudi Arabia: Red Sea | collected 2011-10-15 | depth 200 m | reverse complement strand
GTATTGCAGATGGCTCTTGGTTTGGTGGAGTTTTAGGAGCGCCAGGGACTGAGGGACGTTATGCAATGGAAGCTATGGTTGATGCTTTGAAAAATGGCGTTCACCAAGGCGGAATTGATCCGCTTGCAACAGCACCTGACGGTGGTTTAATTACCGCTGAAAATGTTTCTAAATTTACAGCTGAGTGGGATGGCTAGTTAAATAATTTCAAAGCCCTTATTGTTTATAAAATGAATAGTAAGGGTTTTGTTTTTTTTAGATTAATTAATTCCAACTTAATTTTGCTTGGAAGCCTTCAAGACAATGGAGCACCAAAGCTCTGCCTGAAAGTGATATTAAGCGTTACAATTTTTTTGATAAAGAATATCAATTTGGAAATCGCATAACTGTTAAATAAGTATTAAATCCAGTGGAAAAACCTAACAATAATATTAAGACTTTTATCAGTTTTGATAAAGTTAGTAAAAGCTTTGGGGCGACGAATGCGCTTATCGACTGTTCAGTTGATTTTGAAGCAGGAAAGATACACGCTTTAGTGGGCGAAAATGGAGCTGGAAAATCTACTTTAGGTAAGCTCATTCTTGGTGTACATAAACATGACTCAGGGGCGATTAAAATCGATGGCAATGAAGTCATTTTTTCATCTCCAAAAGAGTCAGTAAATCAAGGTTTAGTAGGTATTTCACAAGAGCTATCATTATTGCCTGATCGAACAGTAGTAGATAATATTGCTATAGGTAGAGAGACAACTTTTGGACCATTTGTTTCTAGCAAACAAACGCTTGAAAAAGTCCTGAGTGTTATGAAAAAATACGATCTCTATATTGATCCTAATAGAATTGTTGGGACGTTGTCAGTAGCCGATCAACAGAAGGTTGAAATCCTTCGAGCATTAAACACCAATGCCCGTTTAATTGTTTTTGATGAGCCTACAGCTAGATTAGCCAGTCATCAGGCTGAGCAGCTTCATAGTTTGGTTCGATCTTTAGCAGAATCCGGTACTACTATAATTTATATTTCTCATTTTCTTGAGGAAGTTTTAAAAATCTCTGACACTATTTCATTATTAAGAAACGGCTTAAAGGTCAGAACTGAGCTAACATCAAAAGAAACCAAAAAAAGTCTTATTGAGGGAATGACTGGAAAAGATGCAGGAAGCCTGTTTCCTAAAAAACCAAAAATAGACCCTAACAGCGACACTCTTTTGAAAGTTAAAAGCCTTACTCGTAAAAATGAATTTCATGATATATCATTTGAAATAAAAAAAGGCGAAATTCTTGGTATTGCTGGATTGGTTGGATCGGGACGAAGTGAGTTAGCACATGCCATATATGGAAATAGCTTGCCTGATAGTGGTAGTGTAGAATTTTGCGGTAAAGAGTTTATTGTTAAAGACACTGCCAAGTCGATTGATTCTGGCATGGCAATGGTTCCAGAGTCTAGAAGAGAGCAAGGTTTAATTTTAGAGCGTTCTTTATTAGAAAATACTTCATTACCATATTTGAAAAAATTTTCTTCTTGGATTTATGGGCTTAACAAGCTTCAAGAGTATGATGAAGTAGATGATAGCTGTATGACAACAATGGTGAAGCATAGCGGACTTGAAAAAGAGGTTCAATTTTTATCTGGAGGCAATCAGCAAAAAGTATTGTTTGCTAGAGCAGCAATGGGCAAGCCTAAGCTTCTCATAGCTGACGAGCCAACTCGAGGAGTTGATATTGGAGCTAAGCAGATAATTTATGAACTCATATCTCAATTATCAAAAGTAGGTGAGGCGGTTTTATTAATTTCATCTGAAGTGGAGGAAATTATTGGAGTCGCGCACAGAGCGCTTGTTATGTCACGGGGTCAAATTGTGGTAGAGCTCAAGGGCAGTCAAATAACGAAGAACGCTATAATGGAAGCAGCCTTTAAGCAGGAATAATCTTATGAAAAATGTATTAGAGTTTTCAAAAAAACATGGCATTGCCATAATTACTATTTTACTTTTCATTGTATTAACTCTAACAACTGATAGTTTTTTTACAGAGAGAAATCTTAGAAATTTATTAGATCAGCAGTCGACAATTTTGATAGCTGCCTCATTTATGACAATTGTTATAATTTCAGGTAATTTTGATATTTCTGTTTCATCAATTTTTGTTGTATCCCCTTTATTTGCGTTGCTTGTTGAAAATGCAACTGGAAATATATTTTTGGCTTTATTGGCTGGCATCAGCATAGGTCTTGCGATGGGGGCATTCAATGCGATTGTTGTTACCTATTTCAAAGTCAATTCATTTATAGCAACATTGGCAACTTCCTTTATGTTTTTTGGTCTAGGCTACTTAATTAGTGATAGATCTTTAATGAGGCCTATGGGCGATGCTTATCAACAAATCGCTCGTACAAAGTTTTTTGATATTACTTCTGCTACATGGCTTGCCTTGGTAATGGTAATTATTGCGAGCATTATATTAACTCGAACGAGGTTTGGTCGTAACGTGTTTGCAACTGGAGGCAATCAGGAGGCTGCTCGTTTGGCAGGCGTTAATGTCTCTAGAGTTCAAGCTGTAACCTTTATTTTGCTTGGAGGTGCTTCTGCGCTTGCTGGAATTGTGAGCTCATCAAGGGCTATTTCAGCACAGCCATCTGATGACTTTAGTTTTGTATTTTCAGTTCTAACGGCAGTTATTGTTGGAGGTACATCTATAGCTGGAGGCAAAGGGGCCGTATGGAGAACTGTAGCAGCGGCTTTCTTTTTAGCATTCATGAGTAATGGATTTAATTTGAATCAAATTGATCCACTTTGGCAAAGAATAATATTAGGGCTTGTTATAGTGATTGCAGTTGCAATCGATTCTTGGTCGCAACGCAAAAATGTTTAAATAATATGATGATTAGAGTTGGAGAATTTAGATGATTAGAGTTGGAGTAGATGTTGGTGGAACCAATACTGACGCAGTTGTTATGAGAGGACAAAAGTTTTTAGGGGGTGCTAAAAGACCTACTACACAAGATATCTTAACCGGCGTTGAAAATGCAATTCAAGCCGCCTTGGGTGAGGCGAAAACTTCTTCTGATAGTGTGGACGTTCTAATAATTGGCACAACTCATTTTGTGAATGCATTAGTTCAGCGAACTAAGCTTGCACAAACCGGGCTGATTAGAATGTGTTTGCCGTCAGGCTCATCAATTCTTCCTTTTGCTGACTGGCCAGAATCTCTGGTTAACGGCATGAAAGGATCTAGTAAGCTTGTTAAAGGCGGCTATGAAATGGACGGAAATGAGATATCTTCGCTTGATAAGGATGAGCTTATATATGCAGCTAAGGATTTAAGTGATTTGGGTTGTAAGCAAATTGCAATTAGTTCGGTTTTTGCCACAGTTAGAGGAGATATGGAAGATGAGGCTTTAGAAATAATAACCAAGGCTATGCCAGAGCTTAGCATTACACTTAGTAAAAGTATTGGTGGTATGGGATTACTTGAAAGAGAAAATGCAGCAATTATTAACGCTTCACTTAAGCCATTGGCCGAAGAGGTGGTTGATTCATTTAAGCTTCTTCAGAAAAGTTTAAAGCTTTCTTGTCCAATGTTTTTTACTCGGAATGATGGTACTTTAATTGAGGCAGCTGAGGTTATTGAGTTGCCTGTACTTACATTTGCTTGTGGTCCAACAAACTCTATGCGTGGGGCTGCTTTTCTTTCTGGTTTGCAGGATGCTTTAGTTGTTGATGTTGGTGGTACAACAACAGATGTTGGCGAGGTTCAAGACGGCTTTCCTCGATTAGCTGGTACTTCTGTTATGGTTGCCGATGTTAGAACTAACTTTGCAATGCCTGATGTAATAAGCATAGGGCTAGGTGGCGGCTCTATTGTTAGTGATAATGATCCAATGTCTATTGGTCCAATTTCAGTTGGTAATGAACTTCCTCAAAAAGCCAAAGTATTTGGAGGCGACACATTAACTGCGACTGACCTTGCAGTGGCTGCAGGACGATGTAAAGTTGGCGATACTGCCCCACCATCAATAGACTCCATTGATAAGCTAGTGGAAATTCTAGACAAGATGGTTTCAGATCAGGTTGCACGAGCTAGAACAAGCAACAAAGCTATTCCGGTTATAGCTGTTGGCGGAGGCAGTGTTATGATGCCTTCTGAGGTTGACGGACTAGAAGTCATTTCTCCAAAACATAACGACTTAGCTAATGCGGTAGGAGCTGCTATTGCACAAGTTAGTGGACAGGTGTCACGTGTAGTTTTACTAAATGATGATATTGATCGCGATACTGCCATTAAGCAGGTGACAGAGGAGGCCACTAAGATTGCAGTTAAAAGACATGCAGACCCTAAATCGATTTCTGTTTTAACAGTTTCAGATATGCCACTTTCATATTTGCCAGGCAATAACTTATTGATTAATGTTACTGTTGTGGGCAACCTTTTAATGGAGGAAATGTAATGAGTATTAAAAAACTATCTTTTGTTGATAATAAATCAATAAATGCTATCGCTTTAGGAGGCGCTGTTCTTGGATCGGGCGGTGGTGGTGACCCTTATGTTGGGAGATTGATGACTCAACAAAGTATGCAAGAGTCAGGAGGAGTCGAGGTAATTGATATTGAGACTTTACCAGATGATGCTTTGATTTTACCAATTGCTATGATGGGGGCTCCTACAGTTATGGTTGAAAAATTTCCTTCTGGTAATGAATTTGCACAATTGATTCCAATGATTGAAAAAATGCTCACAAAGCCTGTTGCGGCTATTTTGTGTATAGAGGCTGGAGGCTTAAACTCAACGATTCCATTTGTAGCAGCATCGAAATTAGGCCTGCCAATAATCGATGGTGATGCAATGGGAAGAGCCTTCCCTGAGTTACAGATGGTAACTTTTACTTTAGGAGGAATAAGTGCAACACCAATGGCGATGGTTGACGAAAAAGGTAACGGTTGTAATTACGCTACTATTAGTAATGCTTGGACTGAAAAGCTTGCACGAGCAATTACAATCGAGATGGGCGGTTCAGCCATGTGCAGTCTTTATCCAGTTTCTGCCAAGGATTGTAAGGAGTATTTAATTAAGGGAAGCCTGTCTTTAATTCACCATATTGGTTCTATTATAGAAAAACATAGTTTTAATGCTTACGAAATACTTGTAAAAGAGTTAAATGGAAAACACCTTTTTAAGGGCAGAGTAAGAGATGTGGAAAGGAGAACTGAGGGTGGCTGGAATAGAGGCATTGTTAAACTAGAAGGGACAGATGGTTTTGTGAATCGTGAAGCGAAAATTGATTTTCAAAATGAATTCTTAGTTGCCATGGAGGGAGATAAGATTCTTGCTACAACTCCTGACTTAATATGTATGTTTGATGCCAACACAGGAGCTCCTGTTACTGCCGAAACTATCAAGTATGGTCTTGCTGTAAATATACTAGGACTTCCCTGTGATCCGATTTGGCAAAGCAAAGAGGCTATTGAAATGATTGGGCCTCGATACTTCAAATATGATATTGATTATCAGCCTCTATGATGGCTTAAGCATTCCAATACGTTTTTGTGCGACCGCTAAATAAGATACTATAGAGCCACTATAAAGCTCCATAACTGATTCGTTTAATAGGTAATTAATTAAATTATAGATTCAATTTTAGGCATTAGCCTAATAAGTTCCTGAGTATATGGGTGTTCTGGATTGTTAAATAATTCCTCGGATTCTTTTGTTTCACAAACACTACCATCTTTAAGCACTACAATTCTATTACACATTTGTCTAATTACAGGAAGATCATGACTAATAAACAACATAGTAAGGTGAAGTTCATCTTGAATATCTTTTAAAAGATTTAATATTTGTGCTTGTATACTCACATCCAAAGCAGAAGTAGGTTCATCACAAATTAATAAGCGTGGTCTTGTGGCTAAAGCTCTAGCAATTGATATTCTTTGTCTTTGTCCCCCAGAAAATTCATGAGGATATCGATCCAATGATTGTCTTGTCATTCCAACAATATCTATCAAATCGTAAACATTTTGTGTGAATTCAGTATAACTAATATTTTTTTGAAAAAACTTTATTGGTTCAGATATTATGTCTCTTACTTTAAATCTTGGGTTCAAAGATGAATATGGATCTTGAAATATCATCTGAATTTGCCCCCTACTCTTATCAATTTGATATTTTCTGTTTGAATTATAAAGTGAGAGATTATTATAAAAAATTTCCCCATTAGTTGGCCTGACTAGTCCTGTAATAATTTTTGCTATTGTTGATTTTCCTGAGCCAGATTCACCAACTAAACCTAGAGTTTCACCTTCAAATAGTTCAAAAGATACATTATCAACTGCCTTCACCACTTTGTCAGTGGAATCACCTTTTAAGCCAAATGAAATATTTATTGCCAAAGAGTTATCATCAAAAATTTTAGTAACGTCTTTCAGTTTTAATAATTTTTCATTTTTGTTTTCTCTTATTCCCCAGGTTTTAATAATATTTTTTGTTAAATTTTTAGAGTCAGATGTAATTTCTTTTCCATCAGGACTAATAAGTTTGAATCTATCAATTTTTTTATTTGTGGGCGGCACCGAAATAACCAAACTCTTAGCCTCATTAGATTTAGGGTTCGTTAATAATTCTTTTGTATCACCTTGCTCAACAATAAGTCCATGTCTCATAACAATAACTTTATTTGTTGTCTCAGCAATAACACCCATGTCATGTGTAATAATAATTACTCCTAAATTTCTTTTTTTAGTAAGATCTTTAAGTAATTCCAGTATTTGATATTGAATACTTACATCTAAAGCAGTTGTAGGTTCATCAGCTATAATTAAATCTGGTTCACAACTTATTGCTAAAGCAATAACAACCCTCTGGCGCATACCTCCGCTAAATTGATGAGGATAATCTTCAATTCTTTTTTCAGCATTATCTATTCCTACTTCTTTTAGGAGTTGAATAGATTTATTTAATGCATCTTGATAGCCTAAATTTAGATGTGTTTGAATAGTTTCAATTAATTGTTCTTTTATTTTAAATAATGGATTTAAGGATGTTTGAGGGTCTTGAAAAACAAATCCAATTTTCTTTCCTCTAATGCTTTGAATGAGCTCTTCGTTATCTCTTAATTCATTATTATCAATTTTAATTGATCCATTTGTTATTTCGCCTGGAGGGTCAATTAAATTTATGATGGCATTTGCAATGGTGGATTTTCCAGAACCAGATTCACCAACTATTCCTAATATTTCACCCCTTTCCAATGTAAATTCAACATTTTTACTAGCGACAATTGTTTCTTTTCTAGTTGGATAACTAATATTTAAATTGTTGACTTCTAATAAGCTCATCTCTTTTTTAATTTTGGATTTAAGGCGTCTCTCATCCAATCTCCCAATAGGTTAATAGATAAAGCTAAAACGATTAAAAAAATAGCTGGAAAAAATGTAATCCACCATTCGCCTGAAAATAAAAAATTATTTCCAAATCTAATTAATGTTCCTAGTGAAGGTGTTGTAGGTGGAACCCCAACACCTAAAAAACTTAAAGTAGATTCTGTAATGATTGCAAGAGCCAATCCTATTGTTGCAATGACTAAGATAGGTCTAAGTATGTTTGGCAAAATATGTTTAAACATAATTAGAATGTTTGACAATCCTATAATTCTCGAAGCTGATACATATTCTTTATTTTTTTCAACTAGAGTAGATGCTCTAGAAACCCTAGCGAACTGTGGCCATTCAGAGATACCAATTGCAAAAATTAATACGTACATTGCCATTTCATCATGCATTGATTGTGTAATGATTGATCTAGCTATGCCATATACGAGTAAAGCCATTAGAATGCTTGGTATTGTTAATTGGACATCTGTAAGCCGCATCACAACAATCTCATATATACCGCCTATATAGCCAGCAGTAACACCAAGGAATACACCAAGTACCATAGCAAAAATTATTGATGCAAATCCTACGATTAATGAAATTCTTGAGCCATAGATCATTGTTGAGAACATATCTCTTCCTTGTTGATCGGTCCCAAGAATAAAGCTGGTACTACCACCCTCAGACCACATAGGTGGAGTAAAAGCATCCATTAATGAAACTGTCGCTGGGTCAAAAGGATTGTAGGGAGCAACTATTCCAGCAAAAACTGAACAAAGAAGAATAATAAAAAAAATAGCAGAAGAGATAATTGCAATTTTTGAATTAAAAAAGCTATAGCCTATATCGGTATCATAAATTTTATTAAATGTTTTGGATAACATCTCTAACCCGTCTCTTCCTTGAGCCTTATTCTTGGATCGATAAAGTAATAAGTGATATCAACAATGAAATTTATCATAACGAAAATAAAGGCAACCATAATCATGTAGGCTGACATGATTGGTATATCAACAAAGTAGACTGCGTTGATAAATAGTGCACCCATACCAGGCCATTGGAAAACTGTTTCTGTAATAATTGAAAAAGCTATTAAAGTTCCAATATTAATACCAGTAATAGTAATTACAGGTATTAAGCCATTTTTAAGCGCATGCCTATAATTGATAATATTTCTTTTAATGCCTCTAGCTTGAGCAAATTTAATATAATCCGTTTGAAGTATTTCCATCATTTCCGCACGAACTAATCTGATCACATATGTCATTTGAAATAAACTTAACGTGACCGAGGGTAAGATTAATGCCTTAAGTCCAGAAGTAGTTAAAAAACCTGTTGTCCAAAAGCCTAGTTCTGTAACTTCACCTCTTCCAAAAGAAGGAAGAACTCCCAGTATTACAGAAAAAAAGTAAATTAACATTATCCCTATAATGAATGTTGGAAGTGAAACACCAGCAAGTGAAATGACAAGGATAATATTTGAAATAAAACTATCTCTATGGATGCCTGTATAGACACCTAAAATGATTCCCACTATTATGGCAATCAAAGCAGATACAAAAACTAATTCTAGAGTGGCTGGCAGTCTTTCTGAAACTAAATCCGAAACCTCTCTTTTTAATTGATAAGATATGCCAAAATCGCCTTGAACAACATTGCCTAAAAATCTTGAAAATTGAATATAGACAGGATCATTTAATCCCAGAACTTCTCTAACCTCGGCTCGTCTTTGGTCCGAAGCATCTTCTCCTGTCATGCTATTTACGGGGTCCCCAACAAAATTGAATAAAGAAAAGGAAACAAACGCAACAACAACCATTACAAGGATAGATTGTAAAAGTCTTTTCAGGGTATAGCTAAACATGGAAGGTTTTTCTGGCCAGTTGCCTGGCCAGAAAATATAGATGTTTTTAGTTTACGTTTGCAAATCTAAATAATGGCTCGTTGTTCATTCTAATCGGAACATCGACATTACTTTTTGATGCTTGGTTAACAACTTGGTGATGTAAAGGAAGGTATGTTACATCGGCCTGGGTAATATCCCAAGCTTCAGCAATCATAGCATTTCTTTTATCAAGGTCTGTTTCAACACCCATTGCCGCAACTAATTCGTCGACTCTAGCGTTACTGAAATTTACTTTATTCCAGCTTCCAGAGCTTTCAAATAAGTATGAATATACATAGTGACTGTCAAAAGTTGGAACACCCCAACCTAGCATGTACATGTCACTAGTCATACCATTAGCATCACCCTCTTTAATTTCAGAGAAATGCTGACTCTTAGTTTTTGCATCAAGATTTACTGTAACTCCAATTTTTGCAAACATACTAATAGCTGCTACACAAATTGCTTCATCGTTGATATAACGATCATTAGGGCAATCTAATGTAAGCTCAAATCCGTCAGGATAACCAGCTTCAGCTAAAAGTGCTTTTGATAACTCAGGATCGTAAGGCAATCTTTCATCACGTGCTGCTGTGTGACCATTAACACCAGGGGCAGTAATAATACCTGCCGGTACACTTTGCCCTCTCATTACCTTATCCTTAATAGCGTCCATATCTAAAGCATGGTACATTGCCAGACGAACTCTTCTATCTGCAAAAGGATTTTTTCCTTTAATGTTAGATGAATTCAATTCAGCTGAACCTTGATCCATACCAAAGAAAATTGTTCTATTTTGAGGAGTCATTTTCACAATGTGGCCTGCAGAAGACTTGATTCTTGCAAGGTCTTGAACTGGCACAACATTAGTGTAATCGATTTCTCCAGAAAGAAGTGCTGCAACTCTTGTTGCATCATTCTTAATTGGAAGTAATTCAATCTTATCTATATTGTGTGTATAGTGATTTCCCCACCAGTCATCATTTTTTTCAAAAACAGTTCTTACATCCTGTTCTCTGAAAGTAATTTTAAATGGTCCAGTTCCATTGGCATTGGATGCGCAATAAGATGTCTCACCTGCATCCCAATTATATGAAACCTCACAACCATTTGCTTTTGCCCAATCTTCAGACATTACAAATATCTGAGTTAATTGGTTCAAAAGAATTGGATTTGGTCCATCAGTTTTTACTTCAACAGTATGATCATCAATCGCTGTTGCTGATTTAACACTTTTAATTAAATCAACCATATCAGATGGAGCAGTCTTTGCTCTATTGATACTAAAAGCAACATCGCCTGCTGTTAAAGATGATCCATCATGAAACTTCACACCCCTACGAAGGTTAAATACCCATGTATCGTCAGCTGTTGCCACCCATGACTCTGCAAGCTGAGGAAGTATTTCCATGTTAATACCTGGAGTTACCAAGCCTTCATATACTTGACGAGAAACCATGTGAGTTGGACCTTCATTTTGTGCATGCGGATCAAGAGTTAAAGAATCACCAGGCATTGACCATTTGATAGAATTAGCCAAAGACGGTGAAAAAATACCCATGAATAGCAATGACAAAACAATGCTTAACGTTTTTTTCATTTTTCTCTCCTTAATTAAACACCATATGGTGTCATATCGTTGTCTAGACAAAAAAAACCAACCAGCATTATGCCTGTTGGTTTAAGTCCAACTATATAGTAGCGATAATGTTAGGTCAAGGTTTTTTTCTTTAATGTTAAGATAATTCAGAAAAGCTATCCTCTCAAATAGATCGTTTATAGAAGAGAATATGATCTAAATTCCATGTATCTTGAATTAAGTTTAGAGTTTCGTAAATGTTTTTTCTTTTAAAAGAAACTTACATGCTCTTGCATAGGTCTGGGTCCCAAAACGCGTCTTCGATGTCCCCCATTGAAAAAATTAAGCCAACGATATCAGTAAGCGAGAACTGTTCAATGTCGCCAACTGCCAGTACATATTGCCCTGTGTTGGTGTCATTAAAGACCTTGATATAGTAAGTTCCAGCTTTGAAGACTCTATTTGAGGCAAAGCTTTTACCGATTTCTGGACCATTCCAGTACCACTGCTTACCGTATTCTTCGTACCACGGAGTCCACTCAAAGTTCTCACCGTCGGCTAGATATAATAAATGAAAATCTGAGTCTAATACCTCAAAAGAAAATTTACTCTCAAGAGCGCAGTCACCAATCTTAGCAGCCAAAATTCCGCTGTAAAAATCAAAGTCTTCCGCAGATTGAATTCGATAGTAATGCGGGCCGCCCGAAAGTGTTGAATAGATAGCCTTTGATATTTCAGGATCTTCTATTTCGTAAGGTGCGTCTGGCGGGTAACTTGAGTTTTTATTTAAAACAGGCTTATGGGCGTGAATTTGAGTACAAAATATTAGGAACAATATTAGGCTTAGTGATTTTTTCATGAGTTGTGTATGCTTAAAAAAATTAAGCATAATAATAACAAAAAATAATCCATACCTACGAAAAAAATGTAGATTTTATAAGGGCGGTTTTTTGCTTATCAGTCGTCAGGGTCTATAGGTCCTGGTGCCAAAACCTCTCTATTGCCTGCACTATTCATCGAGCTTACAATGCCGCTTGCTTCCATATCTTCGATGATTCTTGCGGCACGATTATAGCCAATACGCATACGTCTTTGGAGACTCGAGATTGAAGCCCTTCTAGTTGAGGTAACGATTTCTACCGCTTCATCAAAAAGTGGGTCAAGCTCGTCCGTGACATACCCTGAGTCTTGTGAACCGGCGCTTTCATTTTGAGGACTAAGTATGCCGGGCAAATAATTAGGGTCTGAGTTCTTTTTAAGGTGCTCAACAACGCGGAAAATTTCACTATCTTCAACGTACGCGCCATGAATACGGGTCAGGTGAGAAATGCCAGGTGACATATAAAGCATATCGCCCAAACCAAGCAATTGTTCTGCGCCAGATTGGTCCAAAATTGTTCTGGAGTCTGTCTTTGATGAAACCTTAAATGAAATTCTAGAAGGGATGTTGGATTTTATGAGACCAGTGATAACATCCACACTTGGCCTTTGTGTTGCCACGATAAGATGTACTCCTGCAGCACGGGCTTTTTGGGCGATACGAACAATTAAGCCCTCGACTCGTTTTGATTTAGCTCTATCTTGTTGGGCAAGAGCCGCCAACATGTCGGCATATTCATCGATGACGATGACGATTAGCGGAAGTGACTCTAGCTCAGGATGTTGCTCCCCTTCTTTTGCTGTTTTGGGGTCAAATGAAGGGTCTAGTAATGGTTTGCCACTTTTGTTAGCGCGCAAGAGTTTTTCATTAAAAGCTTCAATATTGCGAACACTAAATTTAGCCAAAAGCGTGTAACGCCGCTCCATTTCATTGACGCACCACCATAACGCACTTGCAGCCTCATTCATATTCGTCATAACAGGGGTCAACAGGTGAGGGATGTCGGCATAGCTAGCCAATTCAATAATTTTAGGGTCAATCATTATGAACCGAACTTGATCTGGTTTTGCCTTATATAAAATACTTAAAATGATGGCATTGAGGCCGACGGATTTTCCCATTCCTGTGGCGCCAGCAATCATCAGATGTGGCATCTTAGCAAGATCTGCAACTATGGGGTGTCCATTGATATCTTTACCGAGACCCATCGAAAGTGTTGATTTAGATTTTGTAAATGTTTCGCTCGAGAGGATCTCTTTCAGTCCAATCAACTCTCTATTGTTGTTCGGTATCTCAAGGCCAATTACCGGTTTTCCCGGGATGACGTCGACAATTCGAACACTTTCCACCAGCAATGCCCTGGCCAAATCTTTGTCAAGGTTCATGATTTGACTGACCTTCACTCCAGGCGCAAGAGATATTTCAAATTGAGTGACCACAGGACCCGGGGTGACGGCAGTAATGTTGACATCAAAACCAAAGTCTTTCAATTTCAGTTCTACTTGTTTTGACATCTCTTCTAGGAATTCTTCGCTATAGCCGAGACCGGAGTTGTTAACATCGTCAAGAAGGGAAAGGTCAGGCAGTCCACTTGATGCGGCAGCTTTATAGAGATTGCTGCTTGCGGTTTTTTGAGATTTTTCGGTCTTTTCAGCTTTTTTTGTTTTTTTCGTTTCTTTGCCTTTAGTTGACTTCTCCTTTGGCCTAAGTTTTTGGGCGTTGCTGATCTTTGGCGATGGTTTTATTGGGACAGTTTTTCTTTTTGAGGCAATATTGGAAGACTTGTCATTGCTGAACATTGTCTTACTAATATTTTTCCAAGAGGCACTAGTGGCAATACTAAAGCTTATGAAAATGATGGCAACATAGATTATTGTGGAGGCTTCACCAAAAAGCGCATAAAACAAGACTTCATGCATCGATTTTCCAATCATACCTCCAGCTAAAAATGTTTCCTTTAGACCTTCTATCACTTTTATCTCCGGGGCATATTGATGCGCCAGCGCGGCGGTAAAAAATACCATCACAAAATAGGCTATCAGGCGCAGTAAAAAGGTTATTCGGTTTTTTTTCTCCTTGTAAGCATCTCGATGAAAGCTGTAGCCAAGCCACACAAGGGATATTGGTAGGATATAGGAGACATAGCCTAGAATTCCCATTGAAATGTCACTCAAATAAGCACCAAATATGCCGGCAGAATTTGCAACCGGCTTGACCAGCACAGCGCCTCCAGTCCAAGGGTCCTCATCAGGAGAGCTCGTCAGAAGTGAAATAAGGAATACAATACCCAATGTTGTGAGTAGTATAAAAATTGTCTCGCTTAAAATTTTGGAGCGTGGATTTTTTGGCTTATGTTGCGTTGTTCGTTTGTTATTTTTTTTCAAGGTAGTCTATAATGCTCCATTGATTAATTAGTATAAAGTATTTCAAATGAGTGATATCAAACATTGTCGAGTTTTGATTGTTGGCGCTGGCCCTGCCGGCTATGCTGCAGCGGTTTATGCTGCCAGGGCAAACCTCAATCCAGTGATGATAAGTGGACTCGAGCAGGGCGGACAACTCATGACAACAACTGATGTTGATAACTGGCCAGGGGATAGTGACGGCCTACAAGGCCCAGATTTGATGGAGCGAATGAAAGTACATGCTTTACGCTTCAACACTGAAATAGTCAATGACCACATAACCAGCGTTGATTTTTCAAAGCGCCCATTTACTCTTAAAGGCGGGGAAACAAGCTATACAGCAGATGCCGTTATTATTTCGACTGGGGCGACAGCAAAATACTTGGGCTTGGAATCTGAGGAGGCCTATAAAGGCAAAGGTGTATCAGCTTGCGCAACCTGTGATGGTTTTTTCTATCGCGGTCAAAAAGTGGCGGTTATCGGTGGTGGAAATACCGCCGTTGAGGAAGCTCTATACTTGTCAAATATAGCGGAACATGTAACCATCGTTCACCGTCGAGATAAATTTAGATCCGAGAAAATTCTTTCAGATAGGTTAATGGAAAAAGCCAGCAATGGAAATATTTCTATTGAATGGAATCACAACTTGGATGAGGTTTTGGGCGACGACATGGGTGTTACAGGTCTGCGCTTAAAAGGCAACGATGGTAGCACCAAAGAAATCGATGTTCATGGTGTTTTTATCGCCATCGGGCACACACCTAATACAGGTATGTTTGAGGGACAGTTGGAAATCAATGGGGGCTACATTAAAGTTAAGGCTGGTCTAGAGGGCAATGCAACCCAAACCAGTGTTGAGGGTGTTTTTGCGGCAGGAGATGTAGCAGACCATGTTTATCGACAAGCGGTAACCTCTGCGGGTTCTGGCTGTATGGCGGCATTAGATGCAGAACGCTTTTTGGATAATGTAGAGAGTTGAGGAGGTTTAAGAGGAGAAATCCAAAGTTAACTTTGTTTTCCCCTTGTGTATAATTACGCGCTTTGGCCATATAGCTCAGTTGGTAGAGCAAGGGACTGAAAATCCCTGTGTCCCTAGTTCAATTCTAGGTGTGGCCACCATTTATTAAAGCCGAGTTAAACGCTGTTTTAACTCGGCTTTTTTGTACTAGTAATTAGCTAGAAGGGCGAGTCTTCCAATAGAATAAAGCCATAAAAATTGCTGTCGGAATGATCCCCAGCGGATCAAAATTGGCAGCATTGGTTGATACATGAAATGCCTGTACCAGAATAAACAGAGCATTGATGTAAACACCCAAAACCATGCCGACTTTCTTGAGATTATCACCAACCCAACTTGGCGCCATCCACGCAAAAATACCAATCGCTAGAATTGGGATTGAAGCCACCTGCCCAAAAGCTGTTAATTCGGCGGTTACTTCCCAACCAGGCCCTTGCGCTGCCATTCCTGGCGCAAACCAAAACATTGCAACCCATATCCAGGCGAATATAGCTTGCGCTTTAAATAAATGTGTTAATGTCATTTTTTCCCCTTAAATTGATAAAAAAATTTCATTCATGCTCTCCACCATTTTGTTGAGAAGAGTGGCTTAATTATAAACAAAATGTATGGTTTTCTTTACCCTATTTTTTTATAAATCACGGCCAGAGTTTGCTACTCAGTGGAGCTGGTCGGGGCTTATAAAATCCTGCTTTGAGGGTTGTAAAGCTTCTTGGATGAAGAGAACTCCCATACGAACATACTCCACTATTTCATAAAAATCCTGGGCATTCTCTTCGTTATCTAGAAGGTCCACCTCGAGTTGTGAAATTTCACTGATGTCCTTAATCATTTCAAGCACCTGCTCGTCAGAGGTTTGAACGGAGCTGAGACCGAGTCCCGCTAAAAATCCTTGGCACCAGTCAACAAGCGTATTAGCTTGTTCCCTCAAGGAGCACATATCGTCAGCAATGATTGGAAAGAAGTTTAGTGTTGGGTCGGCAAGCTGTTCACTGGTGTCGTTAAAGATTTCCGCCAGTAGCTGGTGCGACTCTTTTTCGAGTATATTGTTGAGATCTATACTGACAAGCACTTCATTAAGCCAGTCATCCAGTGAGATGTCTGGTTTGACACAATAAAAGCCACACAATAGCCCATGTGCAGAAGAAATGGTGTCATCCGTGTTTAGTTTTTGAAATGCGTCCTTAGAAAGGTCGTAGTCAAAAGATTGACCCATTGTCTACAATGCGCCTGCCAACACTTCCATTGCCGCCATGCGAACAGCGATGCCATTGGTTACCTGCTTAAGGATGACCGATTGAGGGCCATCCGCAACGCTTGAGTCGACTTCAATGCCTCGATTGACAGGTCCAGGATGCATCACGATTGCATCTGGCTTAGCCAGTTTTAATGTTTCATTGGTAATGCCGTAATTTTCAAAGTAATTCTTTTCATTGGGTATCTCTGCTGCAACCATACGTTCTTTTTGTAGTCTTAATGACATGATGATGTCGACACCTTCCAGCCCTTTCTCGAGATTGTCGAAACGCTCCAAGTCAGGCGAGGTTGTTTTTTTGTAAAGTAGGTATGCCGGAGCGATAAGACGAATATCCTTTGTTCCTAATGTCTTCAGCGCATGAATTCCGGAGCGCGCGACTCGAGAATGGCGAACGTCACCAACAATTGCAACCGACAAGTTTTCAAAGGATTTTTTATATTGACGAATCGTTAGCATATCTAGTAGGGCCTGAGTTGGATGGGCATTGATGCCGTCACCGGCATTTATAATGGCAACGCCTTCAATATTTTCGGCGACATGATGTGGGAGTCCATTTTTTTTGTGGCGGATAATGAACATGTCAATCTGCATCGCCTTCAAGGTCTGCATCGTATCCATCAAGGTTTCATTTTTTTTGGTTGCCGAGTTTTCAAGGTCAACATTAATGGTATTGGCGCTAGAACGTTTGGCCGCAATTTCAAAAGTATTTCGAGTACGCGTTGAGGGCTCGAAGAATAGATTCGCAACCGACATGCCTTTCAAAGCTTTTGATTTTTTGAGACCGCCGTTGTCGCCTAAAAGGCCATCTGCTCTATCTAATATATTTTCAAGGTGTTTCTTTGGGAGGTCTTTTAAACCCAAAAGATGAATCAGTTGTCCGGAAGAGTCAAGTTGGCAGTCGTTACTGATCGTGTCTGGTTTCATTGAGCCAAGTTTGCAAAATTAGTTCAGCAGAGCGCTTATCAACATCAGCTCGGTCAGCGTTCTTGTGAGCGTAGTGCCATTTTAATTGGTTTTTCGCCTCTGAAGAGGATAAATATTCGTCAACGAAAACAACCTCCTTGCTAAAACGCTTTTCTAACTTTCTTCCAAATGAGCGCGCTATAAATGTCATTTCTTGTTCTTTGCCTTTGTCATCGAGCGGCAGTCCAACAACAAAAATGTCTGCTTGGTGCTTGTTGATGAGCCTCTCGAGTTGGAGCCAATTTGTAGAGCCGTCCTTATGGTGAACAACAGTCTCAATGCCGCTTGCATGAGCCGTCAAGCTGTTAGCAATGGCTATTCCAGTTCGCTTTGTGCCGACATCAAAACCAAGGTAAGTTTTAATGCTCATTGAAGTTGCTGATAGAGCTCGTAACCAACATAACCGTCAGCTACTAGGCCGATGTCAGATTGAAATTGTCTGGTCGCGCTTCTTGTTTTTGGGCCTGCCATGCCGTCTGGCACTCCAGTGTTGTACCCCAGCAAATTTAAGGTTTTCTGAATTGTGAAGATATTTTCCTTAGTGAGCAGAGGCTCGTTTATTGGCTTAGCAATCAACTTACCACTACCATGAATACGGTCAGCCAGATAGCCCACTGAAAGGGCATATAAGATAGAGTGATTCCAGTCCATTATCACGTCGAAGTTTCGGTAAACCAAGAAAGCAGGACCTCGATGGCCCATAGGCACAATCAATGAAGCCTTCATATTAGAATTGGGTAGTCGATTGCCGTTAGCTCTAAGCACCCCTAATTGAGCCCATTCATTGACGCTTTTCTTGATTCCCAAGCCGGTTTGTTTGTAATCAAAGTTTTTTGGAATAGAGGCCTCTCTGCCCCACTTTTCGCCTTTTACCCAACCATTCTTCTTGAGAAAATTAGCGGCACTAGCGTATATATCTTCGTTATCATTCCAGAGATCGATTTTGCCATCTTTGTTGGCGTCAACGCCGTAAGCTTGGACACTTGTTGGCATAAATTGAACAGCGCCCATAGCACCGGCCCATGAGCCTTTTGCATCCAGAGGTATTTTATTCTTATCAATCAGCTTTAATAGTTCAATCAACTCTCTAGTGAAGAAGTTAGAGCGTCTTCTGTCATAAGCCAAGGTTGCTAAAGATTGGATCAGACTATGGTTTCCCGTGTAGTGGCCATAATTACTCTCAATGCCCAAAAATGAAACCAAAATATATGCAGGAACACCATATTGCTGGGTGGTTTTGTTGAGCAATGAAGTGTTTTGTTTTAATGTATCATAGCCATTATTTAGGCGAGTCTGAGTTACTCTTTTATTGACATAGGTCCAAAAATTTTGATTAAATTCTGGCTGATCGACATCCTTCTCAATAACCTCAGGCCTAGGCGAAAGTTGAAAAAACGCTTTGTCAATTGTTGCTTTGGAGACGCCTTGCTCAGTGGCCATTTGACGAACCTGAGATAGAAAGTCTTCAAAAGTGTGAGAACTGGCAAAGACGCTTGTTGTAAGAAAAACAAGGCAAATAAATCTAAAAAACATGGGCAAATTATAATGCGTAAATACGCTCTTATTTTAATTCTTTTTTTGCTGAACGGTTGCTTTGAAAATGAAAGTGTTGAGCAAATCAAAGGCGAAAGTATGGGCACAAGTTACTCGATTAATGTTTTGGGCGATGATCGTATCGAACAAGACATAATTGACAGACGACTTGAAGAAATCAATAATACTTTTTCAACATGGCAGCACGATTCCGAATTGTCTCAACTAAACCGTGCTCCTGTAGACGAATGGATTGACGTTTCTAGTGAGCTTTATTCAATGCTAAATCGATCGGTAGAAATTTACCAACAGACCGAGGGTTATTTTGATCCAGGCATTGGTCGATTGATTGATTTGTGGGGGTTCGGTGCGAGTGGTGGTAGAACAGAGGCGCCTAAAAGGGAGGAAATTGAGCAAGCCTTTGAAAATTCATCAATTAAGTTTCTATTGATGGAGGATGGTCGAGTCAAAAAAACCAGAGACATACATATTAATCTCTCAGCGATTGCCAAGGGCTATGCGGTTGATGAGGTTGCGCGCCTTATTAAGATCTCCGGTATCAAGAATTTTCTAGTTGAGATTGGTGGTGAGGTTGTTGCTTCAGGAAGCAATAGAGTCGATGATTGGGTTTTAGGTGTTGAACGCCCTGACAACAAATCACCCATTCCAGTTGTATTGAAAGATGCATCTATTGCCACTTCCGGGAATTATCGTAATTATTTTATTTGGGAAGGTAAAAAATATATGCATATTTTCAACCCTTCAACTGGTTTGCCAGCCAACAACGACCTGTCTTCAGTTACTGTGATTCATCCTCAAAGCGCAATGAGCGATGCTTACGCCACTGCAATGATGGCAATGGGCAGCAAGAAAGCCATTGAGCTCGCAAATAAATTGAAATTAACTGCATTACTTATAACCAATAAAGAAGATAATAATCAAATCATAAAAATTAACTTACCATAACTATGCCTACCTATAAGCCACTTGCTGAAATATTAAGACCCAGTAGTTTGGTAGACTTTGTAGGTCAACGGCACCTATTAGACGCTGATAAACCTATAGGTAAAACATTAGCTGACGGCAAACTCCATTCAATGATTTTTTGGGGTCCGCCAGGGTCAGGAAAAACGACTTTGGCGCGTATTATCTGTGGTCAGTTGGGCGCCCACTTCGAACAGATGTCTGCTGTTTTGGACGGTATTAAAGAGCTTAGAAATGTAATCGACCATGCTCAACGTTACCAACAACATAACCAAAGTACAGTATTGTTTGTTGACGAAGTTCATCGCTTTAATAAAGCACAACAAGATGCCTTTTTACCTCAAATCGAATCTGGACTGATTACTCTAATCGGCGCAACTACAGAAAACCCATCCTTTGAGATCAACTCCTCTTTGTTGTCTAGGCTACGGGTATATGTTCTAAAAAAACTAAACGATGATGAGCTTAGCATTGTCGCCAAAAGAGCTCTCGAGAGTCAATCAATCAGCCTTGAAGACGATGGTTCGTTGTCACAAATTGTTGCAGTTAGTGGTGGTGATGCACGCCGACTAATTAATATCATCGAGCAGCTGGGTCAAAAATCAAACAAAACTCTCAATAACAATGATGTCGCCAAAACCCTTCAACAAAAAGTCGGCACTTTTGACAAGGGAGGTGATATTTTCTATCAACAGTTGTCCGCTTTTCATAAATCTGTTCGTGGCTCCTCGCCAGACGGAGCTCTTTACTGGATGGCAAGGATGCTTGTGTCCGGTTGTGACCCCAAGGTGATTGCTAGACGACTCCTTGCAATAGCCTCTGAAGATATTGGCAACGCTGATCCAAGAGCACTTCAAATTACTCTGAACGCTTGGGACGTTTACGAACGCTTAGGCGACAAAGAAGGAAATCGTGCTCTAGCGCAAGCCGCTATTTTTTGTGCCTGTGCGCCAAAATCAAACGCGGTTTATACAGCATTTAACCAAGCAATGGAGGACGCAAGGGGCAGTGGTGATTTGGAGGTCCCGATTCATCTATGCAATGCGAGCACAAAATTGATGAAAGAACTCGGTTACGGTGAAGGATATCGTTATGCCCATAGTGAGCCGGATGCTTTTAGTAAAGGGCAAAGCTATTTTCCTGAAGAGATGGGTGAAAAGATCTATTATGAACCCAGCGACCGTGGACTAGAGATTAAAATTAGGGAAAAATTGAAACAGCTTAGGTCGACTTCATGAGTGCACTAGCGTCAATTTTGAGCATTGGAGCAGGAGCAACCGTCGGCGCCAGTTGTCGCTACTATATAGGCGTTTTATCCCTACAATACCTCGGAAAAACATTTCCTTACGGGACCTTGATTTCAAATGTTGTAGGTACTCTACTCAGTGAGACCTATCGGCTGATGTTGTTGGTTGGATTGACCGGCTCTTTAACTACTATGTCGACACTTTCATATGAATCACTTGAGATGTTAAGTGGGGGGGATTATGGCCAAGCACTTTTGAATATTTTGTTGAACGTAGGGCTTTCACTGTTGGCCGCCAGTCTCGGTGTGATGCTAGCTAAATACGGTTTTAATCTAGCGCAAAGCTAATCTCTCTTCGATAGCATCTAGCAATTGGGAAGAGATGTTAAGGCCGAATTGCCTATCCAGTTCGCGAATACAGGTTGGGCTGGTAACGTTAATCTCGGTTATATAATCACCAATCACATCGAGACCTACAAATATTAGCTCCTTTTCAATCAGCATTGGCGCAATTTTCTCGCATAGATATCGGTCTCGTTCAGTTAAAGGCTGGCCAACACCTTTGGCGCCAGCAGCCAAGTTCCCTTTAAAGCTACCCTCTTTAGGCAATCGAGCGAGTGCATAGTCTATAGGAATGCCATTAATCAATAAAATACGTTTATCGCCATGTACTATTTCCGGCAAAAATTCTTGTGCCATAATGTAGCGCTGACCTTGATTGGTTATTTCTAATAACACTTCATCAATATTTTCATCATCTGCTTTTAGTTTGTAAATGTCTTTTCCACCCATGCCATCAAGTGGTTTTACAACGACCTCTTCGTTATCATTGATAAAAGCAATAAGTTGTTCTATATTTGAGCTGACAAGTGTTTCAGGTATGCAATCAGGAAAATTTAATGCAAACAATTTTTCATTGGCATCCCTAAGTGAGCTGGGTTTATTAACAACCAGGACGCCGCTGATTTCAGCTTGCTCTAGCAGGTAGGTGGCATAAATATAATCCATATCGAATGGAGGGTCTTTGCGCATAAAAATGACATCAACATTCGAAATTGAGAGTAACTCTTGTTCTTCACAGGAAAACCAATCATTATCCGAATCGGTAACGAAAGTTTTTTGGGCGTTAGCGAATACTTTTCCATTTAGGTGAAACATATCAACACTATCAAAGGTGAAGATTTCCCAATCTCGTCTTTGTGCCTCAAGCATCATTGCAAAAGAAGAGTCTTTTTTTTGGTTGATGCTGGCGATGTCGTCCATCAATACAGCGAGTATGATTGGTTGCATGCGATTATTATAAAGTAATCGGTTTAGGTATGAATGCGCTTACAAGGCAAAAATTCTTGAAGTAACAAGCTTTTGGGCGTATAATTCTGCCTCTTTAGTGCGGGGTGGAGCAGTATGGTAGCTCGTCGGGCTCATAACCCGAAGGTCATAGGTTCAAATCCTGTCCCCGCTACCAATTTAGACCCCCTCTTTTGGGGGTTTTTATTAGAAGTTTTTTATGGCCAAAATAGCTGACAAAGTATTTTCAATAATCAATCCTATCGTTATCGATATGGGTTATGAATTGTTGGGAATTGAATATGTTGCCAGTGGGAAGCATTCAGTATTGAGGATTTATATTGATTGTGAGGAAGGAGTTGGAGTGGATGATTGTGAAACTGTTTCACGACAAGTGAGTGCAATAATGGATGTTGAAGACCTAATCAACGGGCAGTATAATCTAGAGGTGTCGTCGCCAGGCATTGAACGACCTCTGTTTGTGATGGCACATTACCAGCGTTTTCTTGGACATGACGTTTGTCTAAGAACATACCGGCCAATTGATGGTAGGAGAAATTTTACCGGCTCTATTGGCAGTGTTGTAGAAACCAGTAATACAATTGAATTGGTAACAGAGCTCGGCTCAGTTTCTTTGGATATAGATTTAATTGAAAAAGCAAATTTAGTTGCTCATTTTTAGGAGAAACACATGGATGGAAAAGAATTGTTTTTAATGATTGAGGCAATCTCGAACGAGAAAAATATATCCAAAGAGAACGTTATCGAATCATTAGAAGAAGCTTTGGCGGTGGCAACAAAAAAACGAGATAATATAGACGTCCGTGTAGAAGTTGATAGGCGTAGTGGTGAATTTAAAACATTTAGGCGCTGGTTGGTAGTTGAAGACGGCGCTGATTTTGTGGATGACGATGGAACCGAATTTAACTCCGAGTTACACATCTATCAAGCTGATTCTAATGGTGAACTGACAGATTCTTATGTTGAAGAGGAATTAGAATCAATCGAATTTGGTAGAATTTCTGCTCAAATCGCCAAGCAAGTTATTATCCAAAAAGTTCGTGAAGCTGAAAGAACTGTTGTTGTCGATAATTTTTCCGAGCGTGTTGGTGAGGTGGTGATGGTCACGGTAAAGAGAGTTGACCGGGGAAATGCTTATGTTGATATGGGTGGTATAGATGGCATGATCTCGAAATATGATCTAATACCAAACGAGTCAATCAGAAAGAATGACCGTTTAAGAGCCTTTATCAAAGAGGTCAAGTCGACTCCAAGGGGTGCGCAAATCTTCTTAAGTCGCACAGCAAACGAGATGATGATTGAACTCTTTGAGATGGAAGTCCCTGAAATCAGTGAAGGTGTAATAGAAGTCAAAGCTGGAGCCAGAGACCCTGGGCTTCGTTCCAAGTTAGCCGTTAAAGCCAAAGACAAACGAATAGATCCAATCGGTTCTTGTATCGGTATGAGAGGCGCTCGTGTTCAGGCGGTTTCGAACGAGCTTAATGGAGAAAGAGTAGATATTGTCCTTTGGGACGAAGATCCTGCACAGTTTGTCATCAATGCGATGGCTCCAGCAGAAGTCAGCTCAATTGTAGTTGATGAAGAAAAAGGCTCAATGGAGATCGCAGTTGCTGAAGATCAATTAGCGCTTGCCATAGGTAGAGGAGGTCAAAATATTAAATTAGCCAGCAAACTGACGGGCTGGAATCTTAATGTTATGTCG
>LUME01000403.1_pt1 | contig 24251 bp, 17 predicted proteins | sample 729951 | NCBI WGS metagenome assembly LUME01 (sample SAMN03860271, study PRJNA289734) | marine metagenome | biome: seawater column; feature: ocean; material: water; isolation source: Red Sea water column Station 34 - depth 200m | place: Saudi Arabia: Red Sea | collected 2011-10-15 | depth 200 m | reverse complement strand
ATATTATGATTGTTGGTGATGACGACCAATCTATTTACGGCTGGCGTGGCGCTAATGTAGATAATATTCAGCACTTCCTGAAAGACTTCAACGAGCCTACCACTATTCGCCTTGAGCAGAATTACCGCTCTACTGGGAACATTCTTAAAGCAGCGAATACGGTTATCGACAACAATACTGGCCGTTTAGGGAAAGAGCTTTGGACGGAAGACGCACAAGGCGAGCTGATTTCTGTCTATGCGGGTTTTAACGAGCTAGATGAAGCGCGCTTTATTGTTTCGAAAATCAAAGATTGGCTTAATCAGGGCAACGCCCTTAGCGATACCGCCATTCTTTACCGAAACAACGCCCAGTCACGTGTGCTGGAAGAAGCTTTACTACACGAAGGGTTAGCCTATCGCATTTACGGTGGTCTGCGCTTCTTCGAACGCCAAGAAATTAAAGACGCCCTTGGCTATATGCGCATGGTAAGCCACCCGCACGATGACGCGGCTTTTGAACGCGTAGTAAACACCCCAAGTCGCGGCATTGGTGAAAAAACCCTTTCGCAAGTGCGCGACACCGCGCGAATGCACAACTGTTCAATGTGGCAGGCGTGCCAGTTGCTTATTAACGAGGGAGGCTTTAAGGGCCGAGCATTAAACGCAATGCAAAGTTTTGTGTTGCTTATTACAGAGCTAGAGCAAGCCACACTAGATGAGCCTCTTGACCAACAAGCCGACAAAGCTATTCGCCAATCTGGTCTATACGCCATGTACCAAGCAGAGCGTGGTGAAAAAGCGCAAGCGCGACTAGAAAACTTAGAAGAACTGGTTACTGCATGTAAAACCTTTATCGTACCTGAAGAAGCTGAAGAGATGTCGCCTTTAGCAGCATTTCTAGCTCATGCTTCATTGGAAGCAGGTGAAACTCAAGCAGATAAAGATCAAGACGCGGTACAGATGATGACTATTCACACCGCTAAAGGCCTCGAATTTCCGTTGGTATTTTTAGCTGGCGTGGAAGAAGGGATGTTCCCAAGCCAAATGACCAACGACGAACCGGGTCGAATGGAAGAAGAACGAAGACTTTGCTATGTTGGAATGACAAGAGCTATGCAAAAGTTGTATATCACTTATGCAGAAAGTCGTCGATTATATGGACAAGATAAGTATCATACTGCTTCACGATTTATTCGTGAAATGCCAGCAGACTGCGTGGAAGAAGTAAGGCTAAAATCCACAATATCGCGTCCGGTACACAATCGCTTTAGTCAGGCGACATCGCATGCGAGTTTTGAAGAGACCGGCTTTAGTTTGGGTGAACGGGTTGTACACCGTAAATTCGGTGAAGGTATTGTACTTAACTACGAAGGTAGTGGTGAGCATGGCCGAGTTCAAGTAAACTTCGACGAATTTGGCAGCAAATGGCTAGTACTTGCTTACGCAAAGCTGGAGAAAGCGTAACATAATTAATTGGCAAGGTAGCCGAAACCTAAGTTGAAATGTATGCAGCAACATGTGCTGATCATCGAAAATGGTGAAGGCAACCTTGAACTCATAGCGAAATTAGTGCGCCGTGCGGGTCTTACTCCCGTGGGTGCGACGTCGCTTACCGAAGGCAAAGCACGATTCTCGCAAAACATGCCGGAAACCTTTTTATGTGCCATCGTAGCCTACTCGTTGCCCGATGCGCCAAAGGGCGAAGCTATTGATTTTACTGTTGAGTCTTTCATACCCACCATCGCAACTACGGAAAGTTTAGACAGCGCTATTCGCGATAAAGTCCTTGAACGGGATGTTGTCGATTACATCCCCAAAGAAAATTCACAAAATTACGACTACTTAAATCGCCTTATTAGCCGGTTGGAGAAGAACAAGTCCACAGGGGTCGTGGTGGTAAGTACTAACCGGGTTTTGCGCTCAAAAACGGTTTCATTACTTCAGCGTCATAACTTTATTGCATTTGAATGCTTAACGGCTACAGACGCAATGCAATGCTTGTCTGAACATAAAAACGTACGTCTTGTTATCACCGACAACACCTTGCCTGATATGACAGGCACGCATTTTGTTGCCAGTTTAAGGAAAGCTTTCTCTAAAGAGCAACTTGCCATTATGGGGGTAGCCGGAGGCAAAGGCATGTTGATGTCTGCGCACTTCATTAAAAGTGGTGCAAATGACTTCTTACGCGTGCCCTACTGTCATGAAGAGTTTTTGTGTCGGGTAATGCAGAACGTCGAATATATTGAGAGCGTTGAAGAAATTCGCCGTGTGGCCAACACCGACTATTTAACAGGTTTGCCTAACAGGCGCCACTTCTTCTACATGGTTACTGTGCAACACCAAAACCTGTCTGAGGATCACGCCCTAGCCCTTATTGACCTCGATTTTTTCAAATCGATAAACGATACCCATGGCCATGACGCCGGTGACATTGTGCTAAAAGCCCTGGCGGCGCTTATTGAGTTTTATTTCCCAGATGAAATCATCTCCCGGTTTGGCGGTGAAGAGTTTTGTATTTATATGCCATCTACACCTTTAAAAAAGGCGTGTGAACGCTTAGAGGATTTCAGAAAAGTAGTGGAAGCGGAAGTTATTCAACTTCCCAAAACCGACATTAAAGTGACCTGTAGCATTGGAGTAAGCGGCGCCCATACCCAGCGCGTAGATAAGCTACTAAGCCTTGCCGACAAGCAGCTTTACGCTGCAAAAAATTGTGGGCGCAACCAGGTCAAATGCGAACCGCCCGACGTACCTCAGCAAGAGCAAGCTTCACTGCTTTAGCTTTCCCGTTTAACTAACCGTGCTTTCTGACCATAGCGTAACTCACCATTTTCCACGCAAACTAGCTCTTTCATCATAGGCGCGCTGCTTTTGCATATAGGCGTTTTACGCCACCGCTTTGCGGATTGGTATTACGCAGGGCTGTGAGAACCAGCCCCTACTCTACTGCTAGCTTTTGCGCTTTACGCTGACTGCGATAATTGACTAGCGAATCAGCGCTGAACAAGATAAGCGCAAACCACACAAAGCCGAAGGTCACCAAACGGGACTCTTCAAGCGGTTCGCCGTACAGGTAAACCGCCAGTATGAACATGAGCGTTGGCCCAATGTACTGAAAGAAGCCTAGCGTTGAATACATAATGCGCCTTGCAGCAGCGGTAAAACAAAGTAGTGGCGCGGTAGTAACAATGCCAGCCGCCAAAATAAGGGTATTTAGCGTGGCATCGTTATTAAATAAATTGCTGTATTCAGAGCCAAAGAAGACCCAGTAAATAATAGCGAATGGCGAGAGCATTAAAGTTTCAATGAATAGGCCGGGTAGCGAGTCTACTGCCACTTGCTTGCGCAATAAGCCGTACACACTGAAACTTCCTGCAAGCACCAAGGCAATCCACGGCACATGGCCGTATGAGAAGATAAGAATAGCCACGCCAATAACAGCAAGTCCGACAGCAACGCGCTGTAAGTTGCGTAACCTTTCACCTAAGAAAAGTCGCCCTAAAAACACGTTGATAAGGGGGTTGATGTAATAGCCTAGGCTTGCATCAAGGATATGGTCGTTATTAATTGCCCAAATAAACAATAGCCAGTTCGCCCCGAGTAGCAAACCAGCAACGAATAAAATCTGCATAACTCGCTTGTTGCGAAGAGCTGCGCCCACTTTTGGCCATTGCTTTAGCACTGCAATAAGCCCAACTAGAAGCACTACAGACCAAATAACCCTGTGCATAAGGATTTCGGCTGCCGGCAACACCATCAACTGTTTGAAATAAACAGGTGCAACACCCCACATACTATAGGCGGCAATAGCACAAATAACGCCGACTTGAGCGGCACTGGCTTGCTTAGACAAGACTAACTCCAACGAGATTCGGGGGATGAAGGCGCGTATTGTTTATCAGGTTCGGTGAATACACAACCCTTAACACTTTCCAATGCGGCAAAGGGCGCCTATCAAGCGGCATAACTAACGAAAAGCCCCACTAAATGTACTCACTCAGTGGGGCTTTGGCTGGGTCTGTCAGTTTAAAGCAACAAGCAATAAAAAGGTTATAGAAGAAACAGTGTGCCCAAACCTAAGAAGGCGACAAAGCCTACAATGTCAGTGACCGTTGTTAGAATTACCGAACCCGACAAAGCAGGGTCTATTTTTAACTTGTCCAAGATTACAGGCACGAATACGCCAGCTACGGCTGCGGCTACAATGTTGAACAATATAGCTAGACAGATAACCAAACCTAACATGGCGTCGGTAAACCAGAAATAAGCAACCACGCCTATCACTAAGGCCCAAATAACGCCGTTAACACCGCCTACTTTAAGCTCTTTCACCATAAGCGCCCGTAAGTTAGCAGGTGTGACCTGCCCCAGCGCCAAGCCGCGGACAATCAGGGTTAACGTTTGACTACCTGCAATCCCTCCCATACTCGCCACCACTGGCATGAGCACGGCTAGCGCAACCACTTGTTGAAGGGTGCCTTCGAACAATCCAATAAACCATGAGGCTAAAAATGCGGTGAGAAGGTTAATTCCAAGCCAAAGTGCACGATTTTTCGCACTTTTCGCTACAGGCGAGAACAAATCTTCGTCCTCATCCATACCCGCCGAAGCCATCACTTGGCGTTCGTAAAACTCATTAACCAACTCACTAGCCGAGGTCACGTCTAATCGTCCGAGAAGCTTGTTGTTTTCGTCAACTACTGGCAACGATGCCAGTCCTGAGCGCTGAACAAGAAGCGAGGCATTCATTGTGTCGTCAGCTCCTTGAATGGTCGTCACACTTTCTTCCGACAAATCGAATAGCGACACGTGATCTTGCGCATTGAAAAGGTGGCTAACTTTAACCAGAGCGGAAAATTGACCTGAGCGATTCACCAAAAAAATGCTGTCACAGTGCTGAGGAATGTCGCGTCTTAGCAAGCGCAATCCTTCCAAGTGATTCATAGGCCATATCGACTAAGCGCTTTGGCAATGAATCAAGTAGCTCTAGTAAATCCTCTGCATCAATATCAGCAAAAATAGACGTCCATTCGTCGTGCGGCGTATTATCGATAAGGATTTCACGAGGGTCGCTACGCATCTCAACCAATACGTCGAGCTTACGGTCGCGAGGAATGCCTTCCCACACCGCCAAACGTTTTTCTACGGGCAGCGATTCTAACAGTGATGCGATGTACACCTCGTCTTGCCCCGCAAGGGTGGCTAACAAGGTCGCCGGATCGTCACCCATGCTTTCGGTAACAATCTCTTCAATTAAATCTGGTAATGGCTCTGCCATGCTACACCTCCCGTTAATACCGCTCACTTCCTTTGCACAGCTTGAAAACAAGCATGATGGGATGGTGGCTATATGGTCGCCTTTTTCGTTGTGCAATTCCATTCTACAAACCACTAATTTACTGCCCTTGCGTATAATCATCGCTGTTGCAATAAAACGCTCACCTCTTCCCGGCCTTAGGTAGTCAACGCGCATATCGACTGTGCCCATAGTGGGTAATCTAACCTGAAGGTCCTCAAGGTGCTCATGTGCGGTTTGTTTGATGGTTTCTACAATTGAAACTAACCCCCCAATGGTGTCTAGCATAGTCGCTGTTACACCGCCGTGTAGGATTTTTTGCATTGGATTGCCGGTTAGCGCTGGTTGCCAATCAAGATGTAGGGAAACCTGAGTCTCCAGCCCCTCTCCCTCAGTAACAAATTCCAAGCCCAGCAACTGGTTAAACGGCATAGTATCACGAAAAAGCCCAATTACATGTTTAATCATTAGTTGATGGTTTAGCGTTTCACTGCCGTTCGCTTGACGTTTATTGGTCGTATTTTTATCCACTCGCTTTCCTTAGTGAAATGACGTTTGAAGTGCTTCTGAATAGGAACATTACTACTGAACGTGAGTTTGACGGAAATTCATCCAACCAATGATATTAAATCAAAATAAATTATGAGGGCGACTGCCCCTCTTATAAGGGCGGTTGCTGAATTTTAGTCTAGTTTTTTAAATTGCCCCGTGAAGACATTGGCAAAAACGCGTAAAATCCAGCGCCATGACAACTGCAATAGCTCCATCAGAATTAGCGCCAGAAACGCAACGTGTAAAAACACCAGAAACCATCTTAAAAGATGTATTTGGTTACGATGCTTTTCGCGACGGTCAAGGCGAAGTCATTCACCAAGTATGTGAAGGTAAAGACGCACTTGTTTTGCTTCCAACTGGTGGTGGCAAGTCGCTGTGCTATCAAATTCCTGCGTTAGTGCGCCAAGGCACCGCTATTGTTGTGTCACCGCTTATATCGCTTATGCAGGACCAAGTAGAACAGCTTAAAGCGCTGGGCGTAAAAGCTGCCTATCTCAATTCAACGCTAGAAACAGACGAACAAGCACGCATAAATGACGCACTTCAAGCAGGAAAGCTGGACTTGCTCTACGTGTCGCCTGAGCGTTTAATGCAGTACTATTTTCAGCAGTCGCTTGCGCACGCCGACATTGCCTTATTTGCCATTGACGAAGCGCACTGCGTTTCCCATTGGGGGCACGATTTCAGGCAGGATTATCGCGCTCTGGGGCAAATAAAATCCCGCTTCCCCTCTATTCCTGTTATTGGATTAACAGCTACTGCAGATTCAGCCACCCAAGCAGACATACTGACGCAGCTAAACCTTAACGACCCGCTGGTTTATAAAGGCAGCTTCGACAGACCCAATATTCGCTACCGCGTAATGAGCAAGTACAAAGCCTTTGATCAAGTTGTTGCTTACGTAAAACAGCAAGAAGGTAGCGGCATTATTTACTGTAACAGTCGCGCGAAAGTCGACGACCTGCACGCTAAATTATTCAGACAAGGCTTTCGCTGTGCGGCCTATCACGCGGGTATGGATAACGACGAGCGAGAGCTGGTACAGCGCCAGTTTCTTAACGACAAAATTGATATTGTGGTGGCCACCGTTGCCTTTGGCATGGGTATCAACAAATCGAACGTGCGCTATGTGGTTCACCACGATGTTCCGCGCAGTGTCGAAAGCTATTATCAGGAGACCGGCCGAGCTGGGCGAGACGGCCTGGAGTCTGAAGCGTTACTATTATTTGACGAAAAAGACGCAGCCCGTGTAAAACAATGGATAGAGCAAGGTGAAATAGCCGAGCGAAACCAAATAGAGTTACAAAAATTTGCGGCTATGGAAGCCTTTTCAGAAGCGCAAACCTGCCGTAGACAAGTATTGTTAAACTACTTCTCTCAGTTTAGCGACAGCGCCTGTGGCAACTGTGATATCTGCTTAGACCCACCTAAGATGATCGACGGATTGGTGATTGCACAAAAAGTTCTGTCGTGTGTACTTCGGCTCTCACAGCAAGCCTCTAGCCAGTATGTCATTGATGTTTTGCGAGGCAAGCAGCTTAGGCGTCTTCAGGAAGCAGGCCACCACCAGCTTTCCACATACGGCATAGGTAAAGATAAGTCGGATAGCTACTGGCACAACATTATCAACCAGCTTGTTCATAAAGGCCTTATACGCGTTGATATTACTGCTCATGCCGCGTTGCGTTTAACCGAGGCCGCACGACCAGTACTCAAGGGCGAGGTCGCCGTTCAGCTTGCCGTTCCGCGACTTGAATTTAAGCCCGACAAGAAAAAAGCAAAACAAGCGCCGGCCAATTACGATAGAACGTTGTTTACCCGTCTTAAGCACTTACGCAAAGTATTGGCCGAAGAAAATGAAGTGCCGCCGTATGTGGTATTTAGCGACGCCACCTTAGTGGATATGGCGTGCAAACTCCCCACTACGCGCAACACCTTACTTGATGTAAGCGGCGTAGGCCAAACCAAACTCGAACGCTATGGCGAGGCCTTTATCCAGCTTATTGACGACTATATAAATCGCGATCATTAGTCGCTGTAGACCAACTGAGATTTATACCCTGCTGGTCGCAGAATATGGCACTAAGTAAACGTCCACGCTTTAAGATATTTACGCTAGGCGTAAGCGTATTCCCCGCCTTTCTCAAGTGCAGCCTTGTAGGCCTCTCTGGCATGAATACGCTTAACGTAACCTTGAATGGCTGTAAAATCTCTCGCTCGCCCGCTCGCCACCAGCGACTCTAACGGAAATATCATTTGAACATCAGCACCACTAGGCGCGTCACCCGCAAACCAGGTGTTTTTCGCTAAGTAGGATTCCACATAGCGTAAACTCTGCGCTAAATTAGGGCCATAATAAGCATTTAAAATACCGTCTATCAGCTTGTTAGTAATTGGTTTGATAAAGAAGGGCTTAGAACCTTTTTGGCGCGCTTTTTCCAGCACCAAGTTTGCCACCAATGGCGGCATCAACGAGCCTTCAGCGAAATGCAACCAGAACCAATACTGTTGAAGTGCCTCTGGGTCTTGAGGTACAGAAAATGCGTCTGTAGCGTGGTGTCGAACAAGGTATTCCACAATAGCACCAGACTCGGCAATGGCACCGTGCGGCGTAGTAAGCACCGGAGAGCGTCCCAACGGATGAACAGCGCGCAGCGAATCTGGTGCTAGGTTAGTTTTACTATCTCGTTGGTAAAATTCTATTTTGTACTCTACGCCTAGCTCTTCTAAGAGCCACAGAATTCGCTGTGAGCGAGAGTTGTTTAAATGGTGAAGTGTTAGCATACCCCGTCCTTAATACGCTTGAATTAACGCTATTGTTTTTGTGTTGTACTATATACACTTTTTAAAGCGAGCGGGTTTACAAAACCAGTAAATTGATGAGTTCTATGCAGCCTTTTACAAAAAGTGATATTCAACAACACGCCGTGGTTAACGAACAAAGCGTAGAAATTCGCCTTGCCTTACCATCAACACCTCTTAAAACGCAGCAGTGGGTAGAGCAGTTTTGTGAATTGTTTCATTTTTCACTATCTGATACCGATTGGGGTGCTGATCGCTTTCAGGCGCTTGTTACCACTCAATCCAACGATACACATTTTCAATGCATGCTTTGTGTAGAGTGGCTGTGCGAAGCGATTTGGCTGGAGCCAATCGGCACTCAGCAATCGCCCGACGCGATTTATCGCTATCTGCAAAGTGCTTAGGTTTTCTCACGCTTTTTCTTTCTGTTTGGCTTTTGGCGCAGACTAGTATTATTCTATTGAAAACACATAATTAGCGCTTCAAGGATCATGCTAGTGCCAATCACCCGGCTAACAAAGTACGTTTTAGCTTTGCTCATTAGTTGGCTAGTGTTGAGCACAAGCGCTCTCGCCACACCGCGCTTAAGCATCGATGAGTCTTTTGAAAAGGAAATCATCAATAACCATGCTCGGATATCACTGGCGCCAAACAGCGCAACGTATTTTGATATTCTTAGCGGGAGTTCGGGCAAGTCTTCCTCAGTAGCGCCCTCCTCCAACGAGCGAGTGTGGTATTCCACAGAGCTTGTCCATACAGGTTATAGCCCCGTTCCACTAGTATTGAACATCGATCGTTTGAACGTCGACGATCTACAAATCTACCTCTTAGACGGCAGCCAGCGAATTATTAAATCGTACCGCTATCAAGCAGGAAAGGGAGACTATTCGTTAAGGCAACCGCTTCCCAATATCAGGCTTTCCTTCACGCTACAGCCGTACCAAGACGCCAGGTTGCTCGTTGCTGTTAAAGACGAGGGGCTTAAGTACTTTCCTATTTCCCTTTGGGAGCGCGATCTTCTGGCTCAACACGATACTAATATGCTGACATTATTTGGTGCGGTATCGGGCGTAATGATGCTAATAGCCTTCTATTTTCTGTTTTCCTATTTCTATCAGCGCATACCCACCCGTTTTTGGCTAACCATGTCGTCACTGGTACTAATTGCGCTGCTATTTATCACAGAGGGTGGCCTTGCACTTTGGCCAAGCCTCACCAACGCCAGCGAGCAGTTTTACGCCGTCAGTTTTGGCGTATTGTTGCTATGCATCGCTAAAGTGACGCATCACTTATTTGCTCGCGTACCGTTGGTTTTAAGGCTTCTTAATTATGCGCTACCTATTGCCGCCACCATATACTGCTTTACCGTAAACGCCTATATGGTCACCATTACGCTGCTAGTCCTTACAGCGACAATGGGCCTGTATCACGTTACCTTAGCTCTTGTCTTTAAAGACAAAGGCAGTGGAGTAGTCAGCACAACTTACACCTTGGCTTGGCTATCCTTCTTCGCATTTTACGCATTAGTCACGCAAAACCTCTTTGGCGACCTCATTTATACTGTTGAAGTGGCTATGGGGATGCTGTTTTTCTTAACCTTGGGGTTCTTATGCTTCGGATTTGCAGTGATTACAAAGGAGCACGTGCTCAATCAGCATAAGCTTTCCACTCAAGCTGAAACTATTTCCAGCTTAAATCACTTTTATGACTTGTTTCGAAATTCAACGGAAGGCCACTACACCTCAACATGGGATGGTAAGCTTATTTCGGTAAACCCTGCCATGTGTAAGGTATTTGGGTACGAAGATGAAGAGGAGATGCTAACTGAGGGCGCAAATACGAAAGTGTTTTATGCATCTCCCCAAGACAGGCATGTGTTACTAGGCGAGATATCTCAGCAAGGGCATGTCACCAGAAAAGAAATTAGAGGAAAGCGACGAGACGGCACAGAGTTTTGGTTTTCGCTTTCTTGTCAAATTCGAGAAAACGATGAGGGTAGCTACCTCTATGGCTCCATCATCGATATCACGGAGAAAAAGCAATCAGATTTAAGCCTTCAGTATTTAGCCACTCACGATTCACTCACAGGTGTTTATAACAGACGGCAGTTTGAATCTGTCTTTAAGGAAAAAGTGCATAACCACAGCGAGCTGCCTGTGTGTTTGCTGTTTTTAGATTTAGACCGATTTAAAGTCGTCAATGACACCTGCGGTCATAAAGCCGGGGATGTTTTAATAAAAGACGTGGCACGCCTGATTGAAAACGCGTTACTTCCCAGCGCCCAATTAGCTAGACTCGGGGGAGATGAATTTGGTGTTATTTATTCGAATTTAGATGCAGACGCGGTATACCTCAACGCGGTAAAAATACTAAACGCAGTGCAAGCGTATCGGTTTATGTGGGACAACCGCATTTTTAATTTGGGCGTAAGTATCGGTATGGTCGTGTGTGATGATAGCGATATAAGCTCAGGCCAATATCTAAGTATGGCCGATGCCGCCTGTTACTTTGCCAAAGAGCAAGGCAGAAACCAGGTTCATAGATACAATAAAGATGACGAGAGCATGCAGCGTTACCAGCGTGAACTGGACTGGGTTTCCTCTATTAACAACGCACTTGAAGAAGGCCGTTTTGAACTTTTCTACCAATCACTTAGACCCTTGAGCAAGGCCAGCGATGGGCACTATTACGAAGTATTACTGCGACTTCGGGAAAAAGACGGCAAGCTCGTAGAGCCCGCTAATTTCTTGCCCACCGCAGAACGATTTGAAATGAATGTCAATGTCGACAAATGGGTGGTTACTAACACGTTTAAATGGCTGTCTGAACACCCTGATCACCTCGCAGAGTTGAAGCGATGCAGCATTAATCTTAACTGCCACTCTCTGGCAGATAGAGATTTCACCTTGTTCATTCTAAATGCGTTCGAAACTTTTAATATTCCGTATAATAAAATCTGTTTTGAAGTTATCGAGTCGGTAGCGATTATAAAGATGGAGGATACCCTTGCCTTTATGCGCACCTTTAATCGCCTTGGGTGTTCATTTGCGTTAGATGACTTCGGCAGTGGCTTCTCTTCTTACAGTTACCTTAAAAGCTTGCCCGTGAGCCAGGTAAAGATTGACGGTATGTTTATCAAAGATATGTTGAACGACAGTGTAGATACGGCTATGGTCGCCTCAATTAATGATGTAGCGAAAGCCATGGGTATGCAGACCGTGGGCGAATTTGTTGAAAATGAAGGCACTATGGCGCAATTAGGCAAAATGGGCGTTGATTTTGCCCAAGGGTTCGGTGTTGCCAAGCCTGCCCCTCTACATGAGTTTACACCGCTTTAATAACTGCACTTAATGCACGTCTTACGAAAAAAGTGATAGCACAACCGTCAACTCGCGTATAATAAAGTGGTAGACTTGCAAAAAAAGAAGTCACCCCCACTTATTGCCTACTGTCCAAAGTGTAGAAGTAACATGAGTAGCAAACAGCCTAAATACGAATATGTCAGTTCCGCTAAATTACCCACTCGAATGGGCGATTTTAAGATCCACGGCTTTGTCGAAGCCAGCGGCCAAGAGCACGTTGCTCTCTCTTATGGAGAGTGGAAAGAAGACGACGTTGTTCCAATTCGTATACATTCAGAGTGCTTAACGGGCGATTCGTTATTTAGCACCCGTTGTGACTGTGGCTTTCAGCTAGAAAAAGCCATGCAAAACATCGTGGATAACGGTCACGGTGTGCTGCTTTATTTGCGTCAGGAAGGACGCGGTATCGGTCTTTTGAACAAAATTCGCGCCTATAACCTTCAAGATAGCGGCATGGATACTGTAGAAGCTAATGAACACCTTGGCTTTGATGCAGACCTTAGAAGTTACGATATCTGCAAACTGCAATTGACCACGGCATTACGAAAGACAACAAACACTACCTTAAAACGAAAACGGAAAAACTTGGTCACGCGTTCGATCCACACGTTTTCAAATAGCTACGAACCGTTCACCCATTTTTAAAGCGCCCACCACTGTTGTGGGCGTTTTCTATTCAGCTTAGGTTAATCATACGCAGGTTATAACATATATAGACTTACCACATTGCGCGCGAAAAGCAGCTGACCACCAGCATAGCAATGTAAGGAGAATGTATGAAAAACATAACCTTATCTGTGATTATTGCACTTTCAAGTGCGTCGGCGTTGCCAGCGTTAGCTCAATCTAACGCTAGTCTTGCACCGGTTTCAGCGTCAACTCAGCAATATTCTGACGCTGAACTAGACAGTGTACTTGCGCCTATTGCACTTTACCCTGACACCCTTCTCACCCACATATTGATTGCTGCTACCTATCCATTAGATGTGGTAGCCGCGGATCGCTGGCGTCAAAGCAATCAGCATTTAACTCCTGAACAAGTGGAAAATGTTTTAGAGAGTGTGAGCTGGGACCCGAGCGTAAAAGCGCTCGCTCCATTTACAGATCTACTGAATACAATGGCAAATGATCTTGAATGGTTACAGCAGCTTGGTGATAGTGTCTTGATTGATCAACTTGGTGACCAATGACTATATTGAAGTTGAAAGAGAACGCGAATCTACTCGTGAAATAATTTACATTGAGCCGCGTCAGCGGGAAGTGGTCTACGTACCCTACTACGACCCATTGGTTGTATACGGCCATTGGTGGCATGCTACTACCCCAGTGCACTGGCGTCATCACGTTAGCTACCATCACCATAGCAATGTTTATTGGTCTCCTAGTATTCATCTTTCTACGTTCTTTTTCTTTGGCAGCGTGCACTGGCATAACCGTCATGTAGTGATTCACCGCGAACCAGTTCGCCGGTATTATCATGGTAGTCCTAGAAAAAGAGTAGTAAGTCGAGACTACTACCGCTGGGAGCACAACACTGTACATCGTCGTGCACGTTACTCGAACCGCGTCGTCCATAGTGCGCCTACACGCTACGAACATGGCAGTGTAACGCGGGCAAAGCACTTGTCAGATAGACGGCTTACACCGACGAACTCACCGGCCCGTCACGACGGTGAACGCGCTGTAAAAACAATGGTGCGAAGAGGGGAAGCGAATCCCGTGAAACGTACGATTGAGCCTAAGCAAGTAACGCCGCTTAGAGAAAATCGTTTACCTAACAGACAAGATACTGTTAAACGTAAGCAATCGATTGAACACGCGTTAAAACGCAATCAAGCGGTAGCCAAAAATGAAAGGCCAACAAGAGACAACACTTTACAGCAATTAAAGCGAGATAAGCCTGCTCGATTAATATCACCCGCAGAATCAAAACGGTTCGCTAACCGGGGAGAGACGCCATTGCGTTCAAGCAAGCAAATTGATTCGAGGGAGCGCCTTGAAAAAACCAGTCCGCAAGACCGACAGTTCGCTCGCGAAAGCAGTAAACCTGAACGCATTGAGCGAGGTAGTTTCCGAACTGAAAACCGTGTTCAATCACGAGTTGCTGAAGTAAACAAACGCAGTGAGGTGAGATCTGCCCGTAGTGAGAAGACCCAAAGGCAGGTGTCTCGCGTAGAAAGGAGCATTTCGAAAGGGACGAGCTATAAGCACTAGTTTGCTAAATATTACTTCTATCGTGGGGGCTTTTTCAAAGTTGCATCGAGAATTTATGGCGTCAAACACTACGCATCGTTTTCAGTGACAAAGAGTTCGCGACGCTTTGGCTTAAAAGGGCTGGCAAAGACTTATTTTTCCAGCCTTTTTTTAGTGCTCAAGCCAGCCTGATGAACGCTTACTAAAGCTTCAACAAAGCGAAGTGGAGATTGCTCGTCTAGGTTGAAATACAGTGAAGGCTCAATAAGTTCTAGTTCCATTACTGCCCACTGGTTATCTTGCCTAACTAAATCAACCCGCGCATAGAGCGCGTTGCAAGGCATTGCTGACAATGCTTTTTGGGCAATATCTAATTGTTCTTGATCTGCTGAAATCAGATGTAAGCTTCCCCCGTGCTCCTCTTGTACACGAAAATCGCCTTGTTGCGGCACCTTCTTTATCGCATGACTGTATTTCCCATCAAAATAAAACAGGGAGAACTCCCCCTCGTCAACCACACTCTTTAAAAATGGCTGAACCATGAAATCGCGCTGGTTGAATGTATCAGAGAGAACCTGCTGCTGTTCGTGCCAATCAGCTTGTGAGAGCTTAAATGTGTCATCTGCATTTGCACTAAGTGTGGGTTTAACCACTAGGGTATCGCACTTAAAACTAGAAAAAGCGTCATTTATAACACTGTTATCATACGCACTCTCCCATTGTGTTTTTACGATGGGAACACCTTGGTCTTGCAAGTCCTTAAGGTAGTGTTTTTCAATATTCCAACGAATAAGAGACAACGGGTTAAGCAAAGTGGCTGTTGACGCTTCAATTTCTTCCAAACAAGCCAGAAAAGCCTCGGCGTGCTGCTGATAATCCCACGTACTGCGAACAATCACATAGTCAAATCTATCCCAATTTTCCGCCTTCTTATGCCACGATATAGTTTCAACTGACCAATCGCGGTCGTTGAAGTAAGGAATCAAAAGTTCATCGTACACAAAGAAATCTTCGAGGTTATCGGTAGAAAGAAATGAGACAGATGGCATATTTTATTCCTTGGACTAACATTATATTAAACTTTTTTAATATAAGCTCATTAAGCTAAAAGTTGCATGGCGTAAATACAATAACTTACGTAGACTTTCGCGAAATTAGCACAGCCCAAATTTTTAACCTACACTTAACCCAAAATACTTGTCGGAGATTGGCATGCAGTACCCTTGGCTCTTAGAAGGTCACAAGATTTTTCGTGTCGTTATTGCTATCCAATTGCTTTTAGCGGTTGCTATTGGGCTGTATACAGGTGAACTTCTCCCTGCATTTGTCTTTGGCATTCCTATTGCTGTTGTGCCACTAGTACTTAGCATTCAAAATCCCTATTCAGCGATAAGTCGTCACGCGATAGCGATTGGTGTACAACTGCTTACTGCCCTTCACATTCACCAATCGTTCGGACTAATAGAAATACACTTCGAAATATTTGTACTCCTTGCTTTCCTTTCATATTTCAGAGATTGGAAAGTGGTTGCTACAGGTACAGCAGTTGTTGCCGTTCATCACATCTCGTTTTTCTTTTTACAAGCGGGCGGCGCACCCTTATTCATTTTTGAAGAAGGTCACGTTACCTTCCCCATATTGTTAATGCATGCGGTCTTCGCGCTCTCAGAAGGAGGCGTATTGATGTATATGGCTAAACAAAGTCACCAAGAAGGTGCAGGCGCAGCTGAGTTGCGCTTAGCCATCGACACCATGCAAAAAGCCGATGGCAAACTAGATTTGGCCGTGAAGCTTAACCGCGAAAACAAAATCGTTAAGCCGTTTGCCGAGCTTATTGACCAAGTGAAGTCGTTAATAGAGCTTGCCTCTAACCTAACTGACGAAGTCGTTCGCGGTTGCGGTAAGATGGAATTAGCGGCACATAATATGTTTGAAATTAGCAAAAACACCGATCAAGAAATTGCTATGGTATCGGCATCGTCAGAAGAAATTGCGCAAACTATGCAGTTGTCGACAGAGCAAACAACCCTTGCCAGCGATAAAGCCACAGCAGCACAAAGTGCATCCCAGACAACACGCGACTCAATTTCTAATACAAGCCGCACTATTGACTCACTGCGCAATACGCTAAATACAGCGGCCAAAACCAATTCAGCTCTAAATGAGCAGTGCTCACATATTTCCGATGCCATGCGCTCGATTACAGCAGTAGCGGAACAGACTAACTTACTTGCCCTGAACGCTGCTATTGAGTCCGCCCGGGCTGGTGAACACGGTCGTGGTTTCGCTGTGGTCGCAGACGAAGTACGCACGCTGGCTATTCGCTCAAAAGAAAGTGCTGATCAAATCACGAGCATTACTGAACAACTTGTTGCTCAAACCGCCAGCTCAGTTGAGCAAATGCAAACCTGTATTCAGTTGGTCGACGAAGCCGTTATCTCCAGCAATAACGCAACCTCAGCCATGACAGAAATCATGACGCAAATTCGTGAAGCGAGTGAAAGCATGACCGAAATTGCAACATCAGCGGTTGAACAGGAAACGGCATCATCTTCAATTGCGCAAAGTACGGCGCGTTTAAGCGAGTTTACTTCAGAAGAGCTAGCTACTGCTCAATCGCTTGCGGGTGAGGTTGAAGTGTTATCACAAATATCGCAGCGCATGCGCAGCGCCATTGAACGCTTTGAGCTTTAACTGTCTCTATCGAACACGAATGCAGGCCTTTGCCTAATGCAAAAAAAGACAAGCTGGCTACTACTTATGCTTTGGGCGGTAAGTTTACTCACCGCCCTGTTAGTATACGGACAACGTCAGCTCTCTGCTTTCGACCCTAATGGCGAATTGCTGCATCGCACCACAGCACCAGACTTCGATGCCTCGCTTGTAGCGCTGTTAAAAGAACAGGGCATCGGCGCAGGTTCTATCATTCATGTGGGTACGCGTTCCCGCTGCTATTGTGAAACGCTTACTACTCCTCACCAAACTCAACTGCTTGCGAAATTAGGTGACGACTTTCATCAAGTCAGACTTAATGTAGAAGACGTACCGAAGCTAGAAGCTATGCTCGACGCCGTCCCGGCATTAATTGTGTTAGATGGGCAAGCGCAACTTCGCTATTTAGGCCCTTACGCTACGGGCTATGGCTGCTTTACTGGCAACAACCTTGTCGACCAGGTTGTGGGTTATACCTCACATCTGCCTTACCGTGGTGCGGTGATCAATACCGACGCAGTAGGCTGCTTCTGCTAAACCGCTGGCACGAATTCTGTAATCTTTCTCTGTAATACGTAATATCGTTTAAATGTGGGCAAAAAACGTGCAGTTTTTGCTCATCTACGTTTGTTTCCTGAAAGGTTTACAAGGAGTCCACAATGTCAAAACGCGCCGTACTTTATCGCATGGTTACATCGGAACACATTTGCCCCTTCGGTCTTAAATCAAAAGATTTACTCGAAAGAAAGGGCTTCGACGTTGAAGACCATCACTTGTCCAGCAGAAGTGAAACCGACGCCTTTAAAGAAAAACACAATGTAAAAACCACCCCGCAAACGTTTATCGATGATAAGCGTATTGGTGGCTATGACGACTTAAGAGATTACTTCAATTTAAAGCAAGAAAGTGAGTTTGGGTCGCGCTACACACCAATCATCGTAATTTTTTCATTGGCCGCACTCATAGTATTGGCACTTATGCTCAAAGGGGGTTTACCGGCTGGTATTGAACCTTTTGTAATGAATTTTATCGGTGTCACCATGGTGATCCTCGCACTACAAAAACTACAGGACATTGTAGCGTTCTCAAATCAGTTCATTACTTATGATTTGCTGGCAATGAAGCACGTTAGATACGCCTATGTTTATCCTTTCGCAGAAGCCTTTGCAGGACTTGGTATGTTGGCTGGCCTACCAGCAATATTGGTATCGCCCGTCTCTATATTTATCGGTGCAATAGGTGCAGTATCGGTTATTAAGGCGGTATATATCGATAAACGTGAACTAAAATGCGCATGTGTTGGCGGTAACTCAGATCTACCTCTTGGGTTTATATCGCTTACCGAAAACCTTGCCATGTTAGGTGCTGGTCTATATATGCTTGCGAAATGGATAGCCTAAGCTAAACAAAGCTGAAGCGCCGATACTGAGACAATTTTATGACTTTGATTTTCTGATGCGATTACCGGCGCTGTAACTTACGTGCAATGCTGCCCTGTTGAGATTATTCAATAGGGCGGCTCATTCCCTTTAGGTGCGCCACCACGCTACGACCTAATGCACTTAAATCGTAGCCGCCTTCTAGCATACTCACTATTCTACCCTGACAGCATTCATCTGCCACAGCGCGAAGCTGTTGGCTTATCCAAAAATAATCGTCTTCCACCAAACGCAAATGGGCCATAGGGTCTTCGGCATGGGCATCAAAACCCGCAGAAATAAGAATCAGCTCCGGTTGAAAATTGCGTAATGCATCAAACCAGTGTTGTACTTTTTCTCTAAATACCTCACCCGTAGTTCCCGCTTCAAGCGGTACCGAAAGAATATTACTTGCAGATACCGGCGACCCGCTGTGAGGATAAAAGGGATGCTGAAAACTGCTGCACAGCATAATGCGCTGATCGCCAGCCACAATTTGCTCAGTACCGTTTCCGTGGTGAACGTCAAAATCGATTATGGCAACACGTTTTAATTCGTAGTTTTGAAGCGCATAGCGCGCGGCAATAACAATGTTATTAAAAATACAGAAGCCCATGGCGCTATCGTAGGTAGCGTGGTGCCCTGGTGGCCTGGTCGCACAGAATGCCTGCCTGTCGTTACCTTCCATGACCCAGTCCACGGCGTTACATCCCGAGCCAGCCGATTCCAATGCGGCATTTAAACTGTGGCGCATTAAACCAGTATCTTCGTCTAACCAGGCCACGTTATCCTTGTTTTCGGAATAGAGTGTTTTTTCGTGGTCGCTAAAAATGGACTGAGCCGCATGCTCAAACACACTTTTCACATAGTAAGGGTCATGGGCCAATTTGAGATAGGCTTCGGCAATAGGTGTAGCATCGGCATGCTCACATACCATATCGAGTCCGGAAGACAGTAATTGGTCGTCAATGGCGAACAAGCGATCCGGTGACTCGGGGTGATCTTTCCCCAGGTCGTGTTTAGTGCCGTGTTTGCCGCGAAAAATTTTAATTGTCATGCGAGTGATGCCAAATCTAGTACTAACTCTATGTCACTGGGGTCGCCAGTAAACTTCCGTTTAAATTGCGCTTGCTCGAAAATGGCAATCATCGGGCTGTTATCGCCACGCACGTAGGCCATCATCTTCGCAATCCCCCTCTTCTTTGCCACGTTGATTAACTCGTTTAACAACCGACTTGCCATACCCTTTCCCTGCTGGGTTTCACGGGTAACAAACGCAGCCTCACAAGTATTGTCATTAGGGTTGAAGTAAAACCGCCCCACAGCGTGAATGGTAATTCGGGAGCCTTCTTGTCTTACAATACACAATGCCGCATCAGAGCTTTGGTCCACCGACACCAAATTACACGACTTTTCACGAGACATTTGCTTTGGGTCGTAGTTATAACGCAGCCTCAGCGTTTCTTTAGTGTGGGAGTAGAAGAATTCCTGCAAGCGCCGTTCATCGGCTGGGTTCAGCGGGCGCATATAAAAGGTTTCCCCTTGAATATTTAGCTTTTTGAGCTGAATTGCCCCCAGTTCTGGAATGTCGGTTGGGTACTTTTCCTGATAATGGGGCACCCAATAATGCTGTCTTACTTCTTCTAAGAGCGCTGCACGGAATTTCGGGTGTGCCACACGAATAAGCTCCAGTGCTCGTTCTCGAATACTTTTACCTTTAAGCGACGCTATGCCGTATTCGGTCACCACGTACTGAACATTGCCCCGCGAAGTCACAACCCCCGCCCCTTCACTTATGCGGGGTGTGATACGGGAAATGGTTTCATTTTTGGCAGTAGAAGGCAGCGCTATAATCGCTTTCCCACCTTTGCTGATAGACGCACCAGTTACAAAATCTACTTGCCCGCCTATGCCACTGTAAAAGTCATAGCCCAGTGAATCGGCCACCACCTGACCGGTTAAATCCACTTCAAGTGCACTGTTTATAGCGACCATATTGTCGTTCTTAGCAATATTGGTGGGCTTGTTTACATAACTACTCGGGTAAAACTCGATGTGAGGATTACTATCAATTAAGTCGTAAAGCTTGCGGGTGCCAATAGCGAAGCTAGTAACAATTTTACCGGGGTGGAAAGTCTTCTTCTTGTTGGTGATAGCGCCCGACTCTAACAGTTCAATAATACTGTCGGTGAGCATTTCGCTGTGAATACCCAGGTCTTTGTGGTTACACAGATATTTAAGGGTGGCACTCGGTATTTTCCCAATACCAAATTGCAGCGTTGCGCCATCGTCCACCAGCATTGAAACATACTGACCAATTCGCTCCGCCACCGAATCGATAGGCGGCGGCGATACTTCAACAAGTGGCTCTTCGGCTTCGATGCAGGCCGTTATTTCACTAATATGGATGTACGAGTGACCGGCGGTTCTTGGCACCTGAGGGTTAATTTGAGCGATCACTTTTTCAGACAAGAAAACGGGGGTGTAATCAGCGCGACCTTCGTCTACTGCCTTACGCATGGCTTCACCGCCAATGAAGAAGGTGTTGGCTTTAAAAAGGTTCTTATACTCTTCCTTTACCCATCGGGTATCACCTAAGGCCAGCATATGAACCAGCTCGATGTCGCTAAACCCTTTGCTGTTATCAATAAGATGCTGCACCAATGCGTGCGGCACTGAGGCATTTCCGCCAACAAAGACACGGCAACCAGACTTTATCAGCGACGACCATTGTGGCGCTTGAGGTAAACTAAATGTCATTTCCATCTGCCCTGTTTTAAGCAATGTCTCATCATGCCATAAAAACAGGTGCTTTCCCGCATTTGCGTAAGCGTGAGCTATAAGCGATTGGTCGTAGGCTTACTGAGCCAGCAAGCCCTACTATCGAAAATTTAGTATCGAAAATTTAGTATCGAAATTTTACTATCGAAGATTTAGTATCGGAATTTTTCCAACCAATTTCTGAAAAACGGAGAAATAACAGACTTACTGTTTGCAAGGCGGTGGCCGTCATTAAGCAATAAGAGCTGAGCTTTTTGATGACGCGCGTACTTTAAGCTGTTTTCAATAGGCACGATATCGTCATTCCAGCCATGCACTAAACTCACATAGCCGTCGTAGGGGAAACGTTGAATCTTGTAGTTCGGCAGATATAACGCAGGGGCCATAAGAAATACGCCCCTGGCAGAGATATGGCTAGCCGCAGCGAGTGAAACATAGCCACCCATACTGGAGCCAACCAAAACCACATCATTGCACTTTTCAGCGACAAATTCTTTGAGGCGAGCTAGGCGTGCTTCTGGGCAGTCGAGATCTTGATAATCAATACTCTCGACGCCAAAGCCCATATCGCTCGCTACATTTGAAAGCGTTGTTATTTTACTGCCCCATGGACCGCTTTCTTTGCCGTGAGAAAAAACAACGGTAGTCATTACCTATATCCCTATACAAAAATGAAATGTTTTTTCACACTCTAGCGCACTTGCTTGTTACTTGTCTTCCCTGTGAAAGAGTTTTTCTACCATCACGTAGAACATAGGCACGAAGAAAATTGCCAAGAATGTAGCAGCAAACATGCCGCCCATAACTGCAATACCAATCGCATTTTGGCTGGCTGCACCAGCACCACTTGCCAGCGCTAGCGGGGTTACCCCCAGAATAAACGCCATTGATGTCATCAGTATTGGACGGAAACGCTGAGAAGCCGCATTCGATACTGCAGTCATTAAATCTTCGCCGTTTTCATATTGCTCTTTCGCAAATTCAACAATAAGGATGGCGTTTTTAGCCGCCAAGCCAACCGTTGTCAAAAACGCGACTTGTAAGTATACATCGTTCGGCAAGTTGAAGATAAATGCTGCTGTTACCGAGCCTAGTATGCCTAGAGGTACGACTAACATTACAGCAAATGGCACAGACCAGCTTTCGTATAACGCTGCCAAACACAAGAAAACAATCAAAATTGAAAGGGTATAAAGCAATGGAGCTTGCGAGCCAGCTTCCTGCTCTTCAAACGATAATCCAGCCCATTCAATTGCAAAACCAGGAGGCAATTGCTCTACCAGCTTTTGCATTTCAGCCATAGCTTCGCCTGACGATACGCCTTCCGCAGCGCTACCTTGAATGTTCACCGATGAAACACCGTTAAAGCGCTCTAGCTTGGGCGAACCATATACCCACTCCGTGGTAGAGAAGGTACTGAAGGCAACCATCTCACCATCGCTATTGCGCACGAACCACTTATCAAGGTCTTCTGGTGTCATACGATGGGGTAAGTCGGCTTGCATATAAACCCGCTTAATGCGCCCCTTATCAATAAAGTCGTTAACATAACTTGAACCCCAGGCAATTTGCAGTGCACTGTTAATTTCACTTAAGTTCAAGCCAAGAGCTGACGCCTTTTCACTATCAATATTGATTTTAAATTGAGGAACATCGCTTAGTCCATTAGGGCGAACGCCCGCCAGTTTGGGGTTCTGTGCCGCCATGCCCAACAGCTGATTACGCGCGTTCATCAGTGCTTCGTGACCATTTCCACCACGGTCAACCAGCTGCATATCAAAACCCGTTGCATTACCTAGTTCCATGATAGGCGGAGGCACTATAGGAAAGGCTGAGGCATCTTGAATTTGGCTAAATGCTCCGAAAGCTCGGTTCATCACTGCAAACGCAGAATTATTTTCATCCCTTACACTCCAGTCGTTGAAGTTTAAGAACGCCATACCCGCATTTTGCGCCTGACCCGCAAAGCTAAAGCCCACAACCGCGAACATACCGTTAACCGCGTCTTGCTCTTGCTCAAGAATATAGTCTTCAACTTGCATAATAGACTCAAGAGTTCGGCCAGCCGTTGCACCTGGTGGTGTGCTGACTAACACCATCATTCGTCCCTGATCTTCATCTGGAAGAAACGCGCCAGGAAGCTGGCTGAAAATAAATGCCATACCACCTACAAGCAAACCATAAACAACGAAATAGCGCTTAAAGCGTTTCGCCATATGGGTTGTGGTTTTTTGGTAACGGTCACGTCCTTTATTAAACGTGCGGTTAAACCAGCCAAAAAAGCCTTTGTTCTTGTCGTGGTCTTCCGGATGCTTTTTCAATAACGTGGCGCATAAAGACGGAGAAAGAACGATAGCGACCAACACTGAGAATGCCATAGCCGATACGATAGTAACCGAGAACTGACGGTATATTGCTCCTGCTGAACCACTGAAAAACGCCATTGGGATAAATACCGTTGACAGCACGGCGGCAATACCAACAAGCGCCCCTGTTATCTGGGTCATCGACTTTTTAGTGGCTTCGGCAGGTGAAAGGCCTTCCTCTTCCATAATACGTTCAACGTTCTCCACCACTACGATGGCGTCATCTACGAGTAGACCGATAGCAAGTACCATGGCAAACATGGTTAGCACATTGATACTAAACCCGAACGCCAGTAGTACAGCAAAGGTGCCGAGCAACACTACCGGTACCGCAATAGTAGGGATTAATGTTGCACGCCAATTTTGAAGGAACAGCAGCATCACTAAGAATACCAGCACTACCGCTTCAATAAGCGTATGTACTACCGACTCGATAGAAAGCTCGATAAAAGGCGAGCTATCAACGGGGTAAACCACTTTAACTGTATCTGGCAAATTCGAGCGCAGTTCTTCAACTCGGGCTTTTACTGCCTTAATGGTGTCTAGTGCATTTGCGCCAGAGGCAAGGCTTATCGCCATACCCGACGCTGGCTTGCGGTCGTATCGAACAATAACGTCGTAGCTTTGCGCACCCAGTTCAACACGGGCAACGTCACGCACGCGAACTTGTGAACCGTCTGTGTTCACACGAAGCACGATATTCTCAAAATCTTCTACGGTTTGAAGGCGGCTCTGCGCTTGAATCGTGGCGTTTATTTGTTGATTTTCGATGGCAGGTAAAC
>LUME01000198.1_pt1 | contig 24441 bp, 23 predicted proteins | sample 729951 | NCBI WGS metagenome assembly LUME01 (sample SAMN03860271, study PRJNA289734) | marine metagenome | biome: seawater column; feature: ocean; material: water; isolation source: Red Sea water column Station 34 - depth 200m | place: Saudi Arabia: Red Sea | collected 2011-10-15 | depth 200 m | reverse complement strand
AACAATAATATTTCCCAATCTTTCTTCAAGTTCTGTCAAGTTTTGTGACAAGCAAAAAATAGCCATCACTTCGGATGCAACCGTAATATCAAAACCATCCTCGCGAGGGTAGCCGTTAGTTGAACCGCCTAAAGAAGAAGTGATTTGACGTAGTGAACGATCATTCATATCAACAACACGACGAAAAGCAACTTTTCTACTATCGATATTGTTTGCGTTACCCCAATAAATATGGTTATCGATCATTGCAGAAAGCAAACTGTGCGCCGATGTAATGGCATGGAAGTCTCCCGTAAAGTGAAGATTGATATCTTCCATTGGTATTACTTGAGCATACCCCCCTCCTGCAGCTCCACCTTTCATACCAAAACACGGACCTAAACTAGGCTCTCGCAGGCAAACTGTCGTCTGCCTACCAATTTTATTAAGACCATCCGTAAGCCCGACAGAGGTTGTTGTTTTGCCTTCACCAGCTGGAGTAGGGGTTACCGCAGTCACTAAGATAAGCTTACCATCTTTGTTTTTTTGTGCACCATCAATGGCTTCCCAAGAAATCTTGGCTTTGTTATGTCCAAAAGGCACCAAATCCTCTTTCTTGATATTAAGTTTTGCGCCAATTTCATTAATATGTTGACCTGTAACCTCTCTTGCAATATCAATATCTGTTTTATATTCGTTCATCTCTTCTCCTGACTATGCACTAAAGCAAAAAAAAATAGAAAGTCATAAAAACTCATAAACACATGGAATCGCTCTGCTCCAGTGAAAATGACCCTTTAATCCTCTCTATAAATATAATCGTGAATATTATCTTACAAAATCCATCATGGATGAATAATAAAATTCATAAATGCTTGAATTAAAATCACTGCGCACTATATCCCGTCATTATATATTAGAATCTTCAAAGCTATCTTTGCGTTCTTTTATGAAATCTAGCAAGGCTTCATCAATCGCTGGATCAAGTGGTGGCAATTCATAGTCTGAGAGCATTTGTTTATATTTCTCATTGGCAATCATTGCGGTATCCCTTGAACCATTTTCAACCCACATCATACCTGCCTGATCCGCGTCCATTACAAACTTTTCATAACTCATACATAAACCACCTTCTAACCAACCAGCTGTGTGTAAATTAAAGTTAACGCTTGAGTTGATGGTTGCTTGTATAGTATTTGCTGCTTCATAGCCCGCTTGAGCATCAGGCATCTTAGCACCATTAAAACCTCCACCGCTTCTGAATGGAACACCTAGACGTCTAGCTAGGGCACCGGAAATGTTCATCATGTGGCCTGCCTCAGGTGTGCCAAAAGTGGGAGCCCCTGACTTCATAGACATTGCCGTTACAAAGTTGCCATAAACAACTGGAGCACCAGGTCTTATTAGTTGTGTTAGTGCCATACCAGCCATACCTTCGGCAAGACTTTGAGCAGCAACACCTGCAGCTGTCACTGGCGCCATAGCACCGGCAACAATAAATGGTGTTACAACCGTTGCCTGATTATTACGCGCATAAACTTTTAATGCACCCAACATAGTGCCGTCAAATGCCATCGGTGAACTCGCATTAATGAGGCTAATTAGGACGCAATTATTGTCTACAAATTCATCACCAAATACAATTTTTACCATGTCAACACTATCTTGAGCTCTCTCAGCTGCTGTTACTGAGCCCATAAAGGCCTTATCGGAATACTTAATGTGACTATAAACCATATCAAAATGACGCTTATTTACAGGCAAATCTACAGGTTCACAAATCGTACCACCAGAGTGATGTAGGTTGTCCGACATATAAGTTAACTTAACAAAATTACGAAAATCTTCAATCGTTGCATAGCGACGACCTTCATCAAGGTTATGTATAAATGGAGGACCATAAGCAGGAACAAGCACCATATTATCACCACCAATAACCACACTTCTTTCTGGATTACGTGCGTGTTGGATGAATTCTTTTGGTGCCGAGTCTTGTATAATTTTTCTGCACATTCCTCTAGGGAAGCGAACACGCTCACCATCAATACTAGCACCAGCTGATGAAAGAATGTCAAGAGCCTCTTGGTCTTCAGAAAACACAATTCCTACTTCTTCTAAAATAGTGTCTGCATTTTCTTCAATAACACTTAGTTCATCATCACTAAGAATACTGTAGTGTGGTATTTTGCGTTTAATATAAGCTGGCGCTTTAGGCACCTCTTGTGCATCAGACTCTGCAGGACCTCTTCTTCGCCTTCTCCTTTCTCTGGCCACTACCTCCTCCTTTTTCTATTTAATTACTATGACACTCTTTTTCGGCGTCTTACTTTTTTCGTTTTTTGCTCCTTTACCGGTGATACACTAAATTTCATTGCATCAACAAAAAACTCTTGGAATCTTGGCTCAGTAGCAGTCTCAATTTTGACAACTTTTTCTACTGCGTCAATAATTATTTTTCGTTTACTAATATCCAATAGGGCAGCACTTGCTCCAATTCCTGCAGCATTTCCTACAGAAGTAATTTTATCTTCTGTTGCGGTTGGAATAATATCCAATAGGGCGACATATCTGGCATCCAAATGGGCGCCAAAGGCTCCGGCCAACAATACTTGATCAAAATCACTACACTCAAGGTAGTCCATTAATATCGAAACGCCTGCAGAAAGTGCGGCTTTCGCTAATTGAATTGAACGTATATCTACTTGTTCAACGTAAATTGACTGTTCACCTTGGTCGACTAACAAAAATCTAGTTGTATTGCCATTTTTTGAGAAACGTTCTGGTGCAACTGATTCAACAAAAAGACCACTTTGGTCGATAATACCTGCCTCTGCAAAAGAGACAATAGCTTCGATAATGCCACTACCGCAAATCCCTATAGCCTTCATTTTAACCAATTCAAAGTTCGGTTCGTCAGACCAGGCATCGCAACCGATAACTTTATAACGTACATTTAAGGTATCTTTATCAATCCTCACTCTTTCAATTGCACCGTAAGTCGCCCGCACACCAGAACTAATTTCCGCACCTTCAAAAGCAGGGCCAGTTGGAGATGAAGTTGCATAAACTCTACCTTCCTTCGCAAGTACAATCTCAGCATTAGTGCCAATATCAACAAGTAAAGTTGTTTGGGAATGCATTATATCTATCTGACTAAGGTAAGCCGCAGCTGTGTCTGCTCCAACATGGCCTGCAATCAATGGCAAAAAGGATATCCTAGTTTTGGGATATAAGTCAAAACCTAAGTCTTTAGCATCAACGTCCATCCAGTTTCTTGTTGCCACCGTAAAAGGAGCCTGTCCAAGCTCGACTGGGGAGATGCCGAAAAAAATGTGATGCATAATTGGGTTGCCTACAAGAACAACCTCTAACAGTTTATCTCGTTGAAGTTCTAAAACCTCACAAGCCTCATGCAACATTTCGGTAATCTTGGTGCGCACAGCAACCGTCAATTTTTTGTCACCATCCTTATTCATCATCACATAAGAAACCCTACTCATGAGATCCTCGCCATAACGTATCTGTGGATTCATTGAAGATGATTCATACATCAAACTTCCATCTTTAAGGTTATAGACATAAAGCGCTAGGGTTGTAGAACCGATATCGATTGCAGCACCAATAATTTTTTGTTCGCCTTGTGGATAGACCGCTACAACTTCATTTTCATCACGCACTGCAACAGTTAAATTACCTTTGCTTTCATGAATCAAAGGTTGTAGCCCTCTCAACAAACTGAAGTCAACTCTTGCTTTGATGCCTTGCTCGTCAAGCTGCGCCAATAAATTTTCCGTAGCTGAAGGATTTTCATCTAACGTTGACCCTTCTAGTTCACAATCGAAAAGACTGATTGCACTAGAAAGAGAGTAATTTTGCTTTACATTCTTTTTACTAATATAGGCCTTATGTTCTTGACTTTCTTCGGGGACATCTATAACCAAATCTCCTTGGATACAAGTTTGACATGCCAAACGTTTACCTTTGTATCTAGGATTATCAGCAATTAACTGTCTTTCAATGCTGGTAATGCCGCTGACATTTTCAGCCTTACAGTCGACTTTAAATTTAGAGTGCTTGCCTTCTGAAATTTCAATCCAGCATTGATGACATTGACCATAACCACCACACAGGGAACGAACCGCTACTCCAGCATCCTGAGCAACCTGTAATAATGTATCACCTATCTCTCCTCGGTATTTACGACCTGAAGGAGTGAAACAAATTTGCTGAGTATCCTCCACGACTACAATTCCTCTAATCCACTATCGCCATAACCTTGAAATTTTGGCTCATTGGGATTAATTTCGTAATAACAACCTTTTTCTTCGGTGAAAATATGGTGCCAAACACGCAAATTCTTAGTATCTTCAAGACTCCCCGCTGTGACGCTGATGGTTGGTTGAGTATCATTCTGCCAAAACATATGCGCACCGCAATTATCACAAAAACCATGTCTTGAACCTTCATGTGTGTAGAACCACTTAATCTTACCTTTGATTTTAATTTTATCTCTTTTTACCTGACACGCCGCCATATAATGACCCGTCATTTTGCGACACTGTTCACAATGACAATAAGATACATCCCTCAAGTCAAAAGCCTCATAGGTGGTATGACCACAAACACAAGAGCCGTTATATTTAATGCTAGTCATAGTGTTAATAATCAGGCGCGTCTTCTTCGACGTCGACCATTCCTAGAATTATTTCCGTCAGATGAAGAATCCTTGTAGGCAGCAATCCAGCTAGTACAACCGACATCCACCCCAGTTAATACGTCTGCCGCTCTAATCGCTTGAACAAGTTCAGGATGAAGTGGGTTGACTATGGCTGAAGTCATACCTGCTGCAATAAGCATCGGTAAGAAGGCGTTGTTAATGCCACTTCGTTGTGGCAACCCAAAACTAACGTTTGAAGCACCACAAGTAGTGTTTACTTTCAATTCGGCACGCAAACGACGAACCAGATCAAAGACCTGATTACCTGCCTGCGAAATCGCACCGATTGGCATAACCAAAGGGTCAACAACTACGTCTACTGGCTTTATTCCATAATCAGCAGCATGCTCTACTATCTTTTTTGCTATTTTGAATCTCTCGTTTGGATCTTCACTGATACCAGTCTCGTCATTCGAAATTGCAACAACTGCAGCGTCATATTTTTTAACTAGAGGTAGAACTCGTTCAAGCACCTCAGTTTCACCTGTTGTGGAGTTGACCAATGGACGACCCTGATAAGCATCTAGACCAGCTTCTAAGGCTTCAATGATTGAGGAATCAATAGAAAGTGGAACATCTACAACAGCCTGAATACGACGAATTGATTCTGCAAGAATGGCTGGTTCATCTGCAAGAGGAATGCCGGCATTAACATCTAACATTTGAGCACCCGCTACAACCTGCGCAATGGCGTCTGCCTCGACACGAGAGTAATCAGCCACCTTCATCTCTTCAGCTAGGATTTGCCTGCCCGTTGGATTAATACGCTCCCCAATCATGACAAAAGGTTGTGAAAATCCAATTTTGACCTCTTTTGTTGCTGATGATAATGTTGTTATTGACACTTTTTTTACTCCATAAATTAATTAATATTCATCCTTCGGCGACCAAGGCTTTCTGTTACCCAACACACCAGAATCTTTTACCATTTGTGCGACACATTCCTCTTGCTTATATGCCATTATATGCACCCCACTGACACCTTCAATATCTTTTACTTGCTGCATTTGTTCAGTGCAAATTTTCTGTCCTTCTTTTTTTTGATCCTCAGCACCCTCTAAACGTTTAAAAATTGAATCTGGGATATGGACTCCGGGAACATTATTTTTTATCCATCTTGCAGTTCTCGTTGAAGCCAGGGTTCCGACACCAGGCAGGAAAAAAGCTTTTTCTGTTAAGCCTTGATCAACCGCTTTCGACATAAAATCTTTTAACATTGGCATATCAAAACAATACTGGGTCTGAATAAAGTTTGCACCAGCATTTATCTTTTTTTCAAGTTGTAATATCTTTGATTCAACTGGAGGAGCAAAAGGATTAATTGAAGTTCCAACAAACATTTGTGGAGGATTAGTTATTGTTCTACCACTCAAAAAGGTGCCTTTATCTCGAATTGTTTTAATTAATGTAATAAGAGAGATGCTGTCTAAATCAAAAACACGCTTTGCTTCCGGGTGATCACCCACACTAACATCATCTCCTGTTAATGCAAGAACATTACAAACACTTAAGGCTCCTGCGCCCAACAGATCTCCTTGTATGGCTATTCGATTTCTATCACGACAAGAGATCTGCATAATAGGAGAATAGCCGATATAACTCAGTAGCGCACATACTACAACACTCGACATATGACAATTCGCTCCAGATCCATCAGTTGCATTAATGGCATCAACAAAACCATCAAAGAGGGCGGCTTGTCCAAAAACCTCATTCCTATCTGTAGAGTCTGGTGGCGCAAGTTCAGCTGTCACTGCAAAATCACCATTTCGTAATACGCGCTCAAATCTACCTCTAGAAATATGACCCTCTAGCTCAGGCAACAACTCTCCCGGACGAAAGGTATAAGTTTGATTATTTATCTCTGGAATAGTCATTTGTTAAGTTATCTGTTTATTTTCTTTTGCAAGTCTGATCCAGGCGCTGCTTCCTTGATGTGTATGATTGACAGCAAATTGTATTTCTTGAATTGCAAGATTATTTTTCATTTTTGAAGAACCACTCCAAGCTTCAACCCAAACACATTTCATTTCCGGCTTGACTTCACAATTGCCATTTTCTCGTACCCCACCACATGGGCCATTTCTAAGAGTTTTCGGGCAATTCATAGGGCAGGCCATACCTGTAGAAGAGAGTACACAATTACCGCACATTTGACAATCAAAAAGAAATCCCTTGATAATCTTTTCGGACCAGGTAATTGGTCTATCTAGCCTTCCCTTTGTGATTTTATTGATAACTCTTAGAGTCGATAATATCACTGGTGATGTTGCGTTATATATCACCTCATACGCCCTAGCATGTTTACTGGCAAAAAGTCTGGCTCTGTACATGTTACTTCTCTTCTTCAGTTACCAAAGGCACTAAATCGATTTCTTCAAAAACAGAATCAAGGCCACCTGTGCCAACCAATCTGTATTCATATTCGAATCCAAAATCTTTAGCATACTGCTCTGCGTCTTTTTGTAACTGTTCATTTTCAGTTTGTGCCAAATAGACCAATTTTTTATAATGCTCAAAGTATGTATCAAACAACTCCGGGTGTTTATCAAGACCCAAACCCTTAATCATTATTCGATGAAAATTTTTGACCAGATAGTCTGTAAGATAAAAAGTGCCTAGCTCTTGTTCTGATAATTGCTCGAATACATCAGAACCAGCAAAAAACTCATAACAGTGCGCGCCACTAATGCGCTTTGCATTATATTTTTTCAATACACGGTCTAAAGCTCCGCCTGTTCCACAGTCAGCATAAGCGATGTATACATCCTTATAAAGATGGGAATTCTCGGCCAAATACTCTTCAACGCCAGGAGCAATTAGTTGCGGTGTATTATGCCAGCTGGCCGGTAGACACTGTAAATTGACTTTGTCGGATAGTGCTGGATTTTGTTTGATCAGTCTCAGTAGATCGTATACAAGAGCTCCACAACCTAAAATCAATCGTTTTTTAGGTGGATCGATATGTTTCTTATCGGTGACCACGCTGTTTACCTAAACTGCGCACGTACTCTTCCGCCATTTCGGCGCTCCGTGCAGCATCTCTGCCATAGGCTGGTACACCTATAGAATCAGCAAACTCCTGGTTAAGCGGTGCGCCTCCACACATGATGTGAACATCTTTACGTAATCCCCTTTTTTCCATTTCCTCAACCACAACACCCATATAAGGCATCGTCGTTGTGAGAAGAGCAGACATACCTAAAATAACAGGTTCATGTTCGTCAATCGCCTCTAAGTAATTTTCCACGGGATTGTTAATACCCAAATTAATGACCTCAAAACCTGCACCTTCACACATCATGGAAACTAATTTTTGACCAATATCATGAATGTCACCCTTAACAGTACCGATTACAAACTTACCCAAAGAGGTATCTTCTGAGGATTGAGCGAGAATCGGACGTAAAACCTTCATACCGCCTTTCATCGCGCCTGCACACTTCAGCACTTCAGGGACAAATAAGATGCCGTCCCTGAAATCAATTCCAACAATTTTCATGCCAGCAACCAAGGCATCACCCAAGACATCGTTCGCGTCCCATCCACGGGAAAGAAGTATTTCTGTACCTTCAGTAACTTCTTCATCGAGACCATCATATAAATCGTCTTGAATTTGCTCTACAAGCTCTTTATCATCCAAGTCGTTTAAATCAAAATCGTCTTCTTCGCTCATGACCTCTTCTCAGAATATTTAAGTGGTGAAAATCCCGGAAAGATACCTTGAATTTTTTTCGATGTCAATCATTAAATTTCCGATTTTTTTCAATTTATCTATTTGTTCAAGCACAATACTGTAATTTATCTTATAAATAATTGAAATTTATCATTAAATTATGTAATTAAACTCACTTCAAACTTTTCATAAAATTTTGATAAATTTGCCTCGCACAACTCAAGCACTGACTCATGTTGGCATCACTGTCAGCCTTCATAGTCGATAAAGCGCCTTCGCCCAGTGTTGCACTCAAAGCTTCAGCATAAGCTGGAACTGCTGCCCAATTATCTACGGTGTCTGGTTCAATCTCAACATGATATTGCATGGACCAGGCATTCAAACCGATTCTCATTGCCTGAACTGAACAGACATCAGATTTTGCTAAAATGACTGCTCCTTCAGGAGCCTGCGCAACCCTTACTGAATGCCACTGAAGGCATTGTTGTTTATTCGCCGTTCCTTGAAAGAGAGGATCTACCTTTCCATCTTCCGTGAGCTCTATTTCAAGAACACCAATCTCAGGTACCTTTTGTGGTCCACACGTCCCTCCTAATGCATCAGCTAGTAGTTGATGACCAAGACATAATCCCAAATAAGGCTTACCTAAAACACTCACCCACTCACGAATGGCCGCCTTTTCTGCAACCAACCAAGGACATTCTTCAATATCCCAAACATCCATTGGGCCGCCCATCACCCAAAGCGCATCATAATCATTTAAATTAGGAATCGGCTCTCCATGATGCAGGTTAACTGCTTCCCATTCGATCTTATCTTCTGCTAAAAATTGCCTAAGTGAGCCTGGATGCTCACAATCGATATGCTGAAAAACAAGTACACGCATTAATAAACTCCTATACTATGTTTTATAATAACCATCAAACCGCACCGGCTTAATTACCTTCTAGATTAACCAGAATAGCTAGATTGTATACTAAAAATAATATCTTAGATAATCAAATAATTGTGGTTATACTGACGCTTTGTAACTGTCCAAAAAAAATAGAAAATGAGTCAATACAAGAAATTATTAAGTTTTTCGATTATTGCTGCCTGCATACTTCTGACAATTAACTTTGGTTTTAGATCCTCACTAGGTCTGTTCTTAAGGCCTGTATCAGAATCATTTGGTTATGGTCGTGAAATTTTTGCCTTCTCTTTGGCTTTGCAAAATCTTTTTTGGGGGTTATTTCAACCCTTAGCAGGAGCCATCGCTGACAAATATGGTACCGCAAAAGTAGTAATAGTTGGCACAATACTCTATGCACTAGGTCTTTACGTTACGGCAACTGCGGATGGATTTCTCGATCTTCACATAGGTGCTGGCATTTTAATAGGTATGGGAATTGCAGGCACAGGCCTTGGAGTTGTATTGCCTGCAATGGCCAGAATGGTTAGGCCTGAAAAAAGAGCTATGGCTTTAGGTATTGGAACGGCAGCAGGCTCAGCTGGACAATTCTTTTTCATACCGGTAGCAAGAGAATTTCTTGTGGCATATGGCTGGGAAATGGCACTCGTGATAATGGCAATAGGCTCCCTATCAATGATCCTTTTTACACCCGTTTTCAAAAAACATGAAGCAATTAGTTCTAAGATAGAGAACGAACCAAGACAAAACCTTCGAGAGGCACTTAGCGAGGCATCTAAACACATTCACTACTGGCTCCTTATTGCAGGTTTTTTTGTTTGTGGTTTTCAGCTAGCTTTTATTACTGTTCATATGCCTGCTTTTCTCTCAGACAACGGTTTCGATAGCTCAGTAGCTGCAGCGAGTTTATCAATTATTGGATTATGTAATATCATAGGTTCTCTAACTGCTGGTCATCTTTCTGGACTCTATTCGAAGAAATGGATACTAGCATTTATTTATGGAGCAAGGTCAATAGTTATTGTTCTGTTTCTTATCATTCCTATTACAACTTTCACGGTTTATGCCTTCTCCTTTGCCACCGGATTGCTTTGGTTGGCAACGGTTCCACCAACTTCGGGTCTGGTAGCGCAGATGTTTGGGCTTAGATACATGGGAACCCTTTACGGTTTTGTATTTTTAAACCACCAAATTGGTTCTTTTTCAGGAGTATGGTTAGGCGGCTACTTGTTCGATACTACTGGCTCTTATAATCAAGTGTGGTGGTGGGCGGCAGTAATTGCGGCAATTACCGCGATTATTCACGTCTTCATTGATGAACGCCCAGTTGAAAGATTAAGGCTTTCTGAAAAAGTCATCTAGACTGGTTACTTCTTAACCTTGATGACAGGTTGACTGTCGACCTAACAAAATACCCAATACCCAAAATCACAAGCAATATCACCAAACCATTCAAAAGCGCCTTAGAATAACCTATGACATTGACGTCGAAAAAGGGGTAAGGATACTTGTCAACTAACTCACCCAGCAGGATGATATAAATTCCATAAATCACTGGATAAATTTCCCAAATCAAAGGTGTCCACTTAGGAATTTGAGTTTTCGGTGGAAAGACAAGCCAAATTAAAAATAACGCACTTGGCACGATATAATGGTTTAAATAATTCGTTACTGCCTCCATACCATCAGGCGACCAATAATCACTTAAAAGTACATGAAAACCAATGCCTACCCAAAGCATCGATGTTACAACGCAACCAAAAACTTTGGGCGTTGCAAAAACTTTTCCCATTCGAGAATTAGGAAATAGACTCAAAGTAGTGAGAAACTTCACCGACGGAGTTGTCTTCAACGATTGCTCTATTAATAGAAATAATGAATTGAACACTAACACCAAATAACGCCAGAATCCCGATTAGTAATAAAGTGTAACACTCAAAAGCCTTATTCATAGCGCCTATGATAACAATGCAACGCTCTTTATTTGTGCGTACACCTCTTTTCCAGGACTCAGCTCAAGCAGTTCAGCTGACTTGCGTGTTATGCAGGATAGCATTGTAACGTCTTTTATCTTCAGTCGAACCATCACTTGCGACTGACCCTCTGGAACTATTTCATCCACTATTGCTGAGAAAATATTTAAAATGCTCGTATCTGTTTGCAACTCTTGAGTCAAGCTTACATCACTTGCTGAAACTCTTAAACGCACTTTAGTGTCCAGTGCTAACTCTCTGTCCGCTACAGTGAACTGACCACCAGCAAATTCAAGGTACATCAGATTAAACTGATGATCATGACCAACAACTGTAGCTTCAATCAATGAGGTCGCATCACCGCCATGAGAGATAGGGAGATCGAATCTAGTCAACATTTCACCAATGGAACCACTTCCAACAACATGGCCTTCTTCCAGAAGCACTAGATGGTCCGCTAATCTTGAGGCCTCATCAGGTGAGTGTGTAACATAGATGATTGGAATATCTAGTTCATCATGAAGAGAATCAAGGTAAGGCAATATTTCCTTCTTTCGCTTTAAATCTAGAGCGGATAGAGGCTCGTCCATCAATAAAATATCAGGATTAACTGCCAGTGCTCTTGCAATAGCTACTCGCTGCCTCTCTCCTCCAGATAACTGATCTGTTGTCCTATCAAGCAAGGGTCTTATATCTAATAAATCCAATGTATTCTCCATAAAATCTTTTTCTGCCTCTATTGCTCGGCTAGCTCCGTACTCAAGATTTCCTCGCACATTGAGATGACCAAAAAGACTCGCTTCCTGAAAAACATAGCCAACTGAACGCAAGTGCGGCGGTTTAAAATTTTTTCCATCCTGCCAAATCGAATCCCCCACTTTTAGAAACCCATGGTCACTTTTTTCCAAACCGGCTAGGCCTCTCAATAATGTAGTCTTGCCACAACCTGAAGACCCAAACACGACAGTGACTCCCTTATCAGGAGCACAAAAATCTACATCTAGAATGAAATCTCCCTGCTTAATATTTAGTTGGCACTCAATCATTGATTATTACTCTGCATAATTGAGAACCGGCGATTAAATAAATAGACCATCATCAACATTAAAAACGAAATCAACAACAACCCTCCGGCGAGCCAGTGCGCCTGTCCATACTCAAGTGCCTCAACATGGTCATAAATCGTAATCGAGAGGACTTGAGTTTCACCAGGGATGTTGCCACCAATCATCAAAACAACGCCAAACTCTCCCACTGTATGAGCAAACCCCAATACAGCAGCGGTTATAAAACCAGAACGTGCTAATGGCACTGCAACACTAAAAAAACGGTCTAGTGGAGATGCGCGTAAGGTGGCAGCAACTTCCATTGGGCGATGACCAATTCCACTAAATGCATTCTGTAGAGGCTGAACCACAAAAGGCATCGAGTAAATGACAGAGCCGACTACTAGGCCCGTAAAGGTGAAAGCTATTGATGATCCCCCTAAGGACTCCAACATTCCACCGATTGGACCGTTAGATCCAAGGGTTATCAGAAGATAAAAACCCAACACTGTAGGAGGTAATACTAATGGAAGTGCAATTATAGCTTCCAATATAGCTTTTAGTTTCCAACGGGTTTGAGAAAGCCACCATGCAAGAGGGGTTCCCAATATCAAAAGAATGAGCGTGCTAACGATTGCCAGCTTTAATGTAATGAAAACAGCAGTAATATCAAATTCGTTTAACATTATTGTAAGTCATATCCAGATTCATAAATAATACCCAAAGACTCGTCGCTTTTAACAAAGGACAGAAATTCTCTCCCAATATAACTGTCCTTTAATAGAACTGCTTGTTGCTCTATAGGTTGATAGATTGACTGAGGCACTTCCCAAAATGAACCATCAATGGGTAGATCAGGTTTCATAATTTGTGAATAAGCAACAAATCCTAGTTTAGCATTACCACTACTGATAAACTGGTATGTCTGTGCAATATTCTCACCCTGAACTAATCTCCCTTTCAAATTATTCAAAAGCTGTAGTGCCCTCAAAGCTTCTTCGGCAGATTTTCCATACGGTGCAAGTTTAGGATTAGCTATGGCTAAATATCGAAAATCTTTCTTATTCAGAACCTCTCCCTTTGAGTCAACATAGTTGTCTATCGAACTCCAGAGGACTAATTTACCAAGTGCATAGGTAAATCGGGTTCCAGCTACAACCTTCCCTTCTTGTTCCAGCAATCTTGCACGCTTCACATCTGCAGAAAAAAATACATCAAAAGGGGCGCCATTCATGATTTGAGCATAATGTTTACCTGACGAGCCAGGAATTAGTATCACTTTGTGATGTCCTGTAGAGCCTGCTGTACTTAGCTCATAGCGCTTTGCAATTATTTGCATTGTTGGATAAAAATTACTTGCTACAGCAACCTTTAGCTCATCAGCAAGTGCCTGAGAAGCGCCTATAAGTAATCCAAAAAAAACAACAAAACAAGCAAGCCACTTAAGTTTAGTCTTATTCATAATTTATAATTTGTTGCCATAAAAATGTTTATTAAAAATGAACATAAATTAATTGCGCTACAGATAAAAACGGAATACTGAACGATAAAAAGAATACTAGCATTAGATTTTAACTGAAAGGATTATTTAGTTATTAAAAACAACCTCTTTCAAGCTTCCATAACTGCATTCAAGTATGTTAATATAGCGCTCTAACAATCGTTAGAATTTATGTTGCTGAACTTTAATGAGTAAACCCATGTCAACTAAACAAATACTATCATTTTTTTTATTTTCATTCATTCTCATTGGAATCTCTAGAGCTGACTTTGTTGATGGACTTGATGCTTATAATGCGGGCGATCACAAGACAGCACTTCAAGAATGGCTTGTGCTTGCTGAAGAGGGTGACGTTAGAGCTCAATATAATGTCGGTTGGATGAATGCTTATGGCATTGGAACACTAAAAGATTATGATGAAGCTATCAATTGGTATCGAAAATCTGCCGATCAAGGTTTTGTTCATGCGCAATTTAATCTAGGGAACATGTACCTAAGGGGTGATGGAGTTGAAAAAGATTACGCTCTTGCCTTTAGCTGGTTTATTAAAGCCGCTGAACAAGGGGATGCCGCCTCACAATACAATTTGGGCCGTATGTACATTATGGGCAAAGGGGTAGTTGAAAATATGCCTGAAGCCAAGTACTGGATCAAAAAAGCTTACGAAAACAACGATAAAAACATCTCTTTACTTGCAGAAGAAGTATGGAACAAATTTAAACTGAACAGTTACTAATTTAACCTGTAACTTCTAAAGCAACAACTGAGCAAGATTTTATACTTACCATCTCAGCCTCAATAATTGCGACCGCCTCAGCTGCCTGCTTCAATAAATCTATATTGATTCTTTTGTTACTTAGAATTTCATCTACAAAAGAACGGATTTCAAATTCATAGCCCATTCCTTCATTCAACTTTATGATTTCAGGTTCGTATCCGGATCGAAATAATGTCAGTGTTTCTTTCTCATCTAATAGATAAAAAGCTGTTGCTTTTTCAAAATTTGCTGTGTAAGACATATTGAATCCGTAACCTTCTTGCATTGTCCATGTCCCCTCAGCAGTTACCAACGGTGTGTTCTGAGATTGGTTGTAAATATAATGAGTAGCCACATGATCAATACCTCCACTAGGGCCTTTATAGCCTTGGCTGAAAACTGCACTTGGCATACCAAAACAATAATTAATAAAATCAGTGTCATGGACATGAAGGTCTAATAATGCCCCTCCGCATTCATCATCATTGGCATAAAATGTTCCTGACGGGTGACTGGTTTGGCGCTTACAAGTCAAAGAAAGACAGTCACCATAATCTTTGCTGTCTATCACTTTCTTCAGCCAAACCCATGCAGGCCAATAGCGTAAACACATTGCTGACATGATATGATTGGCAGAATTTAATGCCAGTTCAACTATCTTTTTAGCTTCATCGTAGGTCCTCGCTAATGGTTTTTCAACTAAAACATGTTTCCCTTTAGCCAATGCAGCTTCAACGAAAACAAAATGTAGATTTGTGCCGACACAAATATCGACTAGTTCAACGTCTGGGTTATCAATCAAATCCATTCCTTCAGAATATTTTTTGGCTTCGAGTCCTTTAACACTACCCTTGGCCTGGCCGCTAATATTACCTTCGGCTCTATTAGAACCATCAAGCCGACTTTTATTTGGATCAGCAACAGCGATTATCTCTACTTCATTGATTTTTGAATAAATATCTAAATGGGTTGAGCCCATACTTCCTAAACCAATAACACCAACTTTAAGTTTTTTAGCCATAATGCTTAATAGATTTAAGTTCAGTTATTGAAATCAAATAACTGGTCCATTGCAGCAGATGTGCGAGCCAAAAGTGTCTCATCCCAAGGCAACATTTCTGCAATTATTGTACTTTGATAGTTGATGGCTTTCAGGGCACTGATAGTCTCTTTCCAAGGTACATCTCCTACGCCAATATCACAAAAACTAAAGCTACCAGTCCAGTCAAAGTTTTCTTGAAAATCTTTTATCTGAACTCTTTTGATTCTGGAATTTAACAGCTCAATCCAATGAGGGGGATATTGTTGGTAACCAATTAAGTTGCCAACATCTAGATAGAAGCCGAGTTTTTTTGAACCAAAAGAATCGATAAAATCTCTAAGTTCAATTGGTGAATAGAAAAATCCATTCCAAACATTCTCCATACACAAATCTACGTCTAAATCTTCTGCAATTGGAAGTAGCTGGTTAATCGCGTATCTTAATCGCTCTAAAGCTCTATCATAACGAACGATTTCGGGGGAGATTGGACTTTTCACAACTCCTGGTACAAACAATAAAGCCTTGCATTCGAGATTGCTTGCGACTTTAAGTGCATTTTGATGGAGCTTGATAGAATTTTTTCTTACATATTCATCATCACTGGTGGGGCTTATACCCCAACTCATACCAGTCGCAATACTATCAACAAATATGCCAGAGTCATTAATTTTTTGACGAATAACTTTACATTCAGTTTTTGAGGTACTTGTATTTATTACACCCTCGTTTGAAACCGACAATTCAAGGGCATCAAACCCATTGGATTTAGTTTGATTTAAAGCAGACTCTATAGATTCATTATTTGACAGCCCATTCTCAAATGAAAGATAACTTATACCCTTAATCAAAACTTTCTCCTTTAATATAATGAATCAAGCTCTTGCCAAGTATCAGTCATGTCAATAATTTTTCCATTACTACGACTTTCATCGATTGCCATCGCAACTAAACCCGCTTCTATAGCATCCTTAGGTCCAACGGGCAGTGAATCTGATTGACCACGAAGAAAAGCAATGATGTCAGTACACATTAGCTGATCAGCACCGTAATGAGCGGGATAATTTCCAGCAATTTCTGTACTCAAATAATTAAATTTGTGATCTTCTAGGCAGTTTCCTGTTCTTGCATCGGTGATACGAAGATCACCTCTCATGAAGTCCCCTTCTGCCATTCCACGGCTACCTATGATACAAAAGCGTCGATGTTCGTCAGGAACATTAATGCTTGTATGGAAAGAAAAACTAACATCGTTTGGATATTCTAATAATGCATTTTGATGGTCAACAATATCAGCATCACTGGTAAAAGGATCATCGACACTTTCCCAATATGATAATTTCTGCTGATAAACGTCATCGTGCTTATTGCCGGGAGACTCCTCAGGGACAAAATTACCTCGTCCACCAAAACTTGCAACTCTAATGGGTCTGTCGCCAACAACATTGTTATATATATCCAAGTCATGGCAACACTTTTCTAGCATAAAACCACCCGAATATTTTTCCAAACGGCGCCAGTCACGCATGAAAAATGAACCATGATAGGGCGCAATATGTTCGTTGGCTTCCATCGATGTAATTCGACCTAACATTCCTGCATCTATTGCGCGTCGTAATTCTCTCATGTGCTGAGAATAACGCAACACAAGGCCCACAAGGAGTTGGTTTTCACCGTATTTACGGATTAATTTAGCCAGACTGAAACTTTCTGACTTAGTGATAACGATTGGTTTTTCTGTAAAAACTTTTAATCCTGCTTCTAATCCGGCTCTAATATGGCCCAAATGAAGATGATTTGGCGATGCTACCCAAAGCAGGTCAAGCTTGCACTTGGCAATCAGAGTTTCTACACTGTCATATTGTTGGGGTTGATTTGAGACACCTTCAAGTAGTGGTAATCCACAAGGATCTGGATCGACGTAACCGACCAATTCCAACTCTGGCATATCAGCTTGCAGCATCTTAAGAACGTTGCCAGCCCTTAAACCTAAACCAACAATACCAGTTCTCATAATGATTCCCCTAACTAACTTCAGCTGCCTGTTTTCTGTGGAGTGCTATTCCTTGTGAATTAAAAGCATGACACTTTGAAGAATCTATAAGTAGGCTGATTGTTTGTCCAGGATGGATTAGTGTGTCACCAGGCAATACAGCGCAAAAGTCATCATTGCCAGCAGCCGAACCATAGATGATTGCTGTTGCACCTACATGTTCAACAACCTCTACATTCATTGAGTGTCCCTGATTATCGGAACTAAGCATCAGATCTTCAGGACGAACACCAAGCTCGATCATATCGCCTGACTTTGTCCCTGCTATTTCTACAGGCAAAGAAATATTTTCTGCGCCAAGTGTCACCTTCAATTTGTTGCCGTCAATAACAGTATTAGTGGTCTTTAGAAAATTCATTTTCGGATGACCAATAAAGCCTGCAACAAACTTTGTTTTCGGATGGTGATACAATTCCATTGGTGCTCCAAATTGCTGTACCACTCCATCATTCAAAACCACAATTTTGTCAGCCATCGTCATAGCTTCGATTTGATCATGGGTAACATAGATCATTGTGGTTTTTAAGTTTTGGTGTAGTTTAGCCAACTCTACCCTCATGTCGCCACGAAGGGCAGCATCCAGATTAGACAGCGGTTCGTCAAATAGAAAGACTTTGGGATTTCGAACAATTGATCTACCTATGGCAACCCTTTGGCGCTGGCCGCCTGAAAGCTGTCCGGGCTTAAATTCCAAACGATCGGTTAATTGTAGTATTTCAGCAGCACGATTAACTCGCTCCTTTAATTCAGCTTCACTAATTTTTGCAACTCAAATGTGGATATAGCGCGTAGGACTGAAATACCATAGAGATGCCACGATCAACTGGCTGCGCATTGGAAACATCCTCTTCATCAATAAATACCTTGCCACTAGAAGACTCTTCTAAACCACATATAATTCTTAGTAATGTCGTTTTTCCACAACCCGAAGGACCAACAAAAACAACAAACTCCTTGTCTTCAATGCCTAGGCTAATGTCTTTTAAAACCTCGGTTTCACCAAAGCTTTTAAAAATGTTTTCTAGTCGCAAAGTCGCCATATTTTGACCCTTGATTATGGCACATCAATTATGATATGCAGTTAATAATTAATTTGCTTACATCCAAAGCTCACCATCAAAACATACTTAACAATTTATTAAAAACAGATAAGTATATTTTTAAAGTTAGCCTTTTTAGATGTAGGAGCAACGTTACCATTGCTCCTACTAATCAACTAATTGCTTTAGAGACCCTCTGCTAGAGTTTCTGCAGCCTCTGCTACTAAGTCAGCAGCAGAACCTTCGCCCAAGATCATACCTTGAATAGCGCTGTTGATACCCATTTGAAGTGCTTTAAAGTCTTCAAATAGTGGCTCTGGACCACCTCTACCGATTGGATCAACAAATACTTGCCAATAATCAGTAGTGTAGTACACATCATCCATCATTTTCTCATATTGCATAATTGGTGTTAACCCCCAACTCTTATCTAGATCATATTGTGCTTCACCAGATGATAGAGCAGCAGCCAACTTCATTGAAAGGTCTTCATTGCCAGATCCTTTGAATACAGCAATTGAGTCAGTAATCAACAATGTTCCGCTTTCGCCACTTGGTCCAGCTGGGATTGGTACAACTATCTCAGCAATATTGGCATTATGTTGACCACCGCCCCATGGACCGTTAATGTACATTCCAATCTGACCATCGTTGTATAACTGAGTCAGTTGAGAACGCTCATACCCCATTGGGCCTTCCTGTGCAACACCAGCCAACTTACCATAAAATTCTAGTGTCTCGACGGCTTCAGGACTGTTGAAAGTTATCTCACCAGTATCTGCATTGCTTACAGTACCGCCATTACTATATAGGTAGTTAAGGAATTGGTGCATAGTGTTGTCAAAGTCTTTAGCAGCTATACCAATACCTGCAGCTGAGGTATTGTCATTAACAGCCTTAGCCATATTGTAAAGTCCTGTCCAAGTTCTAGGTGCAACACAAGCTTCACCCGCTGCTTCAACTAAACCGCAGTTGATGAAAAGCGCTTTAGTAGAGAAAGCGTGTGGGAAGCCCCAGAATTGACCACCATCAGAAACAGTGGCAAGAATACCAGGCTGGTACATTGCTTGCTGTTCTTCTGGAATATTGACTGGAACAATCAAGCCACTACGACCCAATTGCTTCAAGGTACGAGAGCCCATATATGCCAAACCAACCGGATCACCAGCAGCAGCTAGTGTTGTTGATTTGTCTTGACATGTGCCCCAAGGTACTGCTTCTGCATTAACTGTAACACCAGCATGACTAGCTTCAAAATCAGCAATAACAGCTTGGTCAGCGGCACGTATTTCGCCACCACACATAATCATGTGAATCTCTTCTGCTTGTACTGGTGCCATTAATCCTAGGCCCATTACAAGTAAGAAGAGTGTTCGTTTTATATATTTCATTTTTACTTCTCCTTTATTTTTACATCATGTCATCAGAAATCTATATATTTCTGGTAACGGTTTATGTGAGTATTTTACTTCTCACTCCTTTACTGCCCCTGATGTTAAACCTGCTATGAGATGTTTCTGCATAAACAGGAAAATAACCAATACAGGCAGAATTCCGACAAGGCTTGCAGCCATCATTTCGTTCCACAAGACTCTTTGATAACCAATAAACTCGAATATACCAGCTGGTAGCGGCATGTAATCTCTTTCTTGGTTAAACGTAATTGCAAATAAAAACTGTTGTGCATAGGCGCCGATAAATATTGCAACACCAACGACAACTAAACCTGGCACTGCTAGAGGTAAAATTACTCTGCGCAATGTATAAAGGCGTGATGCTCCATCCACAAATGATGCCTCTTCTAACTCATACGGTATCTTCTCAAGAAATGATTTAAGCAGCCATATTCCTGTTGGTATAAGAAATGCAACACCAGGAATAATCATTGCCCAATAAGTGTTCAACATGCCATACATTCGTAACAATTTATATAATGGAATTAGTAAAACAGCTCCAGAGAACATATTGACAGCTAAAAATAGTGTAAGACTGACTGATTTTCCGCGAAAGTTGAAACGCGCATAAGCATATGCAGCAGGAATCACAAAAATCATTGAGAAAATAGTAACCGCGGTGGCTAAAAATACACTATTAAATATATATCGGCCTAGTTGTGGGACTGTTACCCACATATCTCTATAGGCCTGAAAACTCATTTTATCTGACCAAAACCTGCTCATAAAATCAATAAAGCTCATTGTCTCTCCAACTGGAACGTCAGGTCGGCTAAATAAATGAGTTAAAGGCCTTAATGATGCAACAAACATTTCAACAAATGGTAATAACATAAATGTTAGGAATAGTGCAATAGAAAAATAAATTGCAATTTTGTGAGGCAGTGAATATTTGTCCATCATTTTGCTACCCCAGCATAGCCGTATTTTTTACTAACTCTTCCTAGAACAGTTAGATAAATGAGTGAGAATACACCTAAAATGAGAACAACAAGTACAGCTCTTGTCGCTCCTGCGCCAAATTTGTAGCTAAATATAGCAGTCTTGAAGGTATCTATTATGAGCGTGGTGGTTGCACCACGAGGACCGCCCTCGGTCAAAATCCAAATAATTTCGAAAGAATTAAAGGTCCAGATAGCAGACAGTAAAGCCATGGTAACAACAGTAGGCATAATTTGTGGCATTGTGATTCTACGAAAACGATACCAACGAGAGGCGCCATCGACATAAGCGGCTTCATACAAATCTCTTGGGACACCTTGCATAGCTGCTAAAAAGAACAAGGTAACCATCGGCGTTCCAATCCAAACATCTGTGACAACCGCTGAATAAAAGGCGCTTTGCTTGTAGCCCAAGAAGCTGAACGGTCCATCGGTTAAACCAATCATTTCCGCAAAATTTGAAAGTAGGCCGAAATGACCATTGTATAACCACAACCAACCAAAACAACCTATTGCTATAGGTATGATCCAAGGTGGCATGACTAATGCACGGATGACACCACGCGCCCTTATATTGCTCGCTAGCAAACTTGCACCAATCAAGCCTAAAATAATTTTTAATCCAACCGAAAGGAACATCCAATAAAAAGTGCGATTGACGATTGAAGGGAACTTGCGTCCACCAAGTGCTTTTTCGTAGTTAGCCCAACCGACATAATCTGCACCCTCAATTAAGGTACCCAAGTTTGAATTTGTGAAAGAAAGACGAAATGTTTCAACTAATGGCCAGACAACTATCAAAAACATATATATCGATGCCGGGGCGATTAAAGCCCATGCAAAAAGAGTGGTTGTTTGTGCTTTGGTTTTTGGTCTCAACATTTGCAACAAATCACTCATTGATTAAAGCCTCCTTATTCTTTGCCGGATTTGACATGATATCAAAATTTTCCGACTTATAATAGTCCCAACCAATTTTTTCAAATAAATCCCTATAGCTACTCCATACCAAATCCTTCAATTCGGTGCCTTTTCGTCTATTGTTTTGACTTGTCCATGCGCTTTCTGAAAGTCCCAGAATTCTTGGACACAACATTGATTCCATGTCGCTATCCTTAAGAATTGTTTCGCTCCAAAGATGTCCCTGCATTCCTTCAATATTTGACTCTAGTTCTGGTTCATCTAAAGGAATAATCTGCCAATCAACGGTATCCTCTAAGGAGACAATTGCAGCCCAATTCACACCTCGATCACTATAAGTTTGACTTTGAGCCATATCAAAATAAATATGCTCAGCAGGACATAATACAACCTTAAAACCCATTCTTGCTAATTTATAACCAGACTCAAGATTTTGCCAAGAAAACAACAACTTATCTGATCTTTTCTCATGGTAACTACCTTCTTCAGCTTCTTGCCATGCAGCGGTTTAAAGCCTCAACTGCAGGAGAATTTTTCCAGCTTTCAGGTGCTACCTCATCACCACCTAAATGAATATAATCGCCCGGAAATAGATTACATAGATCATCTATTAAAGACTCAATGAGTAAAAATGTCTCAGGCATTGCAGGATTTAAAGTATTTTGAAAATAACCTTGAATTGAAACTTCATTGCTTTTATCTTCTGGGTCGCGAGTAGTAGGAAAGAGTTGAATTAACGACAAGTTATGCCCCGGTAAATCAAATTCAGGCATTACATCAATATAATTAGATGATGCTCGCTCAATAACTCGCTTGATATCGCTGGAGCCATAGCAACCTCCGGTTGGATTGGGGCCTGAACCAAAAATAGGTGGGACTAAAAGGTTATTCCCTCTTTTAGCAGTGGCAGTCGCAAGTTCTGGATTACTATCAAGCTTAAAACGGAATGCTTCATCGTCAGTACCGTGCCAATGAAACTTATTGAGTTTAAATAAACTCATTAAATCCAGAAGTTTTAAAATACTTTCGACAGCATAAAAATGCCTAGCACAATCTAAGTGCTGTCCACGCCAATCAAAACGTGGTTGGTCTATGATTGTGCCGCATGGAATTAATTTGTGATACGTTTGGTTTAGTTGCAATAAAGTAACCAAGCCATAAAATAACCCTTGTTCTTCACCAGCATTAAGTTCAATCACATCACTAGTTATAACCAGTTTGTATGAAGAACTTGCTATATGCTTTTGAGCTTTAATGATTAGTTTTGTATTAGGGTTAATAAGATCTTTATTATTGTTAGATAGAATGTTTAAACTGAGTCTCTCACCAAGCTCAGAAGCAGCACTGACAGCTCTAGTTACTATCTCTGAATCGTCAAGGGAAAGGTCTAAGGGTTGAGTTACATTGCATACTCCTGCACTAGGTATCCATTCTTTAGGATGTGGCACCAATCGCAAAGATTTCTCAATTGATTTATTAGATGAATGCTGTGCGATTGGCTCCAAGGATGAGAAAATTTGGAGATCTAAATCATCAACATATACTGAAATAATTGCACCATCAAGAAGTTTTACAAAAACACCTTGAGGGCTCCATGTATGGTTCAAGGGTCTATGTCTAGAATATTCATAAGCATATTTAAAAGACCATTGCTCGCCTGGCATTAAAGGTGATTTATTAAGTCGTGATATCTCTACATAACCACCAACTTGAGTGATGACAAGACAATTATCAACTGACTTTATAGGAGAAAGTAAACTGAAACAAATCAGAAAATCATCTATTGCCTTGTCACTATTATTCTTGAGTGCTGAGCAGAATTGCCCATCTGAATCGATAGTGTTTGTCAAAACAAATTCCGTTTCTACTAAACTCATATTCCTCATCAATAAAACCACTAAATTTAGAAAAAAAGTTTCAGCCATTAACTTTTCAAGTTAATTCTCTAAGTGGTGTTGTTATTACAAAATTGGTAATGAAATGGTATTATATAACATGGACCAATCAAAAAGCAAATTTGTTTTATGTAATTATTATTTCACTTTTATTTCTCAAGATAAAAGTCTTTTTATTCAACTTCTATATAGCGTTTTTTTACAGATTATTGTTTTATGCGTTAAATATATAATATAATACCAATTTAATACCAATAATTTAATTTTCATATGATAAATATGACCAATGCACTGTCGAAACAATCAATAAAGTAGAAATCTGATGACCGAAACAGATACATTAATCAACTATTTGCGTCCTACCGATGATAGTCCTGAATCTCTCTATAAACAGCTTTCACGGTCTCTACATAATGCCATCCAACAGGGTATGTTAAATTCTGGTGATTCTTTAATTCCTGAAAGAGAATTAGCAAACAAACTCAATTTATCAAGAATTACTGTTAGAAAAGCCATAGATCAACTTGTCGATATCGGTG
>LUME01000065.1_pt1 | contig 24524 bp, 26 predicted proteins | sample 729951 | NCBI WGS metagenome assembly LUME01 (sample SAMN03860271, study PRJNA289734) | marine metagenome | biome: seawater column; feature: ocean; material: water; isolation source: Red Sea water column Station 34 - depth 200m | place: Saudi Arabia: Red Sea | collected 2011-10-15 | depth 200 m | reverse complement strand
CCGTTATACATTCCGCCCTGCATAACAACTCCGATCTTGCGACTCGCATCTCCAAAAACTTCATTCAATTGCCGGCTTCGAATAAATTCCACCGCAGCTGGCCAGCGCTGGCTGATCTTCTCCTGCTCGTGGGCATATGATGCGGGTGGCAACACGATTCGATCTGTCTGGCGCTTCGGTTCATTTAAGGCCTGGGTGACGCTGAGTGTCGGGCGCCGATTGGCCTTAGTCATAAAGGAGCCGTAGACATGGCAAGCCCGTATGCGAAGTTCAAGCATCACCGGAGTATTTGATGCTTCCGACAACTCGAAGCCGTCTTCGACAGCCTTCACAATCGAGGGCAAGTTCGGCCTGGGATCAAGCAGCCAGATCTGCGACTTGGTCGCATACGCATGACTGCGCTCCTGCATAATCGATGAGCCTTCACCATAGTCTTCACCCACCACAACGAGGGCGCCACCGGTTACGCCACCTGACGACAGGTTTGCCAGGGCGTCAGAGGCCACATTAATACCGACCGGCGACTTAAAGGTCACCGCACCACGAATCGGATAGTGAACCGACGCTGCCAGCATGGCGCAAGCAGCCGCTTCGGATGCATTGGCCTCGAAACGCACATCCAACTCCTCGAGAACGTCCTGCGCATCCACCAGCACGTCCATCAAATGTGAAATCGGTGCCCCCTGATAACCCCCCACATAACCTACGCCACACTGCAACAATGCTTTGGTCACCGCCAGAATCCCTTCCCCACGAAATTCTTCGCCTGGACCCAGTCTCAGTTTTTCCACTTCCTGCTTAAAGGACCGCTCTGCCATGTCTGATGCCTCAAATTACAGGACGATTATATAAATTCTGCCGGGTCAACCTTGCCGCCGCCAACGAGGCAGCGACCGCCCGGTAATGACGTACTCCCACAACCGATGAAAGAAGTAAGCGACCCCACCGGCCAGAGCATACAGTATCAACCGGTGAAAGAAATCGTGGCGTGAAACCAAAGCAGGCACCACCAGGAGCACAAATGCCAGCCAACTGCTCCAGATCACAAGCCAGCCCAGCCGATAAACAGGCCGGAACACGTTAGTTTTACGCGGCGTACTCACCCGCTACTGAATCTGCCTCTTCTGTCGGGGATAGAGTCGGAAGCATAACAGACCGACGCCCTCCCAAATCTGCAGTTCGATTGCCGTTACAATGAAAACCAAAGTACATCCTAAATCCTAGGATTACTGCCACAGTGGCACGCCCAGGAGAAAACAACATGGTGATTGTTGTATTTGAATTCGAGCCCGACGACAGTCTTAAGGGTCGATACTTTGAACTTGCTGCTATCCTTCGTAAAGAAGTCGAAAAGATCGACGGATTTATATCGGTGGAGCGATTCGAGAGCATCAGTAAGCCAGGTAACTATGTCTCACTTTCGACTTGGCAGAACATGGCGGCAGTTAATCACTGGCGTGAACAACTCGATCACTCTCAAGCGCAGAATGAAGCAAAAACGCGCAAGCTATTTCTTAACTATCGGATTCGCGTGGCAGAGGTCGTCCGGGACTATGGGCCAAGCTGAATTTACTGATCGAATGCTGGGCTGTTGTTGACGACACAAAATAACGGTGCCAACAAGATGAAAGAATAATATGGCCGAGTACCCGGTTGCGTTCTATCGCGCTTTTTCTGAGACAGTATTCGGTGGAAGCATGGCTGGCATAATTGCCCAGGCCGAGAATCTAACCGCCGCTCAGATGCTGCAGATCGCCCAGGAAATTGGAGCGCCAGCCACCGGGTTCATCACCGCTATTGATGAACACGGTGTTGATGTCCGATTTTTCTCAACCTTAACCGAATATCCGATGTGTGGTCACGGCACCATGGGTCTTATGACCTGGCTGGTCGAACGCGTACACCGGCGGTGGTTTCAGACGTCGAAATCCGCATCCGTGAAGATGGTCGGCCCGAGGTGCTGCTGTCGCTAGCCCCAGCGGTATTCGAACCCACTGTGTTGCACACCGAAGAGCTTGCAGGGATGTTGGGAATAAGCCAAGAAGAATTTAGGGACGATCTCGACATGAGAGTGACCATTACCGATTTCAGATCATTACTGGTTCCCATTCGCAGTGTGGTCGATCTGGAGACGGTAAGCCCCGACTTTGCCGCAATCACAGCTTTGTGCCATCGCGAATCGATTGACACGATTGCCCTGTTTACCCCCATCGCAGAAAATACCGGCCCTGTGATCCGTTGCCGGGAATTCTGCCCTGCGGTTGGCACGCCCGAGGCAGCTGCATCAGGTACCACCAACCGCGCTATAAGCTGCTATCTGTACCTGGCGGGCCAGCTTGGCGATCTGCAAAACGGCAGACTGACACTGCGCAGCGAGCAAGGCCATGAAATGGGACGCCCCAGTGTAGTCATGAGCGAACTTTCAACACGCAATGGACAAGTAGTCGAAGTGCGTGTCGGGGGACTGGCTACTAAAACGATAGAGGGTAAGTTCTTCCTACCGTAAGTCATCCATGGGCAAGAACAAGCCTTAGGGCGCGGTAATTATTACCGCCGGGCGACCATATCGATTTCGACCAGCGCCTCACGTGCGAGCGCCGTAACTCCAATGCAGGTCCGGGCTGGTAGTCGACCCTCAGTAAAGTAATCTCGATAGACTTCGTTCATGGTTTCGTAATCACGCTCGAACTCTGTCAAGTAAATGCGGCACGACATCACATGACCCAGGCCAAGGCGCAGGTTTTCCAGAACAATCACCAGGTTGTTTATCACCCGACGGGTCTGTGCAGCCACGCCTTCTGGCAAAGCTGCATTGTCGTCGTTCGGATCCGTGGGCATCTGCCCCGTGAGTTGAATCCAACCATCACACTCAACAGCATGACTGAATGGCGCAACGTGCGTCGGAGCTGCTTTAAAGTTATGAAATACGAATCTATCGCTCATTCTGATTCTCGCTTTGCTGGTATGAACTAAGATATTACCGGGCGCTGCAACCCTGCGTTATACATAGCTGCTGTGGGTGCCATTGTCGCCATTTAGGCAATCGAAACCATTGATTGGCCCGGGAAGCTAATGTTTAGGGCGTCGCATCGCAATGTTGTGCAACTTAGTCAACACGGCCATCGCCTGAATGTCCTGTGGCAAATCCTCATCCGCCAGTTCTCCGCACAATTCAGTAGCCGATGAGAGGTTGCCTGTCAGGCTGTATGCCGTCATAACTGCCTCACGGACCAGTAGCACCGATCTGTTCGCTGTATCAGGTCTTTTTTCTGCATTCATAGGTCTGTTTCCACATTCTGTCTTTTTTTAAAATGCGGTCCATGGACCGTTTTTTCAAGGCTGTTCCGATCGAGAGATCGTGGCTATACGAACCCGCCCCAACGACCCGGAAATATGCTTTACTTGCAGATCGGTGTACCAGCGCATCTAACCAAAGATTCACCCAAACATAAGGAGGTCGACCATGTCCCAGCAACCACAGAAATTCTGCACCAGTCATGCCAAGAACTCGACCTGGGCGACCGGTCTTCGGACGTTTTTCGAATACCGCGACCTCGGAATAGGTGATGCGACCCATGGTCAGTTCAACGCCCACGTCATCCGTGTAAAAAAACCAGTTGAACAATTTCCACACACCGGCCCACATGCCCACGACCTCAATTTTCAGATGTTCTTTATACTCAAAGGCTGGATCAAATTCGTGTATAAAGACCATGGCGAACACCTGTTCGAAGCTGGCGACAGTTGTCTACAACCACCTGGCATAGTGCACGATGAAATTGATTGCTCAGAAGACCTCGAGCTGATCGAATTTACGTCGCCGGCAAAGTTTGAGACTCAGGTGCTAGATGCTGTTGAGTAATACCGCGAACTGGGTGAACAGTCTCTCAGTGGAATCTCATTCTTCTTGGGCCCAGAGCTGGTGGGTAAGTATACCCACACGGTTTTCGATGGCCTCAATCGCATCAAGGATGAGATCCTCCCGATAGCGACGGCCTACAACCTGGATACCCGTCGGTAAAGATTCGACCAAGCCTATCGGCACGACGCCCGCTGGCAAGCTGAGAAAGTTAGTGCCGGTACTGTACATCGCAGCCCGGAACACATCCTTTGTTTGTTCGAAAGATTTTGCATCACAGTCCCAGGTAGGAGTCGGCTGCATAAAGTAAGGCGTCAAGACCAACGGATACTCATCCAGAAAAATGTTCCATTCGCGGGTCATTGTGGTGCGTTCTTTGATGCCCACACGATAGTGCTCTGCATCGGCGACCTCGCCCATCTCGAAATACCATTCAAAAATCTGCTGAATCGTCGAACTGCCATATTCTCTTGCCAGTGGCATCATAAAAGCTTCGAGCTCACTGCCGAGAAGGTCAAACCAGCCTTGGGCTGCGTCTTCGATTGACGGCGTGGTTACCTCTTCTACCTGATAGCCCGCATCACTCAGGAAACCCGCAGCACGGTCAATACCGGTAACCAGGTCAGGGTGGATCGGATAACCATATGTTTCCCGAGTCACAGCGACCTTGATTGGCCCCTCGTCGGGCCAGTTGTCAAACGGCACCGGCACCCAGAACGGATCACGTGCGTCGGGTGCAGCCATAATCCGAGTTGCCAGGCGCACATCACACACTTGCCGGCAGATTGCGCCCTGTACAGCCATCAACTGGGCCAGTATCCCCCGCTCCGGCGGCATGGCTGATGGCACAAAGTTCGCGATCCGACCAAAACTCGGCTTTACGGTTGCAAGGCCACAGAACGATGCCGGGTAACGCAATGACCCACCGATATCGTTGCCATGGTGTATTGGCCCAAAACCCGCGGCAGCCGCAGCGCTGGCACCACCCGATGAACCGCCAGGGCAGGCATCGTCGTGCCATGGATTGTACGTCCGGCCATTAAGTGGATTATCGGTAGTGAGCCGCATGGAGAATTCCGGCGTGTTGGTTCGCCCGACAATAATCGCGCCCGCTTCTTTCAGGTTTCGGACAACGGGTGAATCATCAGTTGCAATAACATTCTTATATGTCGGTACTCCGTTCGGTGTGGGTTGACCTATCACGTCGATGTTGGATTTTATGGTGACCGGCACACCGTGCAGGGGCCCCACTACAGATCCAGATGACAGTGCCCGGTCGGCCTCTTGGGCCTGTACTACGGCTTCATCTGAATAGTCGTAGACGATGGCATTGATTGAACCGTTGCGCTCTGCGATCCGCTGCACGACGGATTGCATCACCTCTTCACAGGAAAATGTCTTGTTGTGAATACCCCGTACGATGTCGCAGGCACTGAGTTGCCAAAGTAATTCGGTCATGTGAGATTCTCGTATCGTCCAACCGTTGCGTGGTAGTCAATCGTAAATTCTAACGATTTAAAGACCATCTTGTTTTTTTGATTCATGTTTCAAGTGGATCATTGTCACGGGGCTTGCGCTGGTATCGAGTTCTCAACCGATGGCGAGCGGGTTTATTGAATTTTGGTGCGTGTCGCGCCACTGGATTGCGTGTTCGGGCACTGGGTTTTTTCTTCGCGGCCATAGGTATTGTGTGGATTAGCCGGAAGCGGGCAACACGATACGCACGCGCGGTGCGTCATCACTTTCCTTTTTTTCTTTTGTGATGAGCTGTTGATCCGCACAGCGACACGCCGTACCTGCACAGCCTCCCGCACACAGCAGCGTGGACAACACCAGCAACAAGCCGCTGTACCCCAGTTTTTCGCTTATTGTGTGCAAACTTTACCTGCTAATTCGTGCATTAGCGCCAACAGCAGCCTGCGGCTGGCGACCTGCACGGGTTAATAGTGTGCCACCGTCAAAACATGTGAATGGGCAAAGGACTATCATCGCATGTTCTCAATCCGATCTGGTGAATACATCATGGGTGAAATAAAGGCCGGAAGCTGTCATTGCGGAAAAGTCCAGTTTGAGATCGATCTTGGTCAAGGGTTTCTGGCATTGAACCGGTGCGACTGCTCACTCTGCCGGCGGCGGGGTACGATTATGGGTGGCATACCACTTGACAAGTTTAAGCTCATCGCAGGCGTTGACAACCTGGCCTTGTACCAATGGCATACCAATACCGCCAAACACTATTTCTGCCAAACCTGTGGTGTTTATACCCATCATCAGCGACGGTCAGACCCTACCCAGTATGGGGTAAACATCGGTTGCGTCGACGGCATAAATCCTTTTGCGCTCGCCGATATTCCGGTTACCCACGGCGCTTCGGAATCACATTTCGACCCCTGAATTGTTGCAGTCCATATCGGCAAGTCACGGTGTTATTGCCCGGCAGAACGATGTGCTTTTGTATCTGAGCTGTCAGGTCAGCGCATCACTCAAGCTGTACCACTGAAAGGCTGCTACCTGGCCCACCCGTCGGAACCGGGCCAAAGGATAGCGTGGGGGCTGTGCATTGAGCTGGACCGGAACGGGTTTGCTTTCTCCCAAATATTCCGCCAATCGGCGTCCTGCCTGATTGGCCGCTGACACGCCACTCCCGCAATAGCCCATGGCATAAAACGCCGTCGGATCATCCTCGGCATGCCCGACATGGGGCATGTAATCGGGCGTCAGCGCAACCCAGCCCCCCCAGAAGTAGTCGGCACTAATCGAACGCAGTGCTGGGAATTTTCGTCGGATGATCTGCAACAGTCGGTCACGATGAGGCGCACTGCCACTTTCTCGAATCGGGCCCCGACTGCCGAGCATTACACGGCCATCAGGTAGCCGACGAAAATAATTGAGAAACTTTCGGGTGTCACTGATCGAATCGGTGGTCACAAAGTTACTCTCCCCGACCTCGGCTTCAGTCATTGGTCGCGTGACCACGATGTTCGACAACACCGGTAGCAACCGGGAACCCAGTGTGGGATGTAACCGTTCGTTGGTATAGCCATTGGTCGCAAACACGATTCGCTTTGCGTATACCTTGCCATCGGGTGTTTCGAGGCAGTGTGTCTGTCCTTGCTTACTCCAGTTCAATACCGGAGAAGCCGAATGTACTGTGACACCCGCTTCACGCGCCATGCGTAAAATACCGTAACCCAGTTTCAACGGGTGAAGCACAAAACCGTAAGTCGTGCGCAGCGCAGCATAAGCTTCTTTCCCCTTGAAGTGTTTTTCACCAATCTCAGACGGGGTGAGCATCTCAAATTCAGCACCAAAACTGCGCAGAACACTGGCATCTTCCTCCAGTTTCTTGACCGTAGAGCGGGCGTGAGCCACACGCATTCGCCCGTCAGGCTGAAGATCACAATCGATATTTCCCTCCTTGATCAGCGAACGAACTGTCTCTACTGCGCTCACCGCCTCAGCCCAGAGTGAGCGTGCGCCAGCCTCCCCCCAACGAGCCGCCCACTCGCTGAGTGAGACGCGGCCCAATGCCGGCCCGGCAAAACTGCCATTTCGCCCACTGCACCCCCAGACAGGTCGATTGGCCTCCAGCACCACGGGGCGAACGCCATAGCGCTTGGCCAAATGAAACGCACAACTCAGACCGGTGTAACCACCACCAATGATGGCAACATCGGTCTCTATCGGTGATTGAAGGCGCCCGTCATCCCCGGGTGACGGGCCGGCTGTGGCAGCCCAATAGGAATCAACATGATCCAGTCCTTCACCAGGACTGATGGAGCGCAACGGGTCATAACTCATTGAACGAATCCTCTAGCGCCGTTCGCGCCAATAACGCCTTTAAAGTGATGTCGGGGGCCTCGACCTCTTCCCTTTTCATGCCATCCCCGTGAAAATTGTACCTCTATTTATCAACGACTGTATCCATGGCCATTGGCACTGTGATCACAGTCAGAGCGTGTATATCGCCTTCTAACCAGACATACAGGAACACACTATGGCGTTCTCAGGCAAACGAATCTTGGTGACCGGCTCGTCGCGCGGTATCGGCTATGCAACAGCAGCGCACTTCCTCAGTACCGGTGCTCGAGTGGCCATCAATGGCCGCACGGTCGCCTCGACGGCCGAGGGAATTGAACAACTGGGCGGCGGCGACCAACTTATCGCTGCCAGCGGTGACGTCGGAACAGCTGCAGGTTGTGCGTCAGTTGTGGAAGCTGCTGCAAAAGGTCTCGGTGGTCTGGACATTCTGGTCAACTCGGCCGGGGTTGCCTACTTTCTACCCGTAGAGGCATCTGACGAGGCGATATGGAACGCCACGATCGACACCAACCTTAAGGGCACATTTTTCTGTATGCGTGCTGCACTGTCTTACTTGCGTGACTCAGAAGGCAATATCGTCAACCTGGCCTCGGACGCGGGACTTATGGGTGAGAACGGATTGACGGTGTACTGTGCATCCAAGGGTGGTGTCGTAAACCTGACTCGTGCCATGGCACTGGAACTGGCACCATCAGTTCGCGTCAACTGTGTATGCCCGGGATATGTCGACACAGATATGGTCCGGCGCGATATCATTGACCAGGCGGATGACCCGAATTCAGAGGAACAGGCAATCATCGACTATGCACCGCGCAGCTTTTATTACCGGTTCAGCACTACCGATCGACGGCGGCAGTACAGCGGGTCATTAACACAGACAATAGATAACGGACCTCTGGTCAGCGCGTTCCGTAAATACGGTCACCGGCATCGCCTAGACCGGGCAGGATATAGCCGTGATTGTTCAACTCTCGATCAAGCGCAGCCGTGTAGAGTGGCACATCCGGATGTGCCGCAGTAAAGGCTGCTACACCCTCCGGTGCCGCCAGCAAACAGACAAATTTGAGTTGCCGGGCGCCGCCCTGCTTGAGGCGGTCCACTGCGGCAATTCCGGAATTTGCCGTCGCCAGCATGGGATCAACAACAATGACCAGACGTTCGGCGATGTCCTGCGGGACCTTGTAATAGTATTCCACAGCTTCGAGTGTTTCGGGGTCACGATAAAGTCCAACGTGTCCCACCCGGGCAGATGGCAACAGGTCCAACATCCCCTCCAGCAGCCCGTTACCTGCACGCAAGACCGAGACAAAACACAGTTTCTTTCCTGACAGAACCGGGGCATCCATAACCTCGATCGGCGTCTCAACCCGTTTGGTCTCCAACGGCAAGTCGCGGGTCACCTCGTACGCAAGTAGCAGCGCAGTTTCCCGTAACAGCTGCCGAAAATAAGCCGTAGGCTGTTCTTTGTCCCGCATGAGGGTGAGTTTGTGCTGTACCAGCGGATGGTCGACTATCGTAATTTGGCTGTCCATGCATCGTGCCTCGCAGTTGTATCCTGACTGATTCTAGAACACGGTGCCCGTCATGTGCAGTCGCAGCGGCGGCGAGCCATCTGGGCGAAGCTGCTGAGCCAGGCGGCGGCCGGCTGACCAACTGCCCCCCTGAAGCAGGCAGGCCAGTGGGAAGTCATCTTCGTTCACCGCTAGTTGCCGCCGAACACGCACTACCATTTCATCCAGCAAAGCAACGGTCAGCGCGCGCCACTCCACCACGATTTCTGATGCAACATCCAGCGGCTGATGAGCCAATATAGCCTTGTCTGGCTGAATAACCCCACAATCCACGAACAATCCACCATTGCGATATTCGGCCAGCCCGGTCAGACCATTGAGCTCGCACACCTCTATCCCTCCCCGGACCAGCGGTTCGATTAGGGAGTAGGTCAACCACTGGCTGAGCTTGTGAAATGGCACCAACCCAGGAAACTCTTCAGCCGAGCTTGCCAAGGGATGATACCCAACATCACCCAGTGCAACGCCGTCTTCTATCCGTCCGTGTGGCCAGATAGGATTGAGATGATCCAGAACCACTGCCAGTAAATGCTCCGCCGTTACAACCCGTTCACCCAAATTGTCCAGTATCAAGTCAGAAGGTCGACACAAGCCGGTGGCCGATGACTCGGCGAGTACCCCACCAAGACGATTAAGCAGTAACGCCCGCTCCGCCAGACCAGGCAGGGAGTTGTCGTCATCGGTCTTAAAACCACGTTCTAGGCCATCTACATCGAGTGCGATCAGGGCGTCTGAATCAACTTGGCAGGGCGATGCCGGATCCGATGAAAACAATCCCGCGACAAACATTCTGATGCTGGCGACGGCAAGCCCCTCGGAGCGGCGGTAGACCATGCCAGTATCGTCATCACGATACTGCCAGCGGCCGCCCGCACCGGCATCCAGCAGCACGCTGACAAATACGAGATCCAACTCAGCACGGCAACGATCTTGATCCGAGGCACCAACATACTTCAGCAACACATTGCTCAGATCGCCCGTTGGGGTTTCAAAGTGTCGCCAGCGGCTATGGTAAGGGACAACCAGGTCGGGATAGTTGGTAAGGGTTTCCTGTGCCACGACCTGCACACAGTCATCGAGCATGGAATCATCATAAACAAAGTGCTTGAGTGTGCCAGCCCGAGCAGCTTCAAAAAACCAGCGACAGCGCTGTCGTACGGCAGCAGCACTAAGCAATGCGGCCAGAGACTCGCTGTCAGTAGCCTTCGATGTGACGGCCGCGCGTCTTTGCGAGGTCATCGATCTCGGGTACCTCACCCGGTGTGTAATAGCCTGCGGCTTTTTTGGCCTCCATCTCGACCTGGGCATCTTCGGGAATCAGATCGTCCGGTAGGGACACACGCTGCCCGATATCAATACCCTGCGCGGTGACCGCATCGTATTTCATATTGCTCATGGAAATGAAACGATCGATCCGACTGATACCAAGCCAGTTCAGCACGTCGGGCATCAGCTCCTGAAATCGTACGTCCTGGACGCCGGCGACACATTCGGTACGCTCAAAATACGCATCAGCACGATCACCGCCGTCCTGTCGTTTACGTGCGTTGTAGACCAAGAATTTCGTGACCTCACCCAGGGCACGTCCTTCCTTGCGGTTATAGACAACCAGGCCCACACCATCATTTTGTGCCTCGCGCACGCATTCCTCTATACCGTGAACAAGGTACGGCCGGCAGGTACAGATATCTGAACCAAAAACATCTGATCCGTTACATTCGTCATGTACTCGACAGGTCAACCTACGGCTATTGTCGGTCAGGTATTCCGGATTACCAAAAATATACAGCGTCGCACCACCGATTGGTGGCAGGAAGATTTTGAGGTCGCTACGGGTAACAAGATCAGAGAACATACCACCTGTTTGCTCAAACAGGATGCGCCGCAACTCCGACTCCTTGATTCTAAATCGTTCTGCCACACCGGGCAGATACCAGACTGGCTCAATGGCAATCTTGGTGACATTGATCTCACCGCTTTCAAGCAGTACCTGCCCATCCGTCTGGAGGTTCTGCTGCCTGCCGTGAACCACTTCCGGCAGCGATAACCTGGCACGCGTTACAGCAATGCTGGGGCGAACGTCTATCCCGTCGTCTATCTGGTCCTGAAAACACTGAACTACAAGATGTCCGTATGGGTCCATCGAAACGATACGACTGGCATCAGACCATTGCGGGTGCGGTCCAATATGGGCGACAGGTGCCGTATTCGTAAGATCCGGCCGATGCGAAGGGTCTAGTGCTCCTGCTGCTACAGCCAGCGCGCGGTAAATGCTGTACGACCCGGAATGCGTACCAATGGCATTATGGCAGCCATCGCCGGTAAGGTTCGTCACAACGGGCCCACGATCAGCAGCATTAACCGCACCCCAGTTCAGCTCGATCGGTGACTGATCACCGGTCGGGTGTGAATTGAGAACAATGTGCCGTGGCCGGTTTAGGCTGGCGGCTTGATCTTCGCTCATAGAAACGCTTCGTAGATAGCTAAACAACGGGATTGTGCAAACAAACCGCAGAGGGAACGGCGGACTCTACTCCTCGACACCGACAGGTTCAACCACGTCTCATATGGACTAACCAATGACCCCGAGCGTTCACAATGGTACGTTGCACCCAGCATAGGCCAACAATACTGATAAAACCGCTCAGTTCAGCCGTTTTCTCACAGCATAAACCTTTCAAAAATCGACACCATCAGCGACAACCAGCGTATCAACAGTGCTTAAGTAGAAACGCCTTCAGCGGCAAAGCCACCCGGTCGGGTGCCTCCATCAGGATCGAGTGTTTCAACCCATCGAGAACAACAAGTTCCGACTGCCCCAGTTCACCGGCAATGAAGCGATTAAGCCGCGGGCTGCACCCACCGTCCAGTTCGCCTGTCAAAACCAGGCAAGGTGTTTGAATCTCATGGAGCCACGGACCCATCTCGGTGGTGGCGTAAATACTAAAAACACTCAAAAAAACATTAGTTGGTGTATCGATCACTTGTTGTTTACGTTGCTCGACCACATCTGGCCGTGCACGTAGAAATTCGTCGGTGTACCAACGATCAAGCAGGGTATCCAGCACCGGCGCCACACCCTCTCGCTCCATTTGGCCAATGAGTGCAACCAATTTTTCCCGCTCATCGTCACTGCGCCCGGCAGCGGTACTGAGTAATCCGAGCGAACAAACTCGCTCCGGGTACGCTCTGGCATAAGCAGGACCAATCATTCCACCGAGTGAGTGCCCAACAACATGTATCCGCTCATGTCCGAGTTTAACGCGCAAGGCCTCGAGATCCTCAACAAGATCATCGAGGCTGTAGGGTGGCGCGGGAACCGGGCTATGACCGTGGCCACGCAAGTCGTAACTGACGCAGGTGAAATAAGGTGCGATGTGTGGCATCAACCCGTCCCAGGTGATCTTGCGCGAGCCGATACCATGCACCATATAGAGTGGTGGTCCTTCGCCCTGAACACGGTAATCCACTGCTACCGCCGCCATCAGATCACCTGTCTGACCGGAACAGCTAGAAAGTGCGGCATCACCTGGGTTGCAAAGTTTTCAATACACTCAAGCATCTCCGCCTGCGAGTTACCGAAATTGATATTGAGGATAAAGCGGTCGACTCCGACGGACTCGTACACCTTGAGCTTGTCAATCATCTCGGATGGTGTACAAACCAGGAGATTCTCTGCGGTTTCTTCAATCGGCACTGTTCTTGGCAGTGGCGAGATTACACCGTGATGCATCACACCGACTCCGCTGATGTTGTCGAACCTACCATAGTAGTGGTGCGCAATATTATTCTTGGCCCGTCGGTCAGCCTCATCTTTAACCAAAAAAGAGACACGTGACAGCGACAGCGTCAAGCCTTCACCTGCCGGCCCAAGTTCGGATTTCCCCCGATTGAAGGCATCCACCTGGTCCAGCATGTACTGGTGATCTCCAGCGAGCGGTGTCGTCATAATATGGAATCCCCGTCGGGTCGAGTGATAAATCGCCTCTGGTTTGACGGCGCTCATCAATAACGGGATCTCACGGTCAGGGCGTGGCATCACGGTCAACGGTTCAAACTGGTAGTACTTACCGGACCATGACACTTCCTCTTCGGTCAACAGCGCCTGCAGCACAGCGACCGATTCATCGAACTTCTCCAGGGTTTTGTCTATCGGAATCCCCATGCGGGCGGTCTCAAACGGGAATGCCCCTCGGCCCAGGCCGACCAGCAGTCGGTGATCGGTAAATATGTCGGCACAGACCAATTCACCAGCGTACACCCGCATGTCGTGCAGTGGCAGTACCGCGACCCCCAGAATGATCTTCACCCGGTCAGTAACGCCCGCAATCTTGACTGCAAACTGCAGCGGTGCCGGCATCATCAGAAGATTGATCAGATGATGTTCGGTGATCGAGACCGCCTCAAAACCCAATCGGTCGGCAAGCAATGCCTGTTCAATCATGTCCGCGTACAGCTGTTTGCCACCATAATCAGGATCAGGGTAATCGCAAGACAGTTGTACGCTGAATTTCATAAGCCCTCTAACTCTGTCCGGGAAACAAAGTATTTTTGTCCCTGGCCATTAAAGGCCTGAGTAGACCCACAGTCTATCAAATAGGCCCGAGCCTCTCGATGTCAGAAAGGTGGCTCAGAAAATTCCCATCTCTAGCCCTGCCGCCATAGCCGTGCCCAGTTCCTGACACTGCGCAACGAAAGCATCTTGCCACTCACCGCGACAGATCAGGGGCTCCTGGACCGTCCTCCAGCCCAAACCGCCAGTAATAGATTCGATACTGCGCCGGGTACCGGTGCCATCATGACCAGCACGAACATAGAGCGCATACGGCATGCCCTGGGTGTGTTCAAGACACGGATAGTAGATTCGATCGAAAAAGTCTTTCAATGCGCCTGACATATACCCAAGATTTTCAGTGGTTCCCAGTATGACTGCTCGCGCTGTCTGCACATCCTGCGGCTGTACGTCGAAGGGTCGGCACGCCATGACCTCTACATTTTCGTTTTCTATCGACGACGCACCCTCCACCACAGCGTCAAATAGGCGACGCGTATTCACCGAAGGCGTATGTCCAACCACTAGCAAACGTTTAGGCGTCATCTGGTATTTAATTCTGGGGTCGGTAGCTCTTGGCGACTAGATATCCGCCCCAACTAACTGAACCTGTCATAATGGCCTACTGTTTTCATTAAGCATTTGTCCTAACGAAGCCAGATGGCTTCACAACAAGTTGAATAGTCAACACCCGACGACACCTCAATGCAACTCTCGGCAGCACAACTGAGTGAACTTCGGCATAGCGGATATTTGATTCTGCCCGGACTCTTCTCAGAGACCGAAGTGGAACTTTTGCATTCTCGCTTACCAACTTTGTTTGCCGACGGTGATCCCTCAAATATTGCGGAGAGAGGTTCTGGCCCGGTGCGTACTTCCATGGGGCTTCATTTACGCGATGACCTGTATGCGCGGCTGGTTCGACATCCCAAGCTGTTCACACCTGCACAACAGATTCTTTGCGAACCGCTGTATATCCAACAGGCCAAAGTTAATGTGAAAGCGGCGTTCTCCGGCGAACTCTGGCAGTGGCATTACGACTTCGCTACCCACCGGCAGGAAGACGGGGTCCCCCAACCTCTGGCTTTGAATCTTCACGTGTTTCTGGAGGATGTAACCGAGTTCAACGGGCCTTTGTGGTTCATTCCCGGTTCACATCTGCTGGGTGAACATCCAGCATCACTTGATAAGTCCAGCACGAGTTACCCGCTGTGGGTAGTCGATAATACGATCATCACCGATCTTGTGAGACGAAATGGTATTGTGTCCGCCACCGGCGGGAAAGGCACGGCACTTATTTTTCATGACACGCTTCTGCACGCATCCCCCAGCAATATGTCACCTTGGGATCGTGCCATCTTTTCATTGATTTTAAATCCAGTTTCAAACGCCTATTCCAAAACCACGAGACCGGATTACAAACATCATCGAGACCTGACGCCGGTTACAGCGTTACCAGTTAATTGTTTGGGCGTCTAGGAATATTAATCCAAAGATAAACCCCGCCTCAGGCGGGGTTTATGTGGGTAGGATTCAGAAGGATTTAACCTGCCATCGCCTTGAGGTTTTTCATCGCTGATACTTTTACCCGCCGGCTGGCTGGTTTTGCCGCCACGTTCATGGTCTCACCGGGGCGGAACGGGTTTGGTACTCCGAAACGTGGTGGGGTTGCAGGTTTATCGACGACACTGATCTTCAGCAGGCCGGGCATTTTGAATACACCGGCGGCGCCAGGTTTAAGATGACCTTCCATAACACTCGACAGGCTGTCCATTACGGCAGTGACATCTTTACGCGAAAGCCCGGACTGTTCGGAAATGGCGTTCAGCATCTGAGTTTTGGAAAGGGGGGCACTATAGAAGTTGCTCATGGTTCTGGTTGCTCGTCCTTTAGGTTAAGAAAAGATTCGGGGTTGTAGATTAATTACAGCTCTGTAGACACAGCATACGACAATTCTAGTTAAAAAAACACCACATAAAGCACAATTTCTTGAGTTGGCACAGGATTTGCTCGTTGTAAAATCTTAGGTTTCCCCCCTCAGACACTGATTTTATTACTGAATGGCCCAATACGTTTACAGCATGATAGGTGTGGGAAAAGTAGTCCCGCCGAAAAATTATATTCTCAAAGATATCTCGCTGTCGTTTTTTCCGGGCGCTAAGATCGGTGTGCTCGGACTGAATGGCGCTGGAAAATCAACCGTCCTTCGAATCATGGCCGGACTTGATACGGACATTGAAGGTGAGGCGATCCCGCAAAAAAACCTCAAGATCGGCTATCTCCCACAAGAACCCGTGCTGGATGTGAGCAAAGATGTGCGCGGCAATGTTGAGGAAGGTGTCTACGACAGGCGGGTATTACTGACACGATTCAACGAGGTCAGCTTGCGATTTGCAGAACCCCTAGACGAAGACGAAATGACTGCTCTGATTGAAGAGCAGGGCGAACTACAGACTCAAATTGATGCACTGGGTGCCTGGGAACTTGACCGCAATCTCGAGATAGCGGCTGATGCGTTGCGTCTGCCACCATGGGATACACAGGTTGAACACTTATCCGGCGGTGAACAGCGCCGAGTTGCCCTGTGTCGCCTGTTGCTCACAGAACCAGACATGCTGTTGTTGGACGAGCCTACAAATCACCTAGATGCTGAATCGGTCGCGTGGCTGGAGCGTTATCTTGAGCGCTACCCGGGTACTGTCATTGCAGTAACCCATGACCGATACTTCCTCGACAACGTTGCAGGCTGGATTCTTGAACTCGATCGGGGTCAGGGTATTCCCTGGGAAGGCAACTATTCGTCCTGGCTGGAACAAAAACACGATCGCCTGGAAATGGAAGAAAAGTCCCAGTCTGCTCGGCGTAAGACGATTGAGTCTGAACTGGAGTGGGTGCGCACCAACCCGAAGGGTAGACACGCAAAGAACAAAGCCAGGCTGCAGCGCTTCAAGGACCTCGTGGAAGCAGACTATCAGTCACGAAATGAAACCAACGAGATCTACATCCCACCAGGCCCCAGACTTGGTGACAAAGTCATAGAGATCGACCAACTCACCAAGAGCTTTGGTGACAAACTGCTTATCGATAATCTTTCTTTTTCTCTTCCCCCGGGTGCCATCGTCGGCATCATCGGCGCCAACGGTGCTGGCAAAACCACCCTGTTCAGAATGCTTGTCGGCGCAGAATCCCCCGACCAAGGCAGCATATTAATCGGCGAGACTGTCAAAATTGCATATGTGGATCAGAGTCGAGATGCGCTCGATGACGACCAGACGGTGTGGGAAGAAATTTCTGATCGTCAGGACACACTTGAGATTGGCCCCTACCAGACACCATCGAGAGCTTACGTCTCCCGTTTCAATTTCAAAGGTTCCGACCAACAAAAGCGTATTCAGGATTTGTCCGGTGGAGAACGCAACCGTGTGCACCTGGCCAAACTGCTCCGAAGTGGTGGTAATGTGCTGTTGCTCGATGAGCCTACCAATGATCTGGACATCGAAACACTGCGTGCTCTCGAACAAGCGTTGCTAAATTTTCCCGGCTGCGTGGTGGTGATTTCTCATGACCGCTGGTTCCTAGATCGAATAGCGACCCACATTTTAGCTTTCGAAGGAAACAGCCAAGTCAACTGGTTCGCCGGTAACTTCGAGGAATATGAACAGGACCGTCAACGAAGACTCGGCGACGACGCCCAGCCCCGTCGAATCCGATACAAACCCATCACCCGAATCTGATGTGCTGACAGACAGAGCAGAGATGTCGTATGGTGATTGACCGGCGTGCTATCCGCAAAGGCTTAAGAGTCATCGCAACAAAAGACAATGACGTCGCGCAGGTGCTGACACGGATTAGCTACCCTGAGCCTCGCATCCGGCCAGTCGGTTTCCAGGCATTGCTGTCCATGATTGTTAGCCAGCAGATCTCGACCGGAGCCGCCCGACCCATCATGGACCGAGTGCAGGCGCTGCTGCCGGAAATATCAGCCCCTGCGACACTGGCACTGCCCGATGGCGCCCTGCGTAAAGCCGGACTGTCGGGCCGCAAATCCTGTGGCTCTTTTACCGCGGGGCGCCAACCTGATTCCTATTGAAACTTCTTCTCTCCGTTCCCGCCGTCGGGCGGTTAAGATAGTCGTTCGCCCTGAGCTGCTGGAGTCTTTTAATGGATAACCCGTTTGCCCGATTTGGTGTCGAACACTTATCGGCCACGTCCATGAATCAATTCCGTGCCGATCCCGCACTGGGAATTTTGTACTTAGTCTATAAAATTCGTGAACAGGGTAGCCCTGCTATGCACCGAGGTTCTGCAGTCGACGAGACAATTGGTGCACTGTTATCCGATGAGCACTCGATGGATAAGTCCTCGGCCTGTGACCTGGCCACTCGTACTTATGATGCGCTGATAAACAAAACCGATGAGGTCTATGCTCAACACACGATTGCAAAGGAACGCGATGTCGTCATTGCCTGTATGCAGCGCTGCTATCCGATCATGAATGATTGGGATAAACCGCTTTCCTACCAACAACCCATCAATCTCTCGTTACAGGGTATTGAGATACCGATCATCGGATACATCGATCTGTGTTACCCAGGAGAAGTCCGTGAACTCAAGACCTCCAGCAAGCGGCGCCGCAGTATCATTGACGATCATGCTTTCCAGGTCAGTACCTATGCAATGGCTATTCGACAGGAAAGTGGTGTCTGGCCATCGGCTGTACTCGACTACATTTGTCCAACGGGGATGGAGTCCTTCCAGCTGAAAAACGGCAACCAATGGGTAAAAAGAGTGATCGATACGGCCAACAGCATCCGCTCGCTGCTTGCATCGGCATCGACCGAGGCAGAGCTGTGCCAGTTGGTCCAGCCCGATTTCAGCAAGGCTTTGTGGCTCTATCGTCCGAACAGCCGTGCAGCAGCAAAATCTCTTTTTGACTGTTGATCAGAATTAAGGCTGATAAAGGCCAGCATAAAACGACTGGATGACCGGGTCGCATCGGATATCTTCTGCACGCATGGGACGATTAAAAGCAATACCTTCCAGAGTGCGGCAACGACTGAGTGCGACATAAGCCTGTCCAGCCGCAAAAAAACCACGGCCAAGGTCGATGTCGATGTTATCCAGCGTCAGGCCTTGCGCTTTGTGCACTGTAACTGCCCAGGCAAGAATAAAAGGAAACTGGGTATAGGTCCCAATAACCTCCATGTCGACGTGACGTCTTTTAGCATCCCAGTTGTAACGATAACGTTCCCAAGATTCACGCTCAACGCCTACGACCGCACCCGAGCCTGTGTCTGATAAAAGCTCGACCTCAACAGATTCGTGATCCAGGTCGGCTACTCTGCCAAGAGTACCGTTTACCCAGTCGGGACCATTTTTTGTGAACATGACCTGGGAGTCGACCTTAAGGCGAAGCTGCGTCGGTGAAGGCAGCTGGGTTTCGTTCTCCAACCAATCCCCGTTGAGCTCGGCACTATAGAGCCATTCATTTCCGGTCAGGCGACCGAGTTGCTGCTCATTAAACTTGCGCGCCCGCGCATTTACTGCTGTCAAAACCAATCGACTCTCTGCATCACTCATTCTGTCGCCGATAGAAGCATTCAGAGCTTCAACGGTGTACTCAAGATTCTGGCCTAACCGAATGTTATCCAACAGTTGTATGAATTTCTCGTCGGACTGGCGGAAAGACTCAGTCAGTGTTACACATGTCAGGGGCTCATGCTTAAGACAATCGGCACTAAAAAAGTAAGGCGATTCGTAAACGTCTTCAAACAGCTGCCGTTCCTCGCTGCCGGCGATGACGGGTGGCAACTGATGCATATCTCCAACCAGCACGACCGTTTTGCCACCGAAACGTGCCGATTTTTTCTTCGTGTTTAAGCGCAACGCTTCGTCGATGGCATCCAGCAAATCTGCCCGCACCATGGAGACTTCATCGATAACCAAAATGTCCATTTTTGCGATGACGTCCCGGGCCGGGCCGAGAACTTTTTTGGCTTTGGGTTGTGGTCCTGGTGGCAACTGAAAAAACGAATGAATTGTCTGGCCACGAACATTGAGCGCTGCCACACCAGTTGGCGCCAGAACGACCAGATGCTGGTCCAATTCAGCACGCAGGACCTCGATCAGGGTGGACTTGCCGGTGCCGGCTGAACCGGTTACAAACACCACCGCAGGCGTTCCCACACTCAAAAGGTCCAGCACTTGCTGAAACTGAGCTGTAATCTGGTAATTCATCGAATTAGGCATTATGGGCAACTGCCCGGGTCTCGGCTACACCAACAATAAGCCGTTTGTACACGCAACGGCGGCGTCTGTGGAACAGTTCGTACATCCCTAGCCGTTATGATTCTAGGCATATTACTGAAATATGATCAGCTAGACCTTGGTCAGTCATCCTGATGTTCCCACATTGAGCGCTGGATACAGACCGTGCAAACAATCACTCACCAAATAGTTGAAATTAGAAGGCAATAATCGTGGCAAGTCCAAACCTAAAATCTGACTTAAGCATACGCAAAAGTCTAACGACCACCGCGTACGAACAGCTTGAAGAGCTGATTGTTACAGCCGTGCTGGAACCAGGTACTATTTTGTCGGAAGCGACTCTTGTCGAGCAGCTTGGTATTGGTCGAACGCCCATCAGAGAAGCACTGCAGAAACTGGAACGCGAAGGGCTGATCAGGATTATGCCGCGTAAAGGTATTGAAGTAACCGACCTTAACCCGGCCAAACAGCTACTGATGCTGGAGTTACGACGAGATCTGGAAAAACTGCTGGCAAGATCAGGTGCATTGAGAGCTACAGAGGAAGAGCGTTCGGCGTTTATAACCATCGCCGATGCGATGGACGAAACAGCCGCTGCAGGGAGTGATATCGCTTTCATGCGGCAGGACTACGCACTCAACCAGCTAATGGCACAAGCAGCTCACAACGAATACGCGAGCCGGGCCATTGGTCTGATCCACGGACTTGCCAGACGATTCTGGTTCGTTCATTTCAAGACCACCGCCAATATGCCTTTGTGTTCCAGCCTACATGCCAACCTTGCCCGTAAAGTGGCTCAAGGCGACCCAGAAGCCGCGGCCACTGCAGTCGACGCGCTAATGGATTACCTCGAGGAGTTCACCCGCGCTACCCTGAGGGCACCTGACCGGCCAACCTAGAATCAACAACCAAATTCAGTTTGCCATCGATGGACACCACCGTCACCTCACTTTCGCAGGCTCGATGCAGCCTGACAACGCTTGCCTATGAAAAACTTGAAGAGTTGATTGTTACGCTGAAACTTAAACCCGGCTCTACCCACAACGAAAATAATTTACAGCAGTTGATTGGAATCGGTCGTACACCTGTTCGTGAGGCACTGCAGCGACTGTCCAGAGAAGGACTGGTTGAAATCCTTCCTCGCAAAGGCATCAAAATCACCGAGGTGGAGTATGAAGGGGGGTTTCTGCGGGTCGAGTTGGCCCGTACTTTGCTTACTTTAATGGCCAGAACCGGTGCCGTCAGAGCCACCTCGGAACAAAAACAGGCTTTTTCTGACATTGCAATCGCTTACGATAAGGTTGCCCAAACTCCAGACCTGGGCTCGATCATGCATTTGGACAAATCAATGTTCGAACTCCTTTGTAGTGCCTGCCACAATGAACACGTCTGTCGCGCGACAAGACTTCTTATGGGTGAAAACCGCAGGCTTCGCTACATTCATTTTAAGAAACACGCCGACATCCCAGTCTTTGCTCGCATCCGGGCAGAACTAGCCCGCGCACTCAACCGGGCCGACCCGGAAGCCGCGGAAGCCATTGTTCACCAGCGAATGGACTACATTGAATCAACGTTAAAGAGCGGGACACAAACCAGCACCAGGTAAAACACCCTGATATTGGCAACACCTATGCGCCCCTGGCTCAAGATGTACGACCTGCAGTCGTCACCCAGAAAAAAACCCCGCGCACAATTCAAGGGGGGCGTGCGCAGGGCTACAGGTTACTAAAGGAGAAATTATCCAGCCCCGCCAAGATACCTTGAAAGTGCGTTGCCGCCTATTCAAAGATTCTTCTTTACCCCATAAGAAATTTTTATCAATTGATATATTTCACATAAATAGCGATATATCAGTTGGACCTAACGATCACTTGCCGGCGGTGGACCAACCGCATCGCGAGCAGTGTTACAGCACACACAGCATACGTCACTGGCCAGGCCCAATCACTGCGTATCATAAGCAGATAGTGCACAGCAGCGAGTCCAAGTACCACGTAAACCATCGTGTGCAACCGTTTCCACCATCGACCCAGGCGACGCATCCACCGCCGAGTCGAGGTCAGCGCCATGCTCAACAGTATGAGCCAAGCGCTGAACCCCGCCAGCACGTAGGGTCGCTCGGTCACCTCTTCGCCCAGACGAGTGATGTCCCAACCTAATAGAAACGTAAGAAAACTCACGAAGTGCGCTGAAGCGTACGCGAAAACCCACAACCCGACGGCCCGACGGTAGCGCAAAAGTGTGCTCCAGCGTGCCCAACGTGCGATCACCGGTAATATAAGAACCGTTATCAAAAGATTGAAAGTCCAGATTCCGGTTTCCCAGATTACGGTCTTTTCGGGATCTACCCCCAGTTGATCCGTCTGCCAGCCACAGATCAACAACACGCCTGGGACTGACAGTAGTGCGTGAATCGCGAATCGGTTCACCGGTACTGTTGCTTGCTACCAGGGTAAAGGTGCGCGACCTGCTCAGCGTAACCGTTAAACGGCCGCGACGGAATGCGTTCAATGTCCCCATCACCCCAGATACGACGTTCGGTTGCCTGACTCCATCGAGGATGAGAGATTGAAGGATAAACATTGCTGTACCAGCCATATTCCGACGGATTCTCCTGGTGCCAAGTCGCATTTGGCCTGTCCTTTGTAAAGGTGATCCGGACAATAAACTTAGGAGACTTAAACCCGTACTTCCACGGCACAGTAATGCGAAACGGCAACCCATTTTGCGGCAAATGCCGGTCACCATAAACTCCAAAAGTTGAAAATGTCAGTGGATGGACCGCCTCGTCCAGCGTCAGCGCTTCAACATACGGCCATTCAAGCGTACTGAAAGCAGAAGCCTGTCCAGGCAACTCATCCGGCCGATACACGCTGGTGAATGCCACATAGCGTGCAGACCCCATGGGTTCCACCACCTTGATAATGTCTCTCAGTGGCCGCCCGTTGTAGGGGATCACCATGGACCAGGCTTCAACACAACGAAAATCATAGATCCTTTCTTCCAGGTGACTAAAAGGCATCCCCATCAGTTCATCAATATCGAATGTGCCAGGTCTGTGACAAAGGCCATCAAAAGTTACTGACCATGGCGAGAGTGTAAAATCTGCTGATCGACGAAAGGGGTCTGTCTTGTCCCAGCCGAATTCATAAGCGTTGTTGTAGTGGGTGGCGGCGTACTTGGTCGTAAGGCGACGTGATTTGCCTGCACTAGCGACCGCGGCTGAGCCCTTGTCGTTGACCGATAGGCGGGGTGATTCTGATGGATACCCCTGTACCTGACCTGCACTTGCTGTAAGTCGTTCACCATAACGCAACGCCGTAAACCCGCCCACGGCAGACAACGCGAGCCCGGCGGCCAATATTCTGCGACGCTTGTAGGTGTGAGGATCAGTAACCCGACTCATGCATGAATTCCTCGTGGTTGCGTTCTTGGCTCCTGATTATGCCTCTTCCAGAGTTGTCAAATGCAGACCGTCAGCGCTGCGTTGCCCTCAAAGGCAGTCGAGCCCATCGAGCCCCATGTGAATAACCAGTCCTGCGCCAACCAACCGAACCCACGGCACAAACAAAGCAGCCACGTACACGCCGATGGCAGGCCAGCTGTGCAGCAGATGAAACCCAACGCTGCACCGTTCAGGATCAAATATGGGGTCGGCTGCTAGGTGATCAAGGTCAACCAGCATGGTGGCCAACATGATCAACCAAGCACGTTTCCACCTATCACGAAAGAACAACCAGGCTACAACCAGGGGTAGCAACAGGTGTAGAACAATATGAATCAAAAAAGCTATCAACAGTGACTCAAACGTGGGTAGTGCCAATTGTCAGGCGGCTCTTGTACCATGTTGTAGACCTGATGTCGTCACCTAACTATTGTGGAAGCAAAAAATCCGCAGGCCAGCCATGACATTTATAGCGAATGCGCCGTTCCTGCCTCTACCGGAACTTAGAAGGGTTCAACAAAACAACTGGGCCCAGCAGCGCCAGCACTTATCCGGTTCAGAATTCTACCGACGGCACCACCCAGCAGCACCGTTCGTATTCCCGTTAGATCTGGAAAATATTGCTGAACTGCCTCTGACAGATAAGGATATGTTGCGGACCGATCAGTCTGTACATCCGCCTTTTGGTAGCTACCTGGGATTTCCATCTGACCGTGTCGTACGGCTACATCGTACCTCCGGAACAACCGGCCAAGCGATGAACATTGCTTTGTCGAGTGCTGACGCCTTGATGCAGGCACACATTGCTGGGCGCAGTCAGTCTGCGGCAGGTTTAGGACCAGGAGACATCGTGGTTCACTGTCTAAATTATCAATTGTGGATGGGTGGCCTGACCGATCACCTCGGCCTAGAAAGTACCGGTGCTCTGGTCGTACCGTATGGCAGCGGGGGCAGCGAACTGCTTATACGTACAATTCTCGATGTTGGTATTAACGCGATCTCTTGTAC
>LUME01000027.1_pt1 | contig 24701 bp, 20 predicted proteins | sample 729951 | NCBI WGS metagenome assembly LUME01 (sample SAMN03860271, study PRJNA289734) | marine metagenome | biome: seawater column; feature: ocean; material: water; isolation source: Red Sea water column Station 34 - depth 200m | place: Saudi Arabia: Red Sea | collected 2011-10-15 | depth 200 m | reverse complement strand
ACCCATTCTGGATGCAACCAATGTAACAGACAAGATCAGGATTGAAATAATTATTTTGTCAACATATTCAAAATAAACAGGTTGAACGAAACTGATGCTTTCTGCGGCAATTTTTAAGGAGATAAGAAAAAACCATAAGACGATATGGGACTCAATGGCTTCAAAAACCACATCATCCCCACGCCAATCCGTTTTTTCTGTCATTTTTTTCAATCGGTTGTGAATGAATTTTTTAAAAATCCACCCCGCAACAACACCGATAATGATGATTATGGATGGAAACAGCCATTGGTCTACAAAGGCCAATGTTTTAAGATATGATTGTAAATATTCTAACATAAGGCAGGGAAATTACACGATTTGAGATTCTTTACTCAGTGGTTTCATAAGCAATTTCATGGCGAACTACTTCTCTTCCATTTAAATATAGATTTATCTGGGTTGGATTACTATTTTCATCCAGCCACCACTCCATGCCATGTTTCTGGCCATTTTTATAAATACATTCATATTTTAAAAATCCGGAAAGATAAAATTCACTGTCTATGTTTGTTCCAAAAATGTATGTTTCATCAGTCTCCTCAATGCCCAACTGATTCCACTTTCTTTCATATTGGATTTCATTATCAGTAAAAATTAGGACACGCTTAAGCCGCCCATTATCGTGATATTCCATCCGGGCATTTTCATTTCCATCCTCATAAAATATTTCCTTTTTTATATTTCCAGATAAGGTAAAGATCTGGGTGAGACTATCTAATTTGCCTTCTGTATAATTTGCAATAGATGCGGGTTCCCCATTCGAATACCATCGCTGGATTTTGCCATGGGGTTTATCATCGCTATATTGCCCTTTTTCTTCTGGTTGATCACCGGAATACCAAATTTCATAGGGGCCATTTTTTATCCCCATTTGAAAGGTAGTCTTGGATTGTATTTCACCCGATGGAAAATACAAAATGGATTCCCCGTCGTACTTTCCCAATTGGTATTGGATCCATGACTTTAGTTGTTCATTCTTATAATAAAATTCTGACAGACCATTCAACTGACCATTAACAAATGTTTTAGATGAGTCTAAAACTCCTTCTTCAGCCCACCATTTCCATTGACCATCTTTTTTACCTTGGGTATACCTGCCAAATATAGATGGCTCTTCATTTGAGTACCATGCTTTGAACGCACCATTGAGAACACCTGCCGAGTATGTGGCCAATGAGTCCAGTTCTTTTTTATTTCTGCCCCATTTCCAAATGCCCGTTCTTTGGTCTGAGGCAAATTGTCCAGCTAGGACCAATTGACCGTCGTTCCATATTTTAAAATTACCGTGTTTCACACCTTTTGAGAATGAGACGGATCGAGATTTGGATTTATCTTCATTATACCATGTCCATGTTTCGTCAGGTAGGTTTTTGATATATTTACCCATGACCTTTTTACTGCCACTTGGATAAAATTCTTTAAATTCTCCATGACGATCCCCTCCCAAATATGTACGAAATTCTATTAATTCTCCGTTGAAATAATAAAATGTTTTCCCGTCTAATTTTCCATTCTTAAACGTGTGCGTTGAATCGATCGTCCCATGGGTATTAGTCCATATCCACTTACCGTCTCGCAATCCGTTTACATGTTTCCCCTTTATATAAATCGCTCCATTGGGGTGATAATATGTGGCCTTGCCATTTGGCCTGCCATTATTTATCAATAGCTCAGATTGCACACGGCCATTATTATAATAGTAGATGCGTTTGGTGACTTTGGCATCATCCCCTTTTCCATTTACGATTTCTATTGTTTTTTTTGCATTGTTGGCATAGCGGTCTATAACCCGCGAATAGGAGGCGCATCCTGAAAACAATATCAGGCTCAATAGTAAAATGAGTCGAGAGGACATGGTATTAAAATTAGTCATGAATTCTGATAGTAAAAATCCTGAAATCAAATTGAGAAAAGTTGGGTAATAATGTTCTAAATTTGTGGGCTGTTTTAGAAGTTATTTACAGGATTTACATATGATCGCAGCTGTTTTAAAGGAGACCACAGCCGGAGAAAATCGGGTGTCTGCTACCCCCCAAACGGTAAAAGAACTGATTAAAAGCGGATTGACCGTTCGTGTTCAAACCGGTGCTGGTGACGCTTCCCATTATCCCGATCGGGATTATCAAAATGCCGGTGCAGAAATTTGTACCGATGCGGCGGCCACATCTGCCAATGCAAATATTATTTTAAAAGTCGCCTCTCCCACTATGGAGGAAATGGATCTCATTCCAAACGGATCTGCATTTGTTTCCCTATTCCAAACCACGAGAGAAATTCAACAAGTGAAAGCATTAGCAAATAAGAATATAACAGGCTTTTCTATGCACCTCATCCCACGGACCACCTTGGCTCAAAGCATGGATGCCCTTAGTTCTCAAGCCAATATTGCGGGATATAAATCAGTATTGATTGGTGCGGCGCACCTCCCTGTATATATGCCATTACTAATGACAGCTGCGGGCACCATCCCACCAGCAAAAGTTTTGATTCTCGGTGCCGGTGTGGCTGGACTTCAAGCTATTGCAACGGCGAAACGGTTGGGCGCTCAAGTGGAAGCATTTGATGTCCGCCCTGAAGTGAAAGAACAGGTGGAATCTCTTGGTGCAAAATTTGTTGAAGTAGATTCGGACGGTGATGATGGTGTGGGCGAAGGCGGATATGCCAAAGAAACATCTGATGATTATAAACAGCGTCAACAAGAACTGATTAAACAACATATCGCCAAGTCTGATTTGGTCATCACCACTGCATTGATTCCGGGTCGACCTGCTCCTCTTTTGATTCCCACCGATATGGTGAATGGGATGAAGCCCGGATCAGCTATTATTGATCTTGCCGCTGAAAACGGTGGTAACTGCGAGCTGACCCAAGGGGGAGAAGTCATTGAACACAATGGTGTTAAAATTGATGGTACACTAAATTTGCCTTCATCCATGCAGGTTCACGCTTCACAGCTTTATGCGAAAAATGTATCCACCTTTGTTACATACATGGTAAAGGATGGCGAACTTAATTTAGATATGGATGATGAAATTATCTCCAGCGCCATGTTTACCCATCAGGGTAAAATCACCCATGAACCCACCCGCGAAGCGGTGAACGCCTAAGGAATTATTATGGATATGATTAATATTTTAACTGTTTTTATTCTGGCAATATTCGTCGGATTTGAAATTATCACCAAAGTGCCCCCCACACTGCATACGCCTTTGATGTCCGGTTCCAATGCAATCTCTGGGATTGCCATTGTAGGGGCCATCATCGCTACAAAAGTGGGTGGTGAAATCGGAACATGGCTGGGATTGATTGCAGTCATCTTTGCTACCATCAACTGTGTGGGCGGTTTTATGGTCACCGACCGTATGCTCAAAATGTTTAAGCGGAAGTAGGATTATGGAATACACAAACCTAGCCTACGTTCTTGCAGCCGTTCTCTTCATTTTAGGGATTAAAAAACTCAGTTCACCTAAAACGGCCCGCATTGGAAATACCATCGCATCTGTAGGAATGCTCATTGCCATTATTGCTACTGTAACATCATTTGATCTCCTTGATTTTAAACTGATTGCCATTGGTATGATTATTGGATCAATTATTGGCGCCACATTTGCTATCCGCGTTGAGATGACTCAAATGCCACAAATGGTGGCCATCTTCAACGGGTTTGGAGGCGGTGCCTCAGCCCTCGTTGCAGCCGCTGAATTCTTCAATAAATATGGAACGGCTGAACAAACCACTTTTCTCACTGGAACAATCATTTTATCCATTTTTGTAGGGACACTCACATTGACCGGTAGTTTTATTGCTTTTGGAAAACTACAAGGATTTGTGAGTGGTCAGCCCATTGTCTTCCCTGGACAGCAAATCATTAATGGATTGCTCGCACTTTCCCTACTATTCATGGGCGCATATGTGACCATGAGCGGTGGACAAGAAATGAATATGTTTTATGGCGTTATTTTGATTGCTGCAATTTTGGGCATCACATTGACAATTCCAATCGGTGGTGCGGATATGCCTGTGGTAATTTCTTTATTGAATTCCTATTCCGGTGTGGCTGCTGCTGCAACTGGATTTGTTCTCATGAATAATGGGTTAATCATTTCTGGTGCATTGGTGGGTGCATCAGGACTCATCCTCACCAACATTATGTGTAAAGGAATGAACCGATCCTTGGCCAATGTAATTTTTGGCGCGGTAGGACTTGAACAGGATTCTGGTGGTGGAGAAGCAAAACAAATCAGTATTAAATCTTCTACCACCGAAGAAGCAGCCATGATTTTAGATGCAGCGGACAAAGTAATTGTCGTGCCTGGATACGGATTAGCCGTAGCGCAAGCCCAGCATGCGGTTCGTGAAGTGGCAGAACAATTGGAATCCATGGGGAAGAAGGTGCTCTACGCCATCCATCCTGTTGCCGGACGGATGCCCGGGCATATGAATGTACTTTTGGCTGAAGCCAATGTGCCCTATGAACTATTGAAAGATCTAGATGAAATTAATCCTGAGTTTGAGGATTGCGATGTAGCCATCGTCTTGGGCGCGAATGATGTCGTAAATCCGGCTGCTCGTCATGACACCTCTAGCCCTATTTATGGTATGCCCATTTTAGATGTGGATAAATCTCGAACGGTTATCGTGAATAAACGAACCATGAATCCCGGTTTTGCCGGCATTCAAAACGAACTATTCGGATTCGATAATACGGTTATGGTTTTCGGTGATGCTAAAGAGATGCTCACCACCCTCCACAAAGATATAAAAGAATTATAGTTAGACGTAGTCGTTAGGCATGCTTCGCTTCTACCATAGGTTTTCAATATTTTATGTAGTAGAGATACGGCATGCCCTGTCTCTACATTGAAGTGTTTTACATCACACCACTTGGAACGAAAATGGATGCATTGCGTTCACTTCTATAAATAATTTAGGAGTCACTCAATTCAAATGAATTCAAGAATAATCATTATGGCCATCCTTTTAAGCACAGTGGGGTTCGGCCAAGACAAAGGGACAAAATTTATGGCAAAACAAGAATTAGAAGTGGCCGTTTTAGGCGGTGGGTGTTTTTGGTGTGTAGAAGCTGTATTCGAACGAGTCGAAGGCGTAAAAGAAGTGATATCCGGTTATGCAGGTGGACATAAAAAGAACCCCACTTATCAAGAAGTCACCTCTGGCAACACAGGCCATGCTGAAGTGTGTGAAATTCATTTCGACCCTGACATCATTACCTATGATGAAATTTTAGAAGTCTTTTGGAAGGCCCACGATCCAACCACTTTAAATCGGCAGGGCAATGATTACGGCACTCAATATCGGTCTGCCATTTACTATCAAGGCAAAGGTCAGCAATTATCGGCTGAATCGGCCATTCTTAACGCGAAAGATATGTTTGAGGACCCGATTACCACGGAAGTAAAACCATTGGATACATTCTATAAAGCTGAGGTTTATCATCAGGATTATTTTCGCAACAACCCCAATGTGCCTTACTGCACGTTTGTGATTGCGCCCAAAATCAATAAGCTGAAAAAAGAAGGTACAATCTGGGACGAATAATTTTTGGTGATGATTGAAACAGAGCGTTTAATTATATCTGAACTTTCTTCTAAAGATTCATCCTTCATACTTGAACTTTATAACGATCCGGATTTTATAAAGTATATCAGGGATCGTGGTATCCGCACCGAAACGGATGCACATCAATTTATCAAAGCAGGCCCTCGAGCAAGTTATGCTGAACATGGCCACGGACTCTATTTGGTCCAGTTGAAAGACGGTACAGCCATCGGCATCTGCGGGCTCCTGAAGCGAGACAATTTAGATGGCCCGGATATTGGTTTCGCCATGCTCCCCGCCTATCGTAGAAACGGATATACTTTTGAGGCGGCCGAAGCTGCCATAAAAGATGGTCAAAATCGATTTGGATTCAAGCGAATCATGGCCATTACATCGCCTGATAATGAAGCATCAATTAAGTTATTAGAAAAATTGGGCCTTTCATTTGAAAAATTCATTCGGCTTAGTGCTGATGAAAATGAATGCAAATTGTTTTCTACGAATTTTCCAGTATAATAGAACTATTTATTATACGCTCGCATTGCTTCAATCAAGGCATCTACACCCGCTTCAGGCATAGCATTATAGATTGAAGCTCTGAATCCACCCACAGAACGATGGCCTTTTAAAGTTTTCAGTCCACGGGCATCGCAATAATCTAAAAAGTCCGCCTCATCTCCCCCATTCGTAAATACAAAGGGGACGTTCATGAGAGACCGATCTTCTTCCGGAATCGGACTGGTGAATAGTGGATTTCGCTCAATTTCATCATAGAGCTTTTTGGCTTTCCGTTCATTCTGCCTTGCCATGGCATCTATACCCCCATTCTTCTTGAGCCAGCCTAAAGTACGATTCACCGCATATATAGACATAACCGGCGGCGTGTTAAACATAGATCCTTTATCAATGTGGGTTTGATAATTCATCATGGTAGGGATGAGGCGATCCACCTTCCCTAAAACATCGTCTCGTATAATCACCAGCGTCACCCCTGCAGGACCCATATTTTTCTGAGCGCCGGCATAAATCACTCCAAATTGAGACACATCAATAGGCCGGCTGAAAATATCAGAAGACATGTCCGCCACCAAATATCCATCGGGATTCAGAGGTGATAGGAATGTTTTCCACTGCGTCCCGTATATTGTATTATTGCTGGTCACGTGGAGATACACAGCATCCTCACTTTGGGACAAGTTTTTCGGGATATGATTATATACTGATTCTTTAGAGGAACATGCCACATTCACATTCCCATATAATTGGGCCTCTTTGATGGCTTTGGCAGACCATGCGCCTGTATCTGTATAGTCTGCTGTTTGCCCTTCGTCTAATATATTCATGGGAATCATGGAAAATTGAAGTGAAGCGCCTCCCTGTAAAAACAGAACGTGATATCCATTAGGCACATACAATAATTCACGTACGAGTGATTCTGTTTCTGCCACCATTTCCATCACCGGCTGGGATCGATGACTCATTTCCATGAGGCTCATACCATGGCCATTAAAATCCTCAGCAGCACGGGCAGTGGCATCCAGAACAGATTGATTTAAAACCGCCGGACCGGCACTAAAATTATATATCTTTGTCATGTTTCTCTTAAATTTTGAGGTTGCAAATTAAAATGATAATGGATAGTGATATAAGCAAAAAAACCCATCCTGATTCATCAACATGGGGTTTTTCTTAGGAGACTCTATTTACAGTCTAAAATCTTCGTTTTCTTTTTTGTTTATTTCCCGGAGGTCCAGGACGATATCGGTCTTTAATTCGTTTCTGAGCTTCGTTCCGCATCATGCCCTCAAAGGTTAATAATTTGACCTGCTGAGTTGGATTTAGAAAATCACTAGTACTCTTTACAAATTCTATCCGCGCTTTACTTTTTTCCCCCTCCATGGATGAAAGGTGTTTCAGGACTTTATCCATATCCTTTTTGGTTAACTCATTTCCATCCGCCATTTTCTCTTTCAGGGGTTTCCAAAATTCCATCTCTGCTTTTCGTAGTTTTTCTACTTCTTCTCGGTGATTGCGCATTTTAGGAAATAACTGTTCTGCCTGATCTTCATTCAGTTCTAAATAATCCGTGAGTTTCCAGATCATCATCATTTCCATACGTTCACCGTATTGGCCACCGGGACCTTTCGGCATCCCCGGTTGGGCCATAAGCAATCCGCATGTGATCGATAAGGTCAAAATGGTAGCGATTCTTTTCATGGTGTTCCTCCATTGGACATAGCAACTACAGGTTCAAATTGAATATCATCTAAAAAGGCCATGGTTTCCCAGATATCATCGCTGGTACTTACAAGGTAGTCGGCCAATTCATATACATAGGCTTCCGTTTCTGAATCCATCACTTCCATAGCATAGAGATCAGTGGATCTATAAACAGTAGGGTCATCTGTAAGTTGGCTAAATGATGCAATACCAAACACAGCCACCAAAACTGTAGCTGCAACCCCATTCATGAAGCCAACTTTCTTTTGATAACGACGCTGCCGTTCACCATGAAGTTTGGCTATGAATACATCACCATCCGGAGATGAGAAATCAGCCTGTGTAATCTGTTGGAATCTATTTTCAATATTCATGATTTAGTCTTCAAAAAAATCTTTTAATGTTTTTACGGCGTGGTGATAGTTCACCTTCGCCGAATTTTCACTGATACCCATAATTTCAGAAATTTCTCTGTAGGGCATTTCTTGGGCAATACGCATGGTTACGACCATCCTTTGGCGGGAAGGTAGGATTGCCACCGCATCCCACAATTCTTTTCGACGCCATTCATCTTCATGGCTGGTGTCCATATAACCCGGTTCTGGCATTTGGTCCAAATGGAGAAGGTTTCGCCACTTGTTTCGCCGGAGATAGGAATTGGACATATTAATGTTTGCCCGGAATAAATATGTTTTGAATTCTGATTCAAATCGAAATTTCTTAAGTGCTTTAAACATTTTGATGAAAACATCCTGTGCAAGGTCCTCAGCTTCGATTTCATCCTTAGTGAATTTAATAAAAAAACCATAAGTATCAGGGAGATGACGTTTGACCAATTCGTTGAATGCAGCCTCATTGCCATCCTGAAATTCCTTTATCAATTCGTGGTCTGTTTTCATGCATTTTCTACTTAGACAAGGTTGAACTTAAATAGTTAAAAAATAAATCCAAAAAAAAGAGGCTGCCTCATTCTCTTGAAACAGCCTCTTTAATTCTTTGATAATTATCAGAAGATTAACCTTTTCTTCCATCTCCCTTTTTACCATCTTTCCCTTTATTGCCGCAATGACGGTCATATTGCATTCCCAGAACGGTAAAGATCTTAATTATCTCGGTTTGCTTCTCGGTAAATAATGCTTCAATCTTGGCATTTCGATCAGCCATTATTGATTTCAATCCTTCATGGACTTCTTTACGATCCAATCCAGAATCTTTGGACTGTTGCAAGTATACTTTGACCGCTTCATTGGTTTCTTCATTAATTGTTTTTAAACCTGCGTCTTGATCAGAAGTCATTTCTAATACATCCACCATGGCTTGATGGGCAGCCTGTCGGGCTTCTTCCATCTTCTGTTTCATTTCGGCTTGCAATTCCTCGAGCTTTTGTTTTTGCTCATCTGTTAACAGATCATCGATATCCGCTTTCATGGCTTCATGCAATGCCTCTAATTCAGTTTCAGCTGTATCTTTATCTTTGGTCCCTGCTTTCACTTCTTCCATGATGGCGCGCATCTGCTTACCATAGGATTCCATGATTTCTTCTAAAGCTGCTTTTTGATCATCGGTTAACATTTTATAAATCATGCGTAGATCAGCATCACCCTTATCGCCTTTGGGCCCACCATGGCCTTTATGGTCCATACCGCCACCAAACAAATAGGGTACTGAATTCTCATCCATCCATTTAAATAGACGGGTTTTTTCTTCGTCTGAAAGTTTACCCTGCATTTCTGCTGCCACTTTCCAAAGGAAACCAGGATCATGGCGATGTTTACCATCTTTTCCGTGTTTATTTAAAGCTGCATTAAGCGCATTGATACTGCTGGAGCTAAGACCAACATCCGCATCCAACCCATCGGAAAATGCTTGTAATTCCTCGTCATCCAAATGAACTACTTCATCTTTATTGAGTCCTTCACAACCAATTGCTGCAAAAAGTATTAGCGCGAGTAAATACGTTAATTTTTTCATAATTATTCCTTTTTTCCCATGAATGACATCTAAAAGTGTTTCCCAGTTAGACATTAAAAGGGACTAGAAGTTAAAAATAATTTAAGAAAAATTAAAGGGCCGTCCCGGATACTCCGAAACGGCCCTTTTTTATCACAATCAAATGAATAATGTTAATTAACCGTTATTGCCTTTGCGACCGCCTCGTTTATTTTTTCCACCACCTTTTTTGCCTTTGTTACTGCGATGTTTTTTCTTCCGCAATTCAAGCGCTTTATGGATCTTGATAATCTCAAGTTGTCCATCGGTGAAGAGGGCTTCCAATTTATCATTCTTTTCAGTGAACACGTTCTTAAGTGCTGCGCGGAAGGATTCTTTATCCAGGTCACCATTTTTCACCTGCTCAAATAATCCTTTAGCTGCTTCACGCACTTCGGTATTGATGGCATCAAACGATGCAACTTGGCTTGAGTTCATTCCTAGCACTTCTACCATAACAGCTTTTGAGGAATCTCTATAAGCTTGGCGTTTTGCTTTCCCATCAGCTTTATTCTGTTCAATTTGAGCTTTTTGTTCTTCAGTCAGCAAGTTCTCAATTTCTAGTTTCATAGCCTCTTTTAAGGCATCTAATTGAGCCTTTGCATCTTCTTTAGATAAAGTACCATCCTTAACTTGCTGATAAACTCCTTTGAATTTTTCTTTATATGCAATTTTGATAGCTTTGAAGGTTACTTTTTGATCATCCGTCAATACTTTTTTTATGTGACTAAAATAACTTTTCGCGCTTTTTTTACTTTTTCCTTTTTTACTTTTAGGACCACCAAAATACAGCACTTCTTTTTCGTCCATCTTTTCAAAAAGTCTCGCCTTTTCTTCAACGGACAGTTTTAGAGATAATTCGCCAGCAACTCTCCAGAGGAAGCCTGGTTTCCGGTGTTTTCCCCCGCCTCCATGGCGATTTAGGACACCATTAACCATTTCTGTAGAAGATTTGCTTAAACCCAGATCTGCTGCCAGTTCAGATGAGAAGTCCTGTAATTCAGCGCTATCTAAATCAATAGCACTATCTCGCATTATATTCTCACATCCAGTGGCAACCAGAAACAAGCTTAAGATTGGTAAAAGTAGTTTTTTCATTATATTTCCTTTTTGGATAATTATGAGTTTGTCGTTTGCTCTATTAGATGCATTAACGTTCTAGAAAGTTAAATTTTTTATTTTGGTTTTGCACTCACTTCTTTAGATAATCTAATTTCTGATCCATCCCAAACTGCCACTCGATAGTAATAGATTTTTCCACTATCAAGCCCTTTATGAGTATACGGTGAATTAATATTCCAAAATGCATTATTTTTTCCAGTATTTTGTAATGTGATACCCTGCTGATTGTTCCAATATAATCCATGTACCAAATTACTACCAATAGCTGGAGTCCATGAAATCGTAATCTGCCCATCACCTGCAGTAGCAACAACATCTGTAGGAATATTACCGATGGTAATTGATGTAGTATCTGCGGGAGTAGACGAGTCAGGAAAAGCACTTACTTCTGGTGATAATATTGAAAGATTCCCATCTCCATCTTCTACCTGTAAGCGGTAATAGTACATTGATGCATTGTCAAGATTATTATCTACGAAAAAATTGATTTCATCTTTCGTTATACCTAACCTTATATCTGATATAACATTTGAATTTTCATTTACACCCGAAGAATTGCTCCAAAATAAATTATATTTTTTAAAATAAGAATTGGGCTCGAACGCTAATACGTTTTGTTTATCTTGGGGAATGATAAAAATATCTGGTGGCGTTAATAAAATTGCTGTTGAAAAAGCTACTGCACGAAAATTACCAATGGTACCTTGACCAAAATTAGAAACGGGGTTATAGGGAGTTTGAGAAGTTACACTAACCAAACCTCTTACAATTTTTTCATACATATTGTAATAATCATATGTAATCTTATCAATTTCTGCTGTTCGATGCTTAATATATTGATTTGGTAGTGGATCTAATGTGACTGTAAATAGCTTTAAGCCTTCATTTGCATTTACAACACGATTATCATCTATTGCCCAATCTTGCCTAACATAATGAACCCCATTTGCCCACCATTCAAAAAGATAACGGTTACGAGTTGCAGAAGGATCATTAATGATCCACTCATCAGAATATTTACTAGCTCCACCCTTTCCACTGGAATCTTTTCCATTATCATTAGAACCTAGTTGATATACCCAGGCCCCCTGGTAACCCCGCGGTTTAAGCATCGTTGAATTTGCAGTATAGCTTTGTGAACCTATTTCAATGTTCATTGTATAAATTTTTCCAACTATCCCTTTGATATTACTGCCAACATAAATACCATTCCCAGCATGCGTCATATTTTCGGATGATCCACCTCCAGTACTTATAGAAACAGAAGCATTTTTTTCATAATTAATCGGTGTATTGGGAGGTGCGTTTATATCTTCAGAATAACTAATTTGAACCCAAGCTATTTGGTCCTCCTCTATCTCACCATTAATAACTAAAACGGTTTCAACATCCTCAACATTAATATCGACTGGCACCATTTCCTCATGAAACCCATCACAGGCGATAAAAAACATAAAGAATGCAAATAAAAAACGATCCATTCTCATTGTTTAAAACTCAACATTTATATTTATACTTGGCATAAAACCATAGGTGCTTTGCCCAATTTGCTGAAATAAATTATTATCTCCATTAATATATCTTACCGTATGAATATTTCTTCGATTATAAACATTATATAGAGCGATATCGATTGTGGTCTTTAACCCTCCTGTCCAGCGCTTAAATAAATCTGGAGAATATTTAATACCTACATCTAGTCGATGATAGTCCGGTAAACGATACTTATTTCTTCCTTCCCAATAGGGGAATGGAATACCGCTGATATGATAATAACCTTCAGGAAGAGTTACAGGGCGACCTGTTGAGTACAAAAAAGTGCTCGATACTGAAAGATTACCAGTAAGCTGTAAATTAGAAAGCATGGTAAGACTATGAGTTTTATCAAAACGATACGGATACCATCTCCCTTGATTAATTACATCAATTTTATAATCACTTTTACCATAATTGTAACTTAACCTTCCAGTAAACTTACCAGTTGGTTTTTCAATAGATGTTTCAAAACCATATGCTAACCCTTGCCCAGTCGCAACATATGCTTCAAGGTTATCAACTAAATAATTATGTAAACCATCCTCAAAGTCGGCCGCACCATTTAATATTTTATAATACGCTTCAGCAGAAACCTTTATTTTGTTATTATTAAAATTATGAAAATATCCCATAGCAAATTGGTCTGTGAGCATAGGCTTTATATTTTTTGTCGTCGGCATCCAAATATCATACCATTCAATTTCTGCACCTAAAGACATTAACCGAAGATATTGGGCATTACGGTTATAGGATAGTTTAAATGAGTTCTGTTCTGACAAAAGATAGGTCATCGCTAAACGAGGCTCTAAACTACTATAATAAGACATAATATCTGTTTTACCAGAAAAGGACTCCGCTTCGATGGGTTCATTACTTACCTCATCATAAGTAAATCGATCTCCTGGTCCTAATTGATGATAAAAAGAATTGCGGAGCCCATAGTATAAAGAAATTCTATCATTTATTTTTTGATCGTTTTCTATATACAGTGCACTTTCGAGACCTTGCATGCCCGGCATGAACTTACCTCCATCATCCTGTGTCGCATCTTCTAAAGAACCATGATTATAATCTTGATATTCTGAGGTTAAACCAAACCTGATTTCATTATTCACATTTGGAAAAAATGAAAATTCCTGCTTGATAATTTGTGTACTTATTCCAGAATGAAAATGATAAATCCCGGATATATTTGCTGTATAATACCGGCTATAAATCAGCGAAGTGTTTGATAACCATTTATTTGCAAAACGATTTTCCCAGCGAAATAATGCTGCACTGTTGCCCCATTCAGTGAATCCCACTGTATATGCACTATCCCTTCCAATGTAGAATGATAAATTCAAGTTTTGTTTTTCATTGATATGATATATGGCCTTCCCATTAAGGTCAAACCAGCTTTCATTAGGTGCGAAAAATCGAAAATCATCACTCTCACTACTCTCGCCTTTTCCTCCGCTATTTTTTCCGCCACCACCTTTATCACTATTTAAACGACCACCTGTTTGAGTACCGTCATTTATTTTATCATATAAACTACCACCACTAAGCCTTGTAGATCTTCCTGATAGAAATATGGAGAACTTATTTTTAATTATTGGTGCTTCTATTGAAAATTTTGACGTAATAAGTCCTGCACTTCCGCTGCCTCGTAAATTTTCGATATTTCCATCTCTCATTTGCACATCTAAGACTGATGCACCCCTACCTCCAAAACGAGCTGGAACACCTCCCTTATAAACAGTTAATCCTTTAACGGCCTCTGAATTAAAAACGGAGTACAATCCCTGCATGTGCGAAGAGTAATAAATTGGCATACCATCCATTAGGATGAGGTTCTGATCAATCCCACTACCTCTAACAATATATCCACTACGGCCTTCAGCAATACTTGTGATACCAGGTAGAAGTTGTATTGTTTTCATTATATCTGTTTCACCCATAACGATAGGTATTTGTTCAACCTGACGAATACTCAATCGTTCAACACTGATTTCTGTTGACTTTACATTGTGGTCAGGCGCAATACCCGAAACATCGATGGTCTTCATGGATATTGGATCCGGTTCCATTATAAAGTTTAATATAATATTTTCGCTTAATTTTATTTCACTCTGTACAGTAGTATAACCGATATAAGTTATTTTTATTGTATGAGAACCCTCTGGTAATGTTAATGAATATTCACCTTCAATATTTGAGGACGTTCCTACCTCTGACTTTGAATCAAAAACATTGGCACCTGCTAAAGGTTTACCAGAATTCTTATCACTGATATATCCTTTTACGATAAAATTATTTTGTGAAAATAAATTTGAGATAAATAATATGGCGAGAAAAATAATTCTCATCTTAGTGCCTGGTTCATGAATCTAATTCTGTTTGGTATGTATGATACCAAACAGGATACCTATTGTTCCAATCCGACTTAATAAAAAATGATAAATCAATAAACTTCCTCCTAATGTAGATAAAATTAGAATTATCAATTTTAATATGGCTGGGATGTGAACATCAAAAATATATATTGAGGCGAGGAACTGGATTGGCATATGTATTATATAGACTGGATATACGGCACGACTAAGATACCGAAGTAATTTAGACGGTTTATTCAAGTAACGCGAACCAAATCCTAGAATCCCAATCATCCAATTGAATGACTCCACGGCAATTAAAATACTTGGGCCTTCCAATTCAAATAATAAAAACCTAACGATATATAATAATATTGCAGCCCCTATGGCCCACCTGCGAACGCGTTCTACAGCAATCCAAAATATATCCTTTAGAGCAATAAAAATAAACCCGCAAATAAAACATATTAATCCCAGCCAAAATCCATGTTCAGTATTGGCATAGCTCGGGTAATCTTTTGGAGCCACAATCCATGCTTCGAGTAAAAATGGTAATACCAAAATATAGATTCCAAATGGCTTTTTAAATGCAGCTTCTAAGAATCGGAATAGAATATTATTGGGTTTGGTATATAAATAGACAAGTCCCGCTAGGGTAATCAAAACATAAAAATAAATATTCCCGAGAAACCACAAGTGGCCTGGGTTTGGTATATAAACGAGGGCATTATCATCATAGAAAATAAAAGAAAGAACCAGATTGAGAGGACCGATAGCTATAAATCCGAATATGTAAGGCACCAATATTCTAATGGAACGGTCTTTTAATAGCATCTTCCAGTTTCGCCTTTTTATTGCAAAACCAAGACCCATTCCTGAAATAATAAATAGAATTGGGATACGCCAAATATTCATTGCAGCCATAATGATCCATAAATATTCAAGGGCATCCTTATTTACAGGAAATGCTATTAAATGTCCCCAAGGCTGGAAACTCACTACTGAATGATAAATGATTAGTAGGCCCAACGCCAATACGCGCAACCAGTCTACATCGTACCTTCTCAATAAATTATATCCCTGATTATTTTGAACGGTAAACTAGGGTAATTAAGCGCATGGAATTAATATCAAAAATAGATAGATGTAATTCGGTTGAATTAAGTAACCTAATCCGGGCCGGCACATAGATTTCCTTATCGGCACTGTAGAACATAATGAACTTTCCATGGGGTAGATACTCCCATGTTCCTACAACCTTTTCACCAAACAACCTCTCTTCTTTCTGATTGTTCTCTTTAAAAATATAGTAATCTTTTTTTCTTTTTTTCTCAATAGGTAACTCTCTGGATCCAATAATATAATTTGATAGCAGCCATTTCTTATTCAATAAGTCTTCATATTTTATTTCTTGGGCAATTAACATATTGAGGATCAGAAGCCCAATAAATGCAAATTTAATTTTCAACAAAAGAATCCCCTATCTTACGTTCAGTTCTAACGGTATTTGCTTTGACATCAGTGGGATAAAACCATACATCTCTTAATTCCTTGATTGAAAAAAGTTTTAATTGGTCTCCATTATTAGGCGAATCCTTTTGGGTAGAATTACCATAGCTTAGGAGTGCTTTCGCTTTTATTTTATCGCCAAATTCAATTACAGAAACCCAGGAGTCACCGCCACCAACATACATATTTTTTTCATCGAATTTAGCCGGCCAAGCCACTCGATACACACCTAGCTCACCATCAACTCCATTTGCCGGTAAATCAATCCCGTTGTAACGGATACGATAATAATCTCCCCATGGTATATCCAGTCTCCCAAAATTATTTTCTATTTCATTTATTGCTTTTTCAAACAAACGTGCTGCTCTTTCGGGATCTGCAAATCCATCAGGGGTCTTATGAGGCTCATTGATATCCCATTTTATTGAATAATTCATTTGCTTTGAGATACCAAATTTTTTCGCCCACGTAAAGAAAAGGAGCATTCCCTGGCTTTTGGCGTCAGCATTTCTATCCCAATCTACCAATATATTTTTTGCTTCCTTTGCTTTTGGTGATCCATAGGATTCAATCGCTTCAAACAAATCATCTAAAATACGATCTGCAAACTCTATACGGGTCGACAGCTTATAATTCACAAGCTCATCAAAAGTAATTGAATAATCATCAATGATCATTCTGGCAGACCGCTGTGGACGAAAGTCCATTCTTTTTGGGGCCATGTATCCGGGATAGTTATCTGGGTTTAATTCCATGGGAATAGTTGATGTCCAAGGAGGGTCATTTGCATTTTGCAGCCACCCCGAGTTAGGGTTTTTAATTTTTGGTAGTTCCTCATAAGAATGATAATCTGTCCATATATCTTCGGATTTACCACCTGGGATGATACGGTTCCAATATTCCCACCCATCCTGTTTACGTTTGGGCACAAGGCCGTTAAAAAGATAGAATATTTCACCGTATTTATCTGCATACATGACATTCCAAAAGGGTATTTGAGCCATTTTGAGCGCAGATTCAAATTCTTCAAAATTGTTGCTATTCAACATTCGCCACCACTGTAAAAACATATTGGCCCGATCTACACCGGCCAATCGGATAGCGAGTACTTTATTATTCATCCTTTTTATTACAGGTCCATGACGTGTCTTCAGAATTGTAATTTCTTTTTCCTTTAAGCTTCCATCTTTTTGTTTGATTAATAAAGTTTTATTAACCATTTCAAAGGCCGTTTCCTTGCCATCCAATTCATATCCATCCCCCAAAATATTCAGTTCATAGGTGTCAGCATTATCAATCGTATTATCTGTATGGCTCCACCCTAAGGATTCATTGAAACCAATTGCTATTCCGGGCATTCCAAGAATATTGGCTCCATACATATTCCTCCCCTCCAAATTGAAATGATATTCCGTAAAGAGAAACTCATTGAGCCATGGTAAATGAGGATTTTGTACTAGCATCGTATTACCGGAGGCAGATCTTTTCGGTCCGATGGCATATGTATTTGACCCCATATCAGGCCAGCGCTGGACCATACCTAGGTCATCTCCCCCAATGAAACGAGTAAAAACAACAAACATTCCATGCATATTGACATCTTTAGGCGTTACAGGTAATACTATCTTATTTTTATCATCAATCTTATCGGGATGCCTTGATGCATAGGCGTTAATACCTTTAACAAAATTGGAATAGATTAATTTCAATTCAGGATCTTGTTGTACTTCCCATTCATCTGCCAGCTTATCAAATCCTAGCGTATGGACAAGCATATCATTTTGAAGGAATTCTTCACCCCAGTATTCCGACCCTCTACCCCGAGATCTGCCATAAAGTTCAAGCACCTTATTCCCATGATTATTCATAAGAGCCCACCCCTGAGCAAAAAATAAATTCTCCTTACTTGAGGCCTTAATATGGGGAACGCCATATTGATCCCAATTGATTGTCGTCTCAGAATCGAAATTAGATCCACAAGAATAAAAAAATCCAACCAACGTACATAAGAAAATATTTCTTAAAGATATGTTAAAAAATTTGATCTGCATCACTTCCCTAATTATTATTTTGGTTTCACAAACTTTAAAGTATATCTGTCACTTTCACCAATCTCTTTAAATCGCTTTTGGGATTTAGTTATATCTGACTTTTCTAAACCTCTTTCTGATAAAGTTGGTGGCAGGTTCCATACACCGCCAGGGTGATCCTTTGTATCCTTTGGATTTGCATTAATTTGAGAAGCACCGACATAAACGAACCCAACCGCCTCAGCATCCTTGATTAAGCAAGGTTCGCAAGTATATCCTTTCGCATCAATAGTGGTACTGCTTCGATGATCAGTAATACCAAAAACACCTCCTGGTTTTAGCGTTTTATAAACCGCTCGTAACTTTTCAAATTCTGAACTGCCAATCCAATTATGGTAATTTCTGAAACTAAGAATCATATCAGCCGATGATTCTTCACCATAAATGGTTCCATTTAAGGGAACCATTTTAGCATTGCTGTAAAGTTTTTTATTACTATCTAGTCGCTTCTTTTCTCTAAGATATGCGTTTCGAGTCCTTTCATTGTCAGAATTTGGATCTGCTGTTGCACTGATATATTGACCTTTTGCATTAAGGAATGGTGCTAGAATTTCTTGATACCAGCCACCGCCAGGATTGAGTTCAACCACCGTCATATCATTTTTTAGCCCAAAATATTGGAGTGTTTTCAGAGGGTTACGATAGATATCTCTGGCTTTGTTTTTTGCAGAGCGATGATCACCATTAATTACCTCATCAAGTTTTTGGCAGAACAAGGTTGATGATGTTATTAAAAAATAGAATAAGAATCTTTTCATTTTTTAACTCCGGATTAGCAGTTTAGTTACTGGTTAATAAATTTGTTAAATGAACAAAAGATATTAATAATTATCTAGAAAATTTTATCATCCCATTTATCCAAACATTATTTTAACATATCGTTTTATAAACAATCATTGTTATCCTAATTTTTCATATGCCATATACGGTAGGAAATTTCAAAGCGACTCCCAGCCAAGAATCAGCCATTATCCATCAACCTGCGCCATTAATGATTCTTGCCGGTGCAGGAACAGGAAAAACGACTACACTCATTCACCGTATTATATATTTAATTCAGCACCACAAGGCGGATCCCCAATCAATACTGGCTATTACGTATACAGAAAAAGCAGCAAGAGAACTGAAAGAACGAATTGTATCGGTAATCGGACAGCGGGCTGAAAAAATGACAGTCTCCACATTTCACGCATTTTGCTTTAATATGGTGAAAGATTTTAAGCAATCGGGGTCCAACCCTATTCTAATGGAAGAAAGTGAAGCGGCCTTTCTACTGCTAAACCGATTCAATGATTTAGGACCATTTCAATCACGAGAATTTCCACGAGATCCGGCGCGTGCTGTAACAGAAAGCTTTATTCCATTTTTTAATCGCACCCGTGATGAACTGATAGAACCGTATGAAAAACCATCCGATTTAGATTCGCAGGATGCTGAAATTTGTGCACAGTTATCCGATCTCAAACGGATTTACCCTATTTTTCAGCAGTGGAAAAAAGAAATGAATGTGGTGGATTATGGCGACATGATCTTGACCGCGTTTGGATTTTTGAATTCTGATTTGTCTATCCTGCAAAAAGTTCAGGAACAATTTCAGCATATTATTATCGATGAATTTCAGGATAATAATTTTGCTTTAAATGCGGTCAGCAGTTTGATTGCCAAAAGGCATCAGCAAATTACGGTTGTGGGTGATGAAGATCAGGTGATCTATAGTTTCCGTGGCGCCAGCATTCACAATATTCATTTATTTCGTGAACAGTACAAAGGTCACCCCAATTATTTGGAAATTGCACTGGAAGAAAATTTTCGCTCTAATCAGGAAATATTAGATGTGGCCAATGCTTCCATCAAAAACAATGTGGATCGTGTAGAAAAATCACTTCAATCTTTTGAAGGGAAGATTGATCAAAAACCAATACTGTACTATTGTGAAAAAACAGAACAGAATCAAACCATCGTCAATGAGATCAATACAATTACCGATGGCGGTCGGTCCTTTAATGATATTGCCGTACTGTGCCGGACCCATGGACAGGCTTCTGACCTCACGGCCTACCTTCAATTATTTGGTATTCCTGTTCAAGCCCGATACCCCAGATTTTTTGACATTACATCTGTAAAAGATTTGAACGCATGGTGTCAAGTAATTGGTGGCGGGAAATATCAGGATATTGGTTTTTATCGGTTGCTCACCCGATTCTGTACAGAACAGGACGTGAATGAATTTTTCAATCAATTTGATCGAAAAGATTCTTCATCACGATTGGAGTATGCCTTGGTCCATTTTGAATCCAACCCAACCAAAGGGATGAAAAATTTATGCGAAATCATTCTATCATTACGGGAACATCCCAAACCCCAATCAGCAGAAGAGGTCATTAATTCAATTTTAGAAAAAACCGCATTGCTTCGGTCATATAACCATCAATACACATTTGATGATCAAGTGGCCCTTATGAATGGCGGATTATTTATTCAAAAAGCGCAGGAATTTTCACGACGTAATCCTGGAGAAAACAGTCTTCGGAATTTCAATATTTTTATGGAAGCGCTCATGGCGTCCGGCAAAATATCAGCAAGATTTCCTGAAGATCGATTGGATTTTAATGCGGTCACTGTCCAGACCATCCACGGTGTTAAGGGAGGTGAATTCCCCATAGTTTTTATCCCTTATAATCGATCTGCCAGTTTTCCTTTGAATTACAGATCGCAGAAAAAAATTAACCGGCCGCCCGATGAATGGCTGGACTATATCAAAGATACAGACTTGACACGAAAAGAACATCATATAGAAGAGGAGCGACGCTTATTTTATGTGGCCATCACCCGAGCACAGGAACAATTATTTCTGTTGGCACCAAAGCGAGCCACTTCCCCTTTTATTAAAGAATTACCCGAATCCTTAATGGAGATTATCGACATGGATGGAGCAAATCATACCCCCCAACCTTATTCAACTTTACGGAGCGAATATGAACAACGGCTCCAAAAAGCACTCAGTCAAAACCACTTTGATAAAATTGCCAATCTTACGGATGCTATTTCACGTATCCATACCTTGGAAAATGAAGGCGAAATTTCTTGGGGTGATTCCCCTTGGGAAAAGGAGTTGCAAAATAAACTCAAAGGCGATTTTCATCCCTCCGCCTCTGAGCAATTGTATTTATCCGCCAGTTCCATTGAGACGTATCAATCCTGCCCCATGAAATATCGATTGGCTAAGATGGATTCCATTCCTGAATCCCAGAGTAAACCCCAGTTGGTATTTGGAAATATTATTCACAGGACGCTACAGCGATTTCATGATCAACAAGAAACCCACTCCAAAGAACGGCTCCTTCAATTAATGGATGAAGAATGGGACAGCAGCGGATTCTTTTACCCGGATCAAGAAAAAGAATTCAAATTGCAGGGTGAAGAAATTTTAAATCGTTACTTTTCTGCATTTGAGATTGATCCACCCCATGTGATTGCTCGAGAAGAAAAATTCAATTTTATGATTGAAGATATCAAAATTTCTGGCGCCATTGATCGAATTGACAAAACAGATACGGGCACCCAGGTGGTTGATTATAAAACCAGCAGTACCACATCGTCTGCAAAATCCAATATGCAGTTGGCCATTTATTCCATGTATTTAGAACAATCAGATAATCCAGAATTTGGTGGGCTTCCTGAATCAGCCAGTTTATATTTTTTGCGTGAGGAGGAAAAACCGGTGAAATCTCACTGCTTCAAACCAGATGAATTATTGGCGAAAGAAGAAGAAATTAAATCCGTGGCCCAAGGAATTCGAAAACGTGAATTTAAGCCGACTACCGGTCATCATTGCGATTGGTGCGATTATAAGAATTTTATTTGTCCCGCCTGGGAAGAATGATTAAATAATGAAAATTATTATTAATTATCTAAATATTTTTCCATCTGTTTTTCGCTCATGACCACACGAAATCCTGTATGTTCTAAACTGGTGTCAGGACTGGTACGCATCCTCGCGGATGGACGATATCCAGCACAATATTGATCATTACATAAATAGGAGCCACCTCGGGTCACTCGCTTTGGGATGGTAGGCTCGACAGGATCAAAACTGGAGAATGGCCCGGTAGGATTCTTATCACGCCCCTCCATGCTATAAGTGTCCGGGCGATACCAATCGGCCACCCATTCCCACACGTTCCCAGCCATATCGTAAAGGCCAATTTTATTCGGCTTATATGCATAGACAGGATTTGTTTTTTCATACCCATCTGATTTTGAATTATTCACAGGAAATACGCCCTGCCAAATATTCATTTCTAGGCGGTTCGTTGCTTCCCCTTTTTTGGCTGCATATTCCCATTGTGCTTCTGTGGGTATACTCATTCCTGCCCATTCAGCAAATGCCAATGCATCAAACCAAGATGTCTGGACAACTGGATGATTATCCAATCCTTCGATAGATGACTTCTCCCCATAAGGGCGCCGCCAATCCGAATTGAATGACCATCGCCACCATCGCACTGCAGAATTGGGATTGGCTGGTGTAGGATGATTGATAAATGTTAGCGATCCAGGAATAAGCATTTCTTTTGGTGGCGGTGGGGTGCCTGGTGGTACTTGGGCCATGATTTCTTCAAGGGTTGGGGCAACTTCTGCTGTAGTCTTGTGGCCGGTCTCGTTTACAAATGCAGAAAATTGATTATTGGTAACCGGTGTTTCTGCCATCCAAAAACCATCTATATTTACAGTATGGACCGGCCTTTCATCTTCTCTGGCCATGGCCGAATTGCTGCCCATTTCAAAGGATCCGCCAGGAACCCAAACAAAGGGCATATCTGAATCACCGACCGATATAGATACCCGTTTAATATCTGGCCCGGAGCCACATCCAATGAATAGAAGAATGAATATGATTTTTTTTATCTTCATGCGGCTGCCAATCTAATGCGAAACCATATTGAGGCAAAAACGGAATGGCTAAATTTTTCTGTTTCATGTATCAATCCGCATTTAAATTGGCCTTATTTGATATCATAATGAGGAGGAGATTGTGAAGAAAATCTGGGTATTTATTTTACTGGTCAGTGCTGTTTGTGGCGAATCCATTGCAGATAAAACCAAATCCATGAAAAAAATGGATGGCTTTATTGACCTATATTGGGAAGAATCCACTGGAAAATTGTGGATGGAAATTTCTGACTTTGATAAAGAATTTCTCTATGTGAATTCACTTATGGCGGGCATGGGCTCTAATGATGTAGGACTAGACCGGGGCCAATTGGGAAATGAACGGATTGTTTATTTTCATCGAATTGGGCCAAAGGTTTTACTCATTCAACCCAATTACCGTTACCGTGCCAACACCAACGATTTAAAAGAAAAGCAGTCAGTTGCAGACGGATTTGCTAAATCTACACTGTGGGGATTTAAGGTGTCTGCTGAAACCAAAGACCGTGTACTTGTGGATGCGACAGACTTCTTTCTCCAAGATGCCCACGGCATTGTATCTCGATTAAAAAATCAAAAAATGGGCAATTATAAAGTGGATAAAAGCCGGTCAGCCATCCACCTCCCTGCCACCATGAATTTTCCTAAAAATACAGAAGTAGAAGCATTAATGACCTATACGGGAACCAATCCCGGTCGATATGTACGCCAAGTTACACCCACACCGACGGCCATGACAGTTCGCCTTCATCATTCTTTTGTTAAACTCCCGGATGGCAATTATACACCAAGGAAGCACGACCCACGGGCAGGATATTTCCCTATGTCTTTCCAGGATTATGCCGTACCGTTGGATGAATCCATTTACATTCGCTATATCACCCGCCATCGTTTAGAGAAAAAGAATCCGCAGGCACGGGTCAGTGAAGCGGTGGAACCCATCGTTTACTATATTGATCCCGGTGTACCAGAACCGGTAAAAACGGCCATGCTTGAAAGCGGTCTATGGTGGAACCAAGCTTATGAAGCGGCGGGATATAAAAATGCATTTCAAGTAAAAGTACTGCCAGATGGGGCCCATCCCATGGACGTTCGATATAATATGATTCACTGGGTCCACAGGGCCACACGGGGCTGGTCATACGGTAGTGCAGTTGTCGATCCACGTACTGGAGAAATTATTAAAGGAAATGTTTCTTTAGGATCACTCAGGCTCAGGCAGGATTACCTCATTGCCACCGGCCTTTTGGCTCCTTATGAAAATGGGACAGATGTTCCTGATCATATGCGCGAATTGGCCCTAGCCCGTGTTAGGCAGTTGGTGGCCCACGAAATTGGCCATACC
>LUME01000071.1_pt1 | contig 24852 bp, 26 predicted proteins | sample 729951 | NCBI WGS metagenome assembly LUME01 (sample SAMN03860271, study PRJNA289734) | marine metagenome | biome: seawater column; feature: ocean; material: water; isolation source: Red Sea water column Station 34 - depth 200m | place: Saudi Arabia: Red Sea | collected 2011-10-15 | depth 200 m | reverse complement strand
ACCACCACCACGGCCACCTCCACGACCACCACCACCTCGTCGACCTCCACGACCACCACGACGTCGACCTCCACGACGACCACCACGACCGTGCCGGTCGTCGACCTCGACGCCCTCGACCTCGCCCTGCAGCATGTCGTCACGCTGGAACAGCCGATCGCCCTCGCCGCACCGCCGGGTTCCGACCTGCTGCTCGCCGCCGAGCGGACCGGCACCGTCCGCTTCCTCGACCTCCGGGCGGACGGCACCCTCGAGGCCGGCGAGCCGATCCTCGACCTCAGCGACCGGGTCGACCTGCGTGGCGAGGGCGGCCTCCTCGGCATCGCCCTGTCACCCGACGGCACGGTGCTCTACGCCCACTGGACCGACGGCACCCCCACCAGTCACGTGGACGCCTACCTGCTCACTGGCGACATGGCCGGCCGGACCCTGCTCACCCTCGACCAGCCGTTCCGCAACCACAACGGCGGCGGCCTGGTCGTCGACGACCGCGGCCGCCTCCTGATCGGCCTCGGCGACGGCGGCGACCGCTGGGACCCGCTCGACCACGCCCAGGACCGCTCCACCCTGTTCGGCACGATCCTGCGCATCGAGACCGGCTACCCCGAGGCCGACGGGTACGTGGTCCCGGACGACAACCCATTCGTGGACGACCCGGCGGCCCGACCCGAGATCCTCGTGTGGGGCCTCCGCAATCCCTGGCGCTTCGCCCTCGACCGGGCAACTGGCGACCTGTGGGTGGCCGACGTCGGCCAGGACGAGGTCGAGGAGGTCACCCGGATCCCGGCCGGCGAGCTGGACGACGGTCCGAACCTGGGCTGGCCCGCATTCGAGGGCGACCGGCGGACCGACCGACCGGCACCCGACGACCACCGCCTACCCGACATCACCTACCCGTTGGAGGACCCCGCCTGCTCGGTGACCGGCGGCCACGTCCACCGCGGCGGCGACGTGCCCGACCTCGACGACGTCTACCTCTTCGGCGACTTCTGCGACGGCCTCGTGCGCCTGGCCGTCCGGCGAGCCGACGGCAGCGTCGAGACCCGGACCACCGACCTCGTGGTCCCGTTCCTGGCCTCCTTCGGCGAGGACGGGGCGGGTCGCTCCTATGTGCTCTCGCTGGCCGGCAACGTGTACCGGATCGTCGCCGGGCCGGGAGGCTAGGCCGGGTCCGACCCCAGCGGTCCGGCCGCCACGACCATGCCGTCCTCGTCGGCCCACAGCCACATGCCGGGCGACAGTTCGGCGCCGGCGACCGCCACGGTCACGTCCCGCTCACCGAGCCCCCGCTTGACACTGCGACGCGGGCAGGTGCCGCGTGCCCTGATGCCGACACGGGCCTCGGCCAGTTCGGGGGCGTCGCGCACGCAGCCGTCCACGACGATCCCCGCCCAGCCGTTGGCGGCCGCCTGCACGGCCAGGTTGCCACCGACGAGGGCGCAGCGGGTCGAGCCATCCCCGGCGACCACCAGGACCCGACCCGCACCGGGTTCGGCGACGGCGTCTCGTACCAGTGAGTTGTCCTCGGGCGCCACGACGGTGGACACCGGCCCACCGAAGGCGACCACGCCGCCGTACGAGGCGAAGCCCCCCTCGAGCACGCGGACGGCGTCGCCGTACTCGTCGCAGAGGTCGGCGGTGGGGATCGACAAGGTCAGCCTCCGATGAACTCGTAGAGCTTGTCCTTGGGGCGCCCCACACAGGCAACCAGCGGCCCATCGCCCGACAGGTCTCCGCGCACCAGCACCGGGCGCTGCAACAGCGCCTTGCGACGAGCCAGCAACTCGACCACCGCCTCGGCGTCCCCCACGTAGTCGTCCTCGACCAGCTCCAGCTTGCGGAACTGCGAGTCCTTGCGCACCAGGTCCTCGACGGGGCCGTCCAGTCCGGCGGCAATGCGCGCCAGCAGGTCGGCGCCGGGCGGCTCCTTCATGTAGAGCACCACGTCGACCTCGACCCCCAACTCCTCGGCGACCGCCAAGGCGTTCTTGCTGGCGTGTCAGTGCGGGTTGTGCAGGACCGTGAGATCGGCCATCGGTGGATTCCTCCTGTCGTGGTGCGTCGGTCGAGATGTGTCAGTCGAGGTGCTCGAGGTGCGCCCGGATGTGGGTGCCGGCCTCGTCCAGCCAGCCGCGGCCGCGGGCGTAGTCGACCATCGCCGAGAAGCCCTCCTCCCACTCCTCGGTGGCCAGGTCGGCAACCCAGTGGCGGACGGCGTCGACGGCGATCCAGACGTGGTCCGTGCCGTCGGCCCGGGTTCCCCCGGCCAGCAGTGACGCCACGCGCTCGGCGGTCTGGCCCGGCTGCGCCTCGACGTGGAAGCCGGTGAACAGGTCGTGGTCCTCGATGGCGACCTGGCCCGCCTCACCCACCTTGATGATCATGCCCGCGCTCCCCTCCCGCCGGTTCGGGGCAGTCTGCCCGGAACGTGCCTCAGAATCCCCGCCACGTGGGCTCCCGCCGCTCGAGGAAGCTGGCGACCCCCTCCTTGGCGTCCTCGGTGCCGTTGTTGAGTTCGACGGCCCAGGCCTCGTTGTCCTCGAGGGAGCGCCGGTCGAGGTCCAGCGACCTGTTCAGGAGCCACTTGCTCAGCATGAACGACCGGGTGGGACCCGACGCCAGTCGCTCAGCCCACTCGGTGGCGGCGTCCAGCAGGTCGTCGCCGGGCACGACGCGGTTGCAGAGGCCCAGGCGCAATGCCTCCTCGGCGCCATGAGGACGAGGTCGCAGCAGAGGGCGAGGTGGGCGCCGATGCCGGCCGCCGTGCCGTTCACGGCCGCCACCACCGGGATCTCGCAGTCGAGGACCGATGGCATGAGCGTCAGTTGGCCGTCGAGCATCATGCGTCGGGCCTCACCCACGGCGGGCTGCGGGGCCCCCTCGGGGCGCGGCGCCGGGGGCCGCGGCGCACTCAGGTCGGCACCGGTGCAGAAATGGCGATCGCCCACCGCCGTGATGACCGCGGCGCGGGCCTCGAAGCGGCCGTTGAGCCCGCGGAGGAGGCCGCCCAGACGGTCCCGCATGGCCGGGGTCAGGGCGTTGCCGCGGTCGGGGCTGTCGATGGTCAGCCAGGCGACCTGGTTGCGGACCTCGAAGCGGATCCGGTCGGCGCTGTCAGCGGTGCCGGTGTCCGGCTGCTCGTCGCTCATGCGGTCGACGGTAGCGGTCCTCGACGACGTCCCCGTCGCCGGGGGTGGAGACGACCCGTCAGGGATCCCGGGAGGCGTGCCTCAGACGGCGTCGCCGCCACGCTCACCGGTGCGGATCCGGACGAGGGTGCCCACGTCGGTGACCCACACCTTGCCGTCGCCGATCTTCTCGGTGCGGGCGGAGGTGACGATGGCGTCGACCACGGCGTCCGCTTGGCCGTCGTCCACCACGACCTCGACCCGGGTCTTGGGGGTGAAGAGCACCTTGTACTCGGTGCCCCGGTAGGTCTCGCTGTGGCCGCCCTGCCGGCCGAAACCCTGGACCTCGCCGACGGTCATGCCCTGGACGCCGAGTTCGGCGAGGGCATCCTTCACGTCGTCGAGCTTGAAGGGCTTGATCACCGCCGTGACCAGTTGCATGGGTTCCTCCCTGTCCTCCGGGCGGCGTCTCGTGACCGGCCCCGGCGTGGCTTGTCGTTGATACAACGATGCACTGTGTCAGATACTTGCGCAAGTATTTGGACGTTTTCCGGCCACCTACTGTTCTCTGTATTGCTACAATGAACGACGATGCTGCACACCAAACGGGTGGCCTTCACCGACCAGCACGGCTTCCCCCGCCGCATCGTGCTGCGCCTCGACGACGCCGGCACCGTCCCCCGCTTCGAACAACTGCGGGCCCAGTTGGCCGTCATGGTCGCCGTGGGTCGCCTCGAGCCCGGCTGCCGGCTTCCCACCGTCCGGGACCTCGCCGGCCAGGTCGGCCTGGCGCCGGGCACCGTCGCCCGGGCCTACCGGGAGCTCGAGCAGGAAGGCACCCTCGCTGGGCGTGGACGGGCCGGCACGTTCGTCGTCGACGACCCCCCGCACTCGGAGCCGCACCTCGAGCGCCGGCGTCGTCTCACCGAGGCTGCACGGCGGTTCGCCGCCGAGATCCGCCAGCTGGGCATCGGCCACGAGGACGCGGCCGCCGCCCTGCAGCAGGCCTCGACCGAACTGGTGGCCCAGGAGGGCGGAACGTCGACCGGCTCCCCGATCGGTGACCCGGTCGCGGTTCAGGTGCCGTAGACGGGCGTGGGGGCGGGGGCGCCGGCGATCGACTCGGCCACCGCCGCACCGACCTCGTCCACCGCGAATGCCCGACCACCCGCCTCGACCACCGGACCGTGCCGCCAGGCGTCGCACACGTTGAGGCGGTCGCCGGTGATCTCGAACACCCGGCCCGACACGTCGCAGGCGTCACTGCCCAGCCACACCACCAGCGGCGACACGTTGGCCGGATCCTTCTCGTCCCAGGCCTCCTCGGGAGCCTCGGCGTCGTAGAAGACGCCCTCGGTCATCCGCGTCCGGGCGTCCGGGGCGACGCCGTTGACCAGCACGCCGTAACGGCCCCACTCGGCCGCCGCCTGCACCACCAGCAGGGCGATCCCGGCCTTGGCGGCTGCGTAGTTCCCCTGGCCGATACTGCCCATGAGGCCGGCACCCGAGGTGGTCATCACGACGCGGCCCGCCACCTCCTCGCCGGCCTTGGAGCGGTCCCGCCAGTGGGCGATGGCGTGGCGGACCGGTGCGAAGTGTCCCTTGAGGTGGACCCGCACCACCGAGTCCCACTCCTCCTCGGACATGTTGGCGAGCATCCGGTCGCGCAGGAAGCCGGCGTTGCACACCAGCGTGTCGAGTCGCCCGAACCGGTCGACGGCCTCGTCGACCATGGCCTGGGCCTGACCCCAGTCGGCCACGTCGGCGCCGTTCGCCACGGCGGTACCGCCACCCGCCTCGATCTCGGCGACCAGCTCGTGCGCCGGGCCGGAGTCGCCACCCTCGCCCTCGCGGGAGACACCCAGGTCGTTCACGACGACCGTCGCCCCCTCGGCGGCGAAGGCCAGGGCGTGGGCCCGCCCGAGACCCCGGGCCGCACCCGTCACGATCACGACCCGTCCCTCGCAGCTTCCCATCACACCTCGTCCTCTCGGTCCATCGATCGGCTCCGACCCTAGGGAGGGTTCGGCTCCGTCCCTCAACCGACGACCCGCACCCCACCCACCATGGTGCCGGCGCGGTTCCCGAGGGGCATCGGTCCCTCCTCGGCGAGTACCCCGCACCTCGCGAGGAGCCAGGCAACCGCGGCGTCGGCGGCCCGGCCGGCGCCATCCCGGACCTTGAGGGCGATGCCGGTGCCCGAGTCCGGGAGCACCCCGCAGAAGACGCCCTCGGCGCCGGCCTTGACGACCGCTTCCCCGTCGGTCGCCGAGATCAGGCGTGTGCAGGCACGGCCGGTTCCCGCCACGAGGAAGGGCTCGGCCGTCATGGCCGCCAGCAGGCGGCGACCCTCCTCACCCATGGACAGCCCCGCCCAACCGGCAGCCAGCCGGTCCAGGGGCGCCGCCCAGACTGGGATGCCGCAGCCGTCGATGCCGGGCCGCTGGCCGGACGCGTCGATGCCGAGCGCCGCCTCCAGGGCCGGCGTCACGTGATCACGGTGCAGGGGGTGGTCGGGCGCCAGGTAGCCCTCGACCGGCAGGTCCAGGTGCCGGCACACGGTCAGGAAGCCGGCGTGCTTGCCCGAGCAGTTGTTGTGGGCGGCGGTCGGGGCCCGGCCCGAGGCGGCGAGGCCGGCGGCGGCTGCCTCCCCGAGGGGTGCGTGCGCGCCGCAGGAGAGGTCGTCGACCGTGCAACCGATTCGCCCGAGCCAGGCCTCCACCGCACGGATGTGGGCGGCCTCGCCGTTGTGGCTGGCGCAGGCCAGGGCCAACTCGGCGCGTCCCAACCCGAAGGCGTCGGCGGCACCGGTGGACACCAGCGGCAGCGCCTGGAGGGGCTTCACCGAGGACCGCGGCAGTACGAGGCGGTCGGGGTCGCCCCAGGACTCGAGCCGGGCGCCATCGGCCCGCGCCAGGACGGCGTCGACCTCGTGGTGGCTCTCGACGTGGTCCCCGCGGGTGACCTCGACCAGCAGCGGCGAACGTGTCACCAGGCGGACTGTACGTCCCGCCTCGGGGAATCGGTCAGGCGGACGATTCCAGCCCGCGCCGGCAACAGCGCCTCAGGCGGCGTCCTGCCGGTCCCGGACGCGTCGCAGGTCGTCGTGGAGGGCGAAGATGGTGTCGCTGGCCCGCGTGGTGCACAGGGCGGGCACCAGGGCGTGGACCAGTGCCGCCCCCGCCGCCATGGCCAGCGTGGCCGCCACACGCAGGGCCCGTCGGAGGTGCTGGAGGTAGGTCTCGCCCGCCGACGCCGGGTGCTCGACGAAGGAGGCGAGGAGGCGGGTTCCCGTTGCCATGGGGACAACGTATGGGCCCGGCCGTGACAGGTTCTTGCGAATCCACGCGCTCCTGCATTCATGACGCAGGATTTTCCTCATCATTTGCCTTTTGGTGCACTACTCTCTGATTGTGGACCAGATCGATCGGGAAATCCTGCACATGCTCCAGGCCGACGGCACCCTCACCGGCGCCGAACTGGGCGAGGCCGTGGGCCTGGCCCCCACCTCCGCCTGGCGTCGTGTCCAGAAGCTCCAGCAGCAGGGCGTGATCGAACGACGGGTCGCCCTGCTCGATCCCGAGTCACTGAACCTCGGGGTCACCGCCCTCGTCGAGGTCCGCACCGGCGACCACTCGGCTGCCTGGCTGGACCGTTTCACGAGCGGCATCGCCGAGTTCCCCGAGATCGTCGCCGCCTGGCGCACCAGCGGCGAGGTCGACTACATGCTCCGGGTGGTCGTCCCCGACATCGCCGCCTACGACTCGTTCTACAAGCGGCTCATCCAGCGGGTCGACCTGAGCGACGTGCGCAGCATCTTCGTCATGGAAGAACTCAAGCACACGACGGCACTGCCCCTCGAGTACGTGGACTGAGACGACCCCGCCCGGGCCGGGGCCCGTCAACCCAGGGTCACCATGGCCACCGCCAGGGCCCAACTCGACGTGGCGATCCCGATGCCGCTCATGACCGTCCAGCGCTTCAGGTCCGCGAAGTCGTTGCGGATCCCGGCGAACCCGAGGTGCATCTCGGCACGCAGTTCTGCCATCTCGGCGCGCAGTCCGCGGCCCTGCAGGTCCATCTCGGCGCGGAGATCCTGCCCGAGCCGGGACACCTCGTCCCTCGTGGCGACCTGGGCCCACTCCACCGGTGGCATGGCCTCCATGATCGCATCGGCCAGTTCGTCGTTCAACTGCTCCCGGAACCAGTTCCGGATCTCGAGCCGGGTCTTCTCATCCACCGTCATCACACGTCTCCTTGCGACGTCCGTCGGCCGGGGAAGGTGGCCCCGACCGTACGACCGGGGTACGGGTGGCCGAACGGCGGCGCACCCCCGATGGCGAACCCCGTGGCGGCCCGCACCTCGTCGGCGTTCGCCATGCGCGCCCGCCCGTCGAACTCGGCGCCCACCTTCGCCAGGTCCACCCGGTTGCCCCCCGAGCACAGCACCAGCACCGGCCGGTCGTCGACCACCAGTACCAGCGACTTCACGATCTGGTCGACGTCACAGCCGACTGCGGCGGCTGCGTCGACCGCCGTCCGTGTGCCTTCCGGGTAGCTGCGCACTGCCACCTCGATGCCCAGTTCCGAGGCAGACGCAGCGAAGCGTTCAGTGGCGTCCGAGGAAGCCACGTTCAGGCGCCGCGCACCAGGCGGCCCGGCCTCGCGCCGGTGTCGACGCCGTCGCGTCGCGTTTCGTGTCCGGACACGATGGTGTGCCGGTAGCCGACGGCCTCTTGGAGGAGTCGGCGGCCCCCGGCGGGCAGGTCATGCACCAGGTGGGGTGAGTGCAGGGTCAGGTTCTCGAGGTCGATGACATTCACGTCGGCCTTCTTGCCAACTGCGAGTTCTCCGCGGTCGGTCAGGCCGAACAGGTGCGCCGTGTCTCGGGTCTGTTTGCGCACGACCCATTCGAGCGGCAGTCGGGCACCTCGCTTGCGGTCGCGTGTCCAGTGCGTGAGGAGGTAGGTGGGGATCGAGGCGTCGCAGATCATGCCGCAGTGGGCGCCGCCGTCGGAGAGGCCCGACACCGATGTCGGATGGGTGAGTTGTTCCCGGATGGCCTCGTGGTCGCCATCGGTGTAGTTGAACAACGGCAACATGAGGAGTGCCTCGCCGTCCTGTTCACAGAGTGCGTCGTAGACGGCTTCGAGCGGGTCGGTGTCGGTGCTTTGGGCCAGGTGTGCCACTGAACGTTCGGTTTCGGGTTCGTAGTCGGGTGGGTCGCCGAGGACGTAGATCTTGTGGAGCGCCATGCGGAGCAGGGCCGGAATTCCCGAGAACAGCTTGCCGTCGGGTTCGACGTCCTCTTCGGCGAGGATTCGTGACCGAACAGTGGGGAGGCGGAGGAACTCGATCCGTTCGTCGATCTCCAGGTCGGCGAGTTCTCGATAGGACGGCCGTAGTCCGAACGGGTGATGGGTCTGGAAGCCGACGAGGAGGCCGAACGGGCGGGCTGCCACCTGGGGGTGCAGTTGGGCGCCTTCGTCGATTGCGGCGAGTGACTCGGCCATGATCTCGCGCCACAGGTTCGGTTCGGCGTCCACCTGGAGCATCGCGAACGTGACCGGTGCGCCGACTTCGGCGGACAGGCGACGCATCCAGTCGACTTCCCGGCGGGCGTTGACGAGGTCCTGGCCGTCGGCGCCGGTCGGCGCCAGTTCGAAGACTCCCCTGCCTTGGCGTTGCAGCGCCCGTCCGATGCCGAAAAGTTCGTCTTCGGCGGCGAACGTGCCGGGTACCTGTTCGCCGTCCATGGCGCGGTGGCCGAGAACCCTCGACGTTGAGACGCCGAGGGCGCCGGCCTCGATTGCCTCTTCGACGATGCGACCCATGGCGTCGATGTCTTCGGGGGTGGCGGGCTCGTTGCGTGCGCCACGTTCACCCATCACGTAGGCGCGCACCGCCCCGTGGGGCACCTGGGTGCCGACGTCGATGCCGAGACGACGCTGGTCGAGAACGTCGAGGTATTCGGGGAATGTCTCCCACCCCCAGGTGATGCCCTCCGAGAGTGCTGCCCCGGGGATGTCCTCGACGCCTTCCATGAGTTGGATCAGCCACTCTTCACGTCCCGGGTGCACGGGGGCGAACCCGACGCCGCAGTTGCCCATCACGACCGTTGTGACGCCGTGTCCGGCCGACGGGTTCAATTCGTCGTCCCAGGGACGTGGACGATCACGCCGTCGGTGACGGCGACGTCGCCGACGAAACGGTCCGCTCCGGTGCCGTCGACGACGGTACCGCCGCTGATCTTGAGGTCGTACAAGGGTGGAGCCTCCGAATGCCGGTCGCCGCAACGCTAGACGGGCCGACAACGCAACGATGCGACCAGGTACACCATCTGGGATCGACCTGCTGCCGTCGGGGGCCACTTCGACCTGACCGAGGGCTTGTTCCTAGGATCGTCGCCATGACGGATCGCCTGCTGCTGTACCACAACCCCGGTTGAGGCAAGTCCCGTGGCACCCTCGGCATCCTCGAGGAGCGCGGCGTCGAGTTCGACGTCATCCACTACCTGAAGGAGCCCCTCGACCGGGCCACCCTCGAGGGGTTCCTCACCCGACTGCCCGGCGACCCCGGCGACCTCGTCCGGGCCGACGCCGACCTGTGCCCGGACCCCGCCGGCCTGGACGGCGGTGCCGTGGTCGACGTGCTGCTCGCCCACCCGAAGCTGATGCAGCGGCCGGGGGCGGTCCTCGGCGACCGGGCCGTCATCGCCCGGCCATCCGAGCTCGTCCTCGAACTGCTCGACTGACCGTGGCCGGCCACCCGCCACCCAACGCCGAGGAGCCCGTCGAGGTCGTCGACACCGGTCGCCCCACCCGTCCCGCCCCCCGGTTCTCGATCGTGCACGAGTCCGACGTGCCGTGGCAGGAGGTGCGGGCCCAGCAGCACGGCGACCGGCGCGTGTCGGTCCACGAGAAGTTCCTGGAGTGGTCGACCGACCGGATGGTCGTGTTGGGCCACTACGACCCCGGAATGGTCGTCGAGCGCCACGGCCACCGCAGCGACCACCTCGTGTACGTGCTCGAGGGGGCCGTCGACATCGGCGGCCGGCACTGCCCAGCGGGCACCCTCGTCGTCCTCGAGGAGGGTGCCGCCTTCGGGCCCCTCATCGCCGACGCCGACGAGGGCTGCACGATGTTCGAGACCTGGCTGGACGACCCGCTCCCCGTGCCGGCCGACGAGGACGGCTACCTCGAGCTGCTGGCCGAACAGGGCATCGAGCCGCTCCCCCACCCGCCGTTCGACCCGCCGGACCACCTGACCGCCGACGGGACCGACTGACACCGTGCCGCCCGTTCCGGCCCCCCAGCGGGCCACCTGACCCGTGCTGGCCGAGACCGTCGTCGAGGCGGCCAGGCGGTTCGGCGACCGGACCGCCCTCGAGGAGTCGAACGGCGCCACCGTCTCCTACGCCGACCTGGACGGCCGATCAGACGAGGTTGCGGCCGGCCTGGCCACCCGAGGCATCGGCGAGGGCTCGGTGCTGCTGCTGTCGCTGCCCTCGGGCGTCGACTACCTCGTCGCCTACGCCGCGGCCGCCAAGCTGGGTGCGGCGACGGCCGGCGCCAACCCCCGTTGGGCGGGGCCCGAGCGGCGGGCGGTGGACACCGCCGTCGGCGCCGACCTGGTCCTCGCCACCTCGAGCCTCGCCGACGGACTCGGGGAGCCCGGTGGCGCCGAGGTCCTCGTCCTCGACGGCGACGCCCCGCTCGACGACCTCCGGGTGGCCGGTGGCACGCCGCCGCCGCTCCCGTCGGACCCCGAGCGCCCGGTCTGCATCTGCTTCACCTCCGGTTCCACGGGCAGCCCCAAGGGCGCCTGGTTCGCCGGCCGGCAGTTGACCGCCGCCGCCGACCTCGACACGGGTGGCGCCTGGGGCGGCGGCCACCTCATCGCCGGCACGGCCATGCCGCATGTGGGCTTCATGACCAAGGTGCCGTGGCAATTGGCGGGCGGCGCCACCATCCACACCATGGACCGCTGGTCGGCCGGCGAGGTGCTGCAACTCGTGGACGAGCACCGCATGCCCGCCGTGAACGGCGTGGCCGCCCAGATCGCGCTCATGCTGCGCCACCCCGACTTCGACGACCACGACTTCTCGTGCGTGCAGGCGATCGTCGTCGGCGCCGGGGCTTCGCCGCCGGCACTCGTCCACGAGGCCCGGGAGCGCTTCGGTGCCCCGTACTCCAACCGCTACTCGTCGACGGAGTCCGGGGGCACCGGCCTGGCCACGTCCCTCGACGCCGACGACGAGGAGGCCCTCCACACCGTCGGTCGGCCGCGCCCGGGCGTCGAAGCCGAGGTCCGGAGCACAGACGGCGACCCGGTGCCGGCGGGCCAGGTCGGAGAACTCTGGCTGCGGACCCCCACCGCCATGTCCGGCTACTGGCGGGACCCCGGACGCACCGCCGAGGCGCTCGTCGACGGCTGGCTGCGGACCGGCGACCTGGCACGAATCGACGACCGGGGCTGTTTCCGACTGGTCGGACGTACCGGGGAGATGTACATCCGGGGCGGCTACAACGTGCACCCCCAGGAGGTGGAGGCCGTGCTCGGCACCCACCCGGCCGTCGCCCAGGTGGTCGTCGTGCCCCGACCCGACGACGTCATGGGCGAGGTCGGCGTGGCCGTGGTCGTGGCAACCGATCCCGACCGGCCGCCTGAACTCGGGGACCTGCGAGCACACGGCGCCGACCGGCTGGCCGCCTACAAGCTGCCCCAGGCCCTGCGCCTGCTGCCGGCACTCCCACTCAACAGCGGCGACAAGGTGGACCGGCAGCGCCTCACCGACGACGAGCGGGGCGGCTGAGCACCCCAGCCCGGCACGGCTCAGCGGCGGCCTCGTCCCCCGCGCCGGCGGCGCTCCTCGTCCCGGCGACGCTGTTCGGCCAACTCGTCCCGCAACGCCCGATAGCGGGCCACGCGTCGCTCCTCGACGTCCCCGGCCGCCACGGCACCATTCACGGCGCAGTCCGGCTCGCTGTCGTGGGCGCAGTCGGCGTAGCGGCAACCGGCCGACAGGTCCTGGAGGTCACCGAACACCCGGTCGAGGGCCTCCTCGGTGTCGAGCAGCCCGACGGCCCGGATGCCCGGGGTGTCGATCACGAGGCCGCCGCCGGGCAGGTGGACGAGCTCCCGGCTCACCGTCGTGTGGCGGCCCTTGGCGTCGCCCCCGCGCACCTCGCCGGTGGTGAGGCGGTCCTCCCCGAGCAGCCGGTTCACGAGGGTCGACTTGCCCGCACCGGACTCCCCGAGCAGTGCCACCGTGCGCCCCGGGCCGGTCCTGGCGCGGACCCGGTCGATCCCCTCGTCGCCGCCGACGAGCAGCACCTCGGTCCCGGGGGCCACGGCCTGCACCGTCGCCACCACCTCGTCGGCCGACCCGCCCGCACGGGTGTCGGCCTTGGTGAGTGCCACGGCCACGTCGGCGCCGCTGTCCCACGCCACGACCAGCAGGCGCTCGAGCCGTCCGGCCGGCAGCGGGCGGTCGAGGCCGTGCACGATGAGGACGTCGTCCACGTTGGCCACCAGCACCTGCTCGAGGCCGGCCTCCGACGGGTCGCGCCTCGACAAGGTGTTGGACCGCGGCAGGACCTGCCGCACGAGCGTGCCGAGTTCGGGGTCCTCCCCGAGGAGCACCCAGTCGCCGGTGGCGGGCGCCACCTCGGCCTGGGCCCGCTGCGAGTCGGACAGCGCCCGGGCCATGCCGGCGGCAGTGGCCACGTCGCACTCGCCCCGGTCGACGCGGACGATCCGGCCGAGCGTCCCGTCGCCGGGGGGCTCGCCGCCGCGCCAGCCGTAGTCGTCGAGGTCGATGGCCATGTGCCCCGATGGTAGGGCCCGGCGTGGACCCGGGACCGGTCCCCGACGGGGGTCAGCCGAGGCGCAGGGTCTCGAGCGGCTCGAGGCGAGCCGCCTTGGTCGACGGGTAGAGGCCGGCCACGACGGCGACGGCCACCGACACGAGCCCCCACCGGAACAGTCCCGACACCGAGAGGATCATGGTGTAGTCCCGCATCTCGGACACCAGCCAGACGACGCCGGCGCCCGCGCCAGCACCCAGGATTCCCCCCAGGACACCCACGACGAGCGCCTCCACGAGGAACTGCATGGCGATGGTGCCACGGCTGTGGCCCAGCGCCCGACGGATGCCGATCTCGGAGGAACGCTGGATGACCGAGATGGACATGACGTTGGCGATGCCGACGCCACCCACGATGAGCGCCAGACCTCCCATCAACTTGGTGAGGTTGTTGAGGTTCTCGTCGACCTGGGACTGAGCGTCCAGCAGGTCCGTGGGAACTCTCGTGTTGGCGCCGTCGGGGCCACCGAGACTGACGACGGTGGGCACCTCCTGCGCCACATAGCGCGTGTTCGTCGGGGCACGGATGTAGAGGCGGGTCGGGTCCGGCTCGTCCACATCCCAGTCCTCCACCGCGTTGGCGAAGGTGAGGAACACGGCCGAGTCCATGGAGGGCTCGAGTAGCACGTAGTCCAGCACCCCCACCACGCCGTAGTCGAGGCCCCCCACCTGGATGCTGCGTTGTTCATTGGCGATGTACCCGTACTCCTCGGCCAGGTCCTTCCCGATCACCGCTACGCGTGCCGCCGAGGCCTCGTCGTACTCGTTCAGGAACCGACCGCTCACCATCGGCACGTCCATGGTCTCCGGAAGGTTGAGGTGTGTGGCGATGACGGGCACGGGGAAGGCCCGGTAGTAGTCGTAGGCCGCCTCGAAGGGCAGCGTCACGATGTTGGAGAGTTGGAGGGTGCCCGTCACCGAGGTCACGTCGGGCAGGCGCGCCACCCGGTCGGCAGCCTCCGCTGGGATCTTCGGGTCGCTGCCGAAACCACCGATGGCGTCCTGGGCGTTGGCCACGATGAGGTCGGTTCCCAATTCCCGCAACTTGGCCTTGAGGTCGCCCTTGGAACTCTCGTTGATCCCGATGGCGGACACGATTGCGGCCACGCCCAGGATCGGGCCGAGCATGATCAGGAAGGTCCGGATCTTGCGTGCGGTCAGGCCGGCGACGGCGACCCCGACCAGTTCGCCGAAGCGTCTCACGTCACCCCACCCAATCGGTCGTCGGCGACGATCCGCCCGTCCCGCATGGAGATGCGCCGGTCGGCGGCATCGGCCACCTCCCGGTCGTGGGTCACCACGCAGATGGCCCGCACCGGTGAGCAGAGGCCGGCAAAGATCTCCATGACGTTGGCCGCATTCTGGGTGTCCAGCGCCCCGGTGGGCTCATCGGCCAGGACCACGTCGGGTTCGGTCACGATCGCCCGAGCGATCGCCGTCCGCTGCTGTTCGCCGCCCGACATCTGGATCGGCCGGTGGTCGTGCCGATGGTCGAGTCCCACCTGCTCCAGCGCCGCCATCGAACGCTCGCGGCGCTCCCTGCGCGAGAGGTCCCGGTACAGCAGCGCCGTCTCGACGTTGCCGAGCCCCGTCAGGTGGGGCACCAGGTGGAACTGCTGGAAGACGAACCCGATGGCGCTGCCTCGCAGCCGGGAGCGTTCGGCATCGGGCAACTTCGTCACGTCGGTGCCGCGGATGCTGATCACGCCCGACGTCGGCAGGTCGAGGACCCCGAGCAGGCCCAGCATCGTGGACTTGCCTGACCCCGACGGCCCGACGATCGACAGGAACTCGCCCGCCCGGATGTCGAGCGAGACCTCGCGCAGGGCGTGGACCAGCACCTCCTGGCCGTAGGTACGGGAGACGCCCTCGAGGGTGAGCAGGGACTCGGCCATCGGCCTGGACCTCGGTCGGTTCGCCCGGTCAGTTCCGGTCGATCTCGAGGATCACGTACTCGCCGGGCGAGACGCCCGACTCGATCTCGACGTAGGCGCCGTCGAGCATCCCGGTCTCGATGGCACGCCGCTCGATGGTGCCGTCGGGGTTCACCACCCGGACCCGGGCGTCGCCGGCGTCGGAGAGGACGGCGGCGATCGGCACGACCACGGCGTCGACCGCCTCGTCCACGATCACGTCCATGGTGACGACGGCGCCATCCACGGCGAGCAACTCCTCGGTCGCCTCGACCGCGCCCTCGTAGGTCTCGCTGCCGCCGTCCGTGCTGGCCGAGTCGTCCAGTTCGGTGATGACGCCCGGCGACTCCTGGTCGCCGGCGTCCAGGTTCACCGTCACCTCCTGGCCGACGCTCAACTTCGCCCGTTCTGACGGCGAGGCGAAGATCTTGATCGTGAAGTCGGGCTCGGTCAGGTTCATGACGTTGTTGCCCTGGAGCACGAACTCGCCCTCGTCCACCCAGACGGTGCCGACCCGTGCCGGCCAGTCGGCGACGATCATGTCCGCCGGTTCGAAGACCACGTCGTCGTCGATGGCCCGGATCGGGATTTCCAGGGTGGTCTGGCCCGACTCCATCAGGGCCGTGCCCGTGAGCACCTCGTAGTCGACCCCCTCTGTGGCGCTGCCGTAGGCGTTGTAGACGACCGAGGTGTCGACCTCGGGTGCCTGGTCGGCGACGATCGTCACGGAGCCGGTCTCCCCCTCCAGGATGACGCCGCCGCCCCGGAGCGTGAGTTCGGGCAGGTCGTCGGACTCCACGGTCACCGTGGCCGAGACCGTGTCCCCCAGGGCGTAGGCGCGGTCCACGAACCCGGGCAGGTGGCGCGGGTCCGGCACCAGCGTGACCGTCAGGAACTCGTCCACCTCGACCAGGTCGTCGGAACGCAGGCCCACGTCGATCCCGACCTCGTCGTTCCCGGTCGTGAGCGTCACGAACTCGGGTGGCTCGCTGTAGTCCTCGTCGAGGGTGACCGTCCCGCCCACCACGAAGTACACGTCGACGTCCTCGACCACCTCGATCTGGGTCTCGACCGTGAACGTGGCGTTGCCGTCCTCGCCCACAGAGTCGGTGTCGGCGCGCAGTACGAGAACGGGAAGGTCAGGGACGTTCGGATCCGTGACGGTCACGGTGGCCTCGGAGCGTCCGCCCACGTTGTAGCGAGGGTTGTCGCCAAAGAGTTGGGTGATGGTCACGTCCAGGTCCTCATCGGGCTCCAGGTCGTCGTCGAGGAGGGTGGTGACGACCAATTCGGCCACGCCGGTCCCGGCTGCGAACAGGACGCTGTCCTCGACCTCGGTGAAGTCGTCGTCCACCGTGACCTCGCCACCCACGGTCACATCGACGATGAGGTCGTCCTCGGGCACGGGCTGGGCGGTGAAGGTGAAGGTGACCTGGTCACCTTCACTGATGGTCGACGCCGAGGCCTCCACCGTGATCGAGGGAATGGTGGCGGCCGGACCGGCGGGTCCGTCATCGGCCGCCTCGGCCACGTCGTCGTCCCCGACCCCGACCGTCACGGTCTGGTCCGGCAGCGGATCAAAGGCATCGTCCGAGCCGGCGTCGTCCACCGCGACCGTGATTGCGACGCCCTGCTCGCCGTCAACGACACTGTCGTCCACGCCCGAGACGGTGGCGGTCTGTGGCGTCGACCAGTCGGTGGCGGTAAACGTCAGGGTCGCCGGCGAGACCGTGGCCTCACCGGTGTCGGCGCTGGACAGCGCCACCACGACATCCGTGGTGGGTGCCTGGTTCAGCACCACCGTGAAGGTATCGCTGGTGCCGTCCTCGCCGACGGCCACGGCGGTCGTCCAGAGCGTGAAGCCCGCCGACTCGTCGTCGATGGTGGTCACCCGGACGGCCCGATCGCCGAGGGCGTCGAAGTCGTCGTCGGAGGAGGCGTCCATCACCGTCACGACGACCGAGCTGGACTGGTTGCCATCCGCGACCTCGTCGTCGACCCCCACCACCGTCACCGTCTGCGCCGTCGACCAGTTGTCCGGGGTGAACGTGAGCGTGGACGCCGAGACGGTCGCCTCTCCCGTGTCGGGACTGGAGACACCCAGGACCACATCCGTGGCCGGCCGTGCCTCCAGCACCGCGGTGAACGTGGCAGTGGAGCCGACCTCGGTCACGGCGGCGCTGGCCTCCGACACTGCGAATCCGGCCACGTCGTCGTCGGTGGTGGTCACCCCCACCGTCACGTCGAGTGCCCCGTCGAAGGCGTTGTCCGATGCGTCGTCCACGACGGACAGCACCACGTTGCCAGTCTGTTCGCCGTCGAGAAGGCGGTCGTCCACGCCGGTGACGGTGACCACCTGTTCGGTGGACCAGTTCTCGGGGCCGAAGGTGAGCGTGGCCGGGCTGACCGCGAACTCGCCGGCGTCGGCGCTGGTGGCCGAGAGCACCACGTCGGTTGCAGGAGCGGCGCCCAGGACAGCGGCGAACGTGGCGGCGGAGCCGGCCTCCGTGACCACGACCGAGGCCGTCGAGGCCCCGAACGCCCAGGGAATGGACTCGGGCGAGAGCCCTCGGGCACGGTTGGCGGCCAGGTGGGCGGCTCGTGTGGACGGTCCGTAGGCGCCATCGGCGGTCAGTCCCAGGATCTCCTGGAGGACGCGCACGCGGTCGCTGCGTTCGTCCCAGGCGAAGTCGGCGAGGAGTACCACCTCCTCGTCCAGTGGCGCCAGGGTCGTGGTCGGGACCGAGGTCGACGGCGCCGTGGTGGTGGTCGACGCCTGCGCCGGTTCGTCGTCGTCGCCGGGCACCGCGCGGATCTCGAGCGTCGCCGTGTTGCGGGCACCGACCCCGTAGCCCGGACCGTTGCCCAACGAGATCGTCACGACCTCGTCCACCTCGGCGGTCGCCGCTCCGTAGTCATAGTCGGCCTGCCAGGCCGCCAGGCCGGCGCGGGTGTCCTCGGTGAAGTAGTCGTCCACGACGCCGACCTCGTAGCCGCCTTCGGAGAGGATGGTCTCGAGTTGGCGCACGTCTGGCCCCTCGGAGCCCACGTCCAGGCGCCGGTAGAAGGCGAAGTCCCCATTCACTGCCACGGCACGCCGCCCCTGGAGGGCGAACAGGACGTCCCCGGGCTGGACGGTGTCACCGTCCTCCACGAGCACGTCGCTGATCTTGCCGTCCACCGCGGAGTTGATGAGTTGCAACTCGTCGCGCCGCAGTTCCCCCCGGACCGTGATCTCCTCGGTCAGGGTTCGCACGCTGACCACCTCGGCGATGGCCCGGTCCGTCTCCACGTCGACCACGGCGACGTCGTCCACCCACGGCTGCCAGTAGGCCACACCCACCGCCACGACGGCGAGGACCACCAGCGGCGCGAACCTGCCCTTCATGCTCGAACTCCCCTTCCCACCGACCGGCTACTGGTCGTCCTCGACATTGAGGTTCAACTCGCTGATGCAGGCACGGATGTCATCGCCGTCGATGCCTCCGTCAGGGCTCGAGAACTCGCCGCCCGGTCCCAGCAGGCCATTCTCGTCGGGGGCGAGTTCGCCGATCGCCCAGCCCTTGCGACGCAGGCAGTCCGCCATGTCGATGAAGTCCTCGTTCTCCTGGCGAATCTGCTCCGGCGTGAGTTCAGCACGCGAGGTCTGGAACTCCTGGAAGACGGTGGCGATGTTGGTACGGCTGTTGCAGAGTCCCAGGGCCTCGAGGTAGTCGGGCTGGTTGACCGGGTCCTCAGGACCCAGTTCCTGGTTGGGTATCCCGATAAACGAGTATCCCTCTGAGTCGAGGCACTCGTTGAAGTCCTCAAGGGTGTCCATCAGCTTGAGGCCGGGGTTGATGTCCTCCTCGGCCAGCGGGATGGTCTCCTTGGGCGGCTCCGTCGTCGTGGTGGTGGTCGTGGTGGTGGTCGTGGTCGTGGTGGATTCGACGACTCCGTCATCGGCGGCCGAGCCGTCGGTGGTCTCCGACGGGGTGGCGTCTTCCGTCGTGGTCGGAGCCGCGGTGGTGGTCGCCAACGTGGTCGTGGTGGTGGTCGCCAACGTGGTCGTGGTGGTGGTCGTCTCGATCGGCTGCGTAAAGGCGTCGTCGGGAAGCACGATCTCGACGTCCTCGTCGGCACTCAGCACCACCACGGACCGCTGCTTCGCCTCGTTGCCACCCCCCGAACAGCCGGCGACCACCGCCAGCACGGGGACCAACAGCAGCGTCGCGAGAGCGCGTCCGGTCGAGAACGACCTACCAAGGGGAACTGGCACGGGCGAAAGCCTACGGACTCCGACCGTCGGGCCGGTCATCGGGTTCCGACCCGTGGACGGCACGGAGGCGGCTCGCTGCGTGCCGCCGGTTCCCGGTTCCGTCGGACTCGTTCGGGTTCGTCACTGGTTCGGATGCTCCTCGTCCCGCGTCGGACCCTTCGGTCCAACGCCAGGAGCAACCCTGGGGCCGCCGTGTCAGGGGACGGTTAGGGCAGCCGCAGGAACAGATGAGGACATCGGGTTCCGACCCGTGGACGGCACGGAGGGCCACCTAGCCTTCAGGCATGGCGGACTTCTTCCAGAACGGGGTGGTCGCCACCCTCCACGACCTGGGGGGCCGGCCCACCGAGGCGCTCGAGGACGAACTCTCGGGCTGGGCCGGCGAACGACCGATGGCCCTCGTCCTCCCCTGCCTGGCCGCCGAGATGGACGGCCCGGCGCTCGGCCCCATGGTCGACGAGATCGCCCGCATCCCCTACCTCGACGAGGTCGTCGTCGGCCTCAACCAGGCCGACGCCGCCGACTTCGACCGGGCCCGGCGCCTCTTCGACCGGCTGCCCCAGCACCACCGGATCCTCTGGCACGACGGCCCCCGGCTCACGGCGCTCCGCGCCGAACTGACCGCCCGCGAACTGGCGCCGAACCAGCCCGGCAAGGGCGCCAACGTGTGGTGGTGCCTCGGCCACTTCCTCGCCTCCGGCCGGGCCCAGGTGGTCGCCCTGCACGACGCCGACATCCGCAACTACGACCGGCGCATGGTCGCCAGGCTGCTGTACCCGCTGGCCCATCCGTCCTTCGAATACGCCTTCAGCAAGGGCTACTACTACCGGGCCTCCGAGACCCTCGACGGCGACCAGTGCCTCTACGGCCGGGTGACCCGCCTGTTCGTCACGCCGCTGGTGCGGGCGCTCGGCCTGGCGTTCGGTCGCAGCGACTTCCTCGACTACCTCGACAGCTTCCGGTACCCGCTGGGCGGCGAGTACGCCATGCGCGCCAACCTGGTCCGGTCGCTGCGGATCCCCGCCGACTGGGGCCTCGAGATCGGGCTGCTGGCCGAGGTGTACCGCCGCTTCACCACCGCCCAGGTCTGCCAGGTCGACGTCGCCGACCGCTACGACCACAAGCACCAGGACCTGTCCCCCGACGACGCCGGTCGCGGCCTCCACAAGATGTGCATCGACACGGCCCGGGCCCTGTTCACGCGCCTGGCCGCCTCGGGGCACGTGCTAACCCACGAGGGCTTCCAGAGCCTCGACGCCACCTACACCCGGGCCGCCCTGGACCTGGTCGGGCAGTACGGCGACGACGCCGCCATCAACGGCTTCGCCCACGACCGGCACGCCGAGGAGGCCGCCGTCGAGGTGTTCGCCCGGGCGGTCATCGAGGCGGGCGAGGACTTCCTGGCCGAGCCCGGGGCCGACTCGCGCAGCCCCAGCTGGTCACAGGTGCGGGCTGAGGTGCCCGACCTGCCCGAGCGGCTGCTCAAGGCCGTCGAGGAGGACCAGGGCGGGTGACGGGGCCGGGGAACTCGGGTGGGTCCGGTGCCCGAGAGAACCGGAAGCGGCCCCACGGTGGAGGTGATGGGAATCGAACCCACGACCTCTACGTTGCGAACGTAGCGCTCTAGCCAACTGAGCTACACCCCCGCGGGCGGGTGGGAGCGTAGCGGTGGGGAGGTCCCGTCGGGCGGGGCCGCCGGAGTCGGAACAGCCGGTCAGTTGGCCTGACGGCGCAGGACGGCCTCGTCCTGCATCGCCGAGCCGGCGCCCACGAGCATCGAGGTCGAGGACCGGATCGGCACGACCTTCTCGCGCTGCTCGGCGATGCGCTGGTGCCGGTTGGTGACCAGCAGCGCATAGCCGACGAGGGCGACGTCGACGAGCAGGTGGATGGTCCAGACGATCCCGCCCACGGCGATTCCGCCGAGGAAGGTGAACGCCGCCATCCCGGCGAGGGCGAGGAGCACGTCGCGGCGGCGACGGCGGGCCGAGCCGGGGTCGCCGGGAACCGACGTGGCCACCCGCTGGATGGAGCGCAGGCCCTGGGCGTCGAGCCGGCTGGCCGCCGAGAGGCCGGCGATCGGCCTTGGCGAGGCGGCCCGGGTGGAGCGCCGGATCATGGGCGGAAGCAGCACCGCCGCCCACAGCACACCGAGTCCCACCAGGATCAGCACCGGCCCTCGTCCTCTCGTCGCCGCAGGTCGCCCATCGGTGACGCAACGTAGCGTCCAACCCCCGTGAAATGGTGGATTTCCTCGCGCAACGTGCGCGAATCGACGCGCGGTGTGCGCGATACCCGGGTCAGGGAACGGGCGGCCCTCAGCCCCCGCGCCGCCAGGACCCGGAGCGGCCGCCGTCCTTCTCCCAGAGCGCCACCTCGCCGACGACCATGGCCCGGTCCCGGGACTTGCACATGTCGTAGACGGTGAGTGCCGCCACGGCACAGGCCGTCAGGGCCTCCATCTCGACGCCGGTGCGCTCCACCGTCTCGGCCGTGGCCTCGATGGCGACGTGCGCCTCCCCGACCTCGAGGTCAACCGACAGCGCGCTCAGCATGAGCGGGTGGCAGAGCGGAATCAACTCGGAGGTCCGCTTGGCCGCCTGGATGCCCGCCACCCGGGCCACCGCCAGCACATCGCCCTTGCCGACGGTTCCCTCGGCCAACGCCGTCGCCGTCTCGGCCGACATCTCCACACGCGCCCGCGCCACCGCCCGGCGGCGGCTCACGTCCTTGTCCCCGACGTCGACCATCCGGGCGCGCCCCTCGCCGTCGAGGTGGGTGAAGCCGGGAGTCGCCGGATCCGGCTGGTCAGCCACGGCGGTACTCAGCCGCCGATCTGCGACATGGAGCGGGCCGGCCGGATGAAGTCGACGTGGCCGATCCCGTGACCCGCCCACTTGGCGGCGACCGCCCCCGTGAACACCGACGACAACTCGTCGTCGCCGGCGCCCGACCGCAGCACCCCCCGCAGGTCGAACTCGTCGACGGCGAAGAGGCAGTTCCGGAACTGGCCGTCGGCCGTGAGCCGAACCCGGTCGCAGCTGTCGCAGAACTTGCGGGTCACGCTGGCCACGACACCGATCTCGCCGCCGCCGTCGGCGTACCGGAAGCGGGTGGCGGGGGCCGACGAGCGTTCGACGGGCTCCAACGGGAAGGCGGCATGGATGGCCGACACGATCTCGTCCTGGCCGACCACCGAACGGTCACTCCAGGCCTCATCGGCGTCCAGCGGCATGAACTCGATGAACCGGACCACCACGCCCCGCTCACGGCCGAAGCGGGCGAAGTCGACGAGCTCGTCGTCGTTCACGCCGCGCATCACGACCACGTTCACCTTGACCGGGTCGAACCCGACCTCGAGGGCGGCGTCGATCCCGTCGAGCACCCGGGTCAGGTCGTCGCGCAGGGTCAGCTCGGCGAAGCGCTCCGGGCGCAGCGAGTCGAGCGACACGTTGATGCGGCGCAGGCCGGCCGCCCGCAGGCGGGGGGCCAGGACCCGCAGCGTCGCCCCGTTGGTGGTGAGCGCCAGGTCGACGTCCAGGGCGGCCAGCAGGCGGACGAGTTCGGGCAGACTGGCCCGCAACGTCGGCTCACCGCCGGTGAGGCGGATGCTGTCGATCCCGTGGCGTTCCACGAGGAGCCGTGCCACGCGCTCGATCTCCTCGAACGTCAACAGGTCCTCACGGGGCAGCCACTCGAGGCCCTCGGCGGGCATGCAGTAGCGGCACCGGAAGTTGCAACGGTCGGTCACCGAGATGCGCAGGTCGCGGTGGACCCGGCCGAAGCCGTCTACGAGCGGGCGGTTCACGTCGCACAGCGTAGAGGCGGCGGGCGGTCGGCGAACCAACGGGCCGGGGGGCTCAGCGCAGCAGCAGGACCTCGACCTGGTCGCCGGCGGCGACACCGTCGCCGTCGGGCAGCACCGCCAGGCCGTCGGCACCCGCCATCGCCGTCAACTGGTGCGACCCCTGGCCACCCGACGACGACACCCGGACGGCGCCGTCGAACTCGTCGAGGACCACCCGGGCGAAGTGCGTCTTGCCGTCGGGTCGACGGGGCATGGCGGTCGCGGCGACCGCCCGGATACGGCGTCGCTCGACGTCGGCGTGGCCGGCCATGGCCCGCAGCGCCGGGCGGGCGAACAACTCGAACGACACCATCGACGACACCGGGTTGCCCGGCAGCCCGAAGCCCGGCCCCCCGTCGACGGTCCCGAATGCCAGCGGCTTGGCCGGCCGGATCGCCACCTGCATCCAGCGCATGTCGCCGATCCGGTCCAGCACCACCTTGACGTAGTCGAAGTCGCCCATGCTCACGCCCCCGGTCGTCAGCACGGCGTCGCAGCCGGCCACGCCGTCCCGGAGGACCGCCTCGATGGCGTCCTCCCGGTCGGGCACCAGCCCCAGGTCAACCGGGGTGAAGCCCGACTCGGCGACCAGTGCCAGCAGTCCGGGCCGGTTCGAGTCGCGGATCTGTCCCGGCGCCAGCGACGAGCCGTCGGCCACCAGCTCGTCGCCCGTGGACACCACACCCACCCGGGGCCGGCGGAAGGCCCGGACCTCGGAACGGTTGACGCTGGCCAGCACGCCGATCCGGCCCGGGACCAGCGGGATCCCGGCGGCGAGGACCACCTGACCGGCAAGGAGGTCCTCCCCCGCCTGCCGGACGTGGTTGCCCACCGGCACCTCCACCTCGACCTCGACCTGCTCGCCCGCCCCGTCGTCGAGAACCCGGGTGCGCTCGACCATCACGACGGCGTCCGCACCGGGCGGCATCGGGGCACCGGTCATGATCCGCACGGCCTCGCCCTCGCCCACGGCCACGTCGGGTGCGGCACCTGCGGCGACGGTACCGACCACCGCCAGGCACACCGGCGCACCCGCCGTGTCGCCCGCACGGACGGCGAAGCCGTCCATCGCCGTGTTGGCGAACGGCGGCACGTCCTCTGCGGACACGACGTCCTCGGCCAGCACCAGCCCGAGCGCCCCGGCCAGCGGCACGGACTCGACGACCGGCGACGGACAGCGGCTGCGGACGTGCGCCTGCGCCTCGTCGAGCGGGATCATGGGGTGGCTCCGGGATCGGGGGCGGACGCCGCGAAGGCTAGCCAGCCGACCCGTCGGGCTCGCCGCCCGAGCCGCGCCACGACGACTCCTGTCCGGAGGCCAGGCGCCTGATGTTGCCCTCGTGCCGGACCAGCACCAGTCCGGAGATCAGGACCGCCACGACCACCTCCCGGCCGGTCCCGCCGAACGCCCAGATGAGGGGCGGGCTCGCCACCGCCATCGTGATCGACCCCAGCGAGGCCGTCCGGCTGAACCGGGCCACGGCGGCGAACAGCACCATGTCGATGGCGGCGACGGCCGGGAAGAGCACCCACACGCCGCCGCCGGCGGTCGCGACGCCCTTGCCGCCGCGGAGGCGGCGGGTCACCGGCAGCACGTGGCCCAGCGTGGCCGCCAGCCAGCAGTACAGGCCCCACGGCCGCGAGACCAGCGCCCAGCCCAGCCCAGCCGCCAGCGCCCCCTTGCCGACGTCGGCGACGAAGACCAGCAGGCCGGCCCGGCGCCCGGCGGTCCGGTAGACGTTGGTGGCGCCCGGGTTGCCCGAACCAGCCCTCGTCGGATCGATCCCCCGCCGGCCGGCGACCAGTTGGGCAGACGGAAAGGTGCCGACGAGGTAGGC
>LUME01000054.1_pt1 | contig 25450 bp, 20 predicted proteins | sample 729951 | NCBI WGS metagenome assembly LUME01 (sample SAMN03860271, study PRJNA289734) | marine metagenome | biome: seawater column; feature: ocean; material: water; isolation source: Red Sea water column Station 34 - depth 200m | place: Saudi Arabia: Red Sea | collected 2011-10-15 | depth 200 m | reverse complement strand
CGTGAACTCGTGGAGGCCGACGTCCTTGGCGACCTCGCCCTCGACCTGCTGGCGGTCGACGTTGACGCCGATCTGGTCGGCAAGGGCGGCGGCCACCTCCAGCGCCGCCAAGTACGCCCGCATCATCCAGGAGCACGCCACCCTCCGGAGCCTGATCGGCGCCGCCAACGAGATCGCCGAGATCGGCTATGGCCGGCCCGACGACGTTGTCAAGGCCGTCGACGAGGCGGAGAACCTCGTCTTCCAGGTCGGCCAGGGACGCGTGGCCGACACCATGGCCAAGATGCGCGACCTGCTCGACGTCAACCTCGACGCCATCGAGCGCCGCTACGAGAGCGGCGAGGACATCACCGGCATCCCGACCGGCTTCGACGACTTCGACCACCTGCTCTCGGGTCTCCAGCCCAGCAACCTCGTGATCGTCGGCGCCCGTCCCGCCATGGGCAAGACCTCGTTCGCCCTCAACATCGCCACCTCGGTGTCGATGACGCAGAACCTGCCGGTGCTGCTGTTCTCGCTGGAGATGAGCCAGCTCGAGCTCAGCCAGCGGATCCTGTGTTCCGACGCACGCGTCGACTCCAAGAAGGTGCGCAACGGCAACCTCAACGAGGAGGACTGGGCCCGCATCAACCACGCCGTCGGGAGGTTGGGCGAGGCGCCGCTGTGGATCGACGACAACCCGAACACCACCGTGATGGAGATCCGGGCCAAGGCCCGTCGCCTCAAGAGCCGTGTCGGCCAGTTGGGGGTCGTGATCGTCGACTACCTCCAACTCATGACCGGCCGGTTGAGCGCCGAGAGTCGCCAGGTGGAGGTCTCGGAGATCAGCCGTGGACTCAAGATCCTCGCCCGCGAACTGGAAACGCCGGTGATCGGCCTGTCACAGCTGTCCCGGGCGCTCGAGGTGCGCCAGGACAAGCGGCCGATGCTGGCCGACCTCCGTGAGTCGGGCTCGATCGAGCAGGACGCCGACGTGGTGGCCTTCATCTACCGGGACGAGGTCTACAACCCGGAGTCGCCCGACATCGGCACCGCCGAGGTGATCATCGCCAAGCACCGCAACGGACCCACGGGCGTCACCCGACTGGCGTTCCTGCCACACCTCACCCGCTTCGCCAACATGGCCCGCGTCGCCTGAGCGGCGGACGACTGATGACCAGGCCCGACACCGCCCGCCCGCCCCTGGTCCGCAGCCTGTTGTACGCGGCGCTGGGCCTGATGGTGGCGATCTGGGCGCTGGCGACCCTGGCCGGCAGCTGACGCCGCAGCGACCTTGTCCCGCCCGGGGTTCCGCATGAACGGTCGGGACCGGACGCGGGTCCGCTACCGTGCCGCGCCGGAGGTACCGACATGATGACAAGCCTGCCCCGAACCCTGACCGAGGCCTGTGGCCTCGAGCCCGGCTTCATCTGCGAGTGGGTGTACGACACCACTGACAACGAGGCCGCCGCCGAAATCGTCGGCTGGCTGGTCGAGCGACCGCTCAAGGTCGTGGTCATCCTGTTCGGCGCCTGGCTGCTGAACCGGTTCGTCGGCCGCGCCATCGACCGGCTGGTCACCCGCATCGTCGAGACCCGCTCGCAGGAGACCACCGAGGCCGAGTCCGACGACCTGATGGCCCGCATGGGTCGTCGTGCCCGCAGCAAGCTGCAGCGAATCCAGGAACAGGCCGAGCGCTCCAAGCAGCGGGCGGTGACCCTCGGGGCCGTGCTGCGCAGCATCGCCACCTTCGCCATCTACGCCATGGCCATGCTGGCCATGCTGGGCGAGCTCGGGCTCGACCTGGGTCCGTTCATCGCCGGCGCCGGCATCGTGGGCCTGGCCATCGGCTTCGGCGCCCAGTCGCTGGTCGCCGACTTCATCGCCGGCATCTTCATCATCATCGAGGACCAGTACGGGGTCGGCGACTACGTCGACGTGGGCAGCGCCGCCGGCACGGTCGAGCGGGTGACGCTGCGGACGACGGTGATGCGCGACGTCAACGGCACCGTCTGGGTGGTTCCCAACGGCGACGTCCGTCGGGTCGGCAACTCGTCGCAGCTCTGGGCGCGCTCGGTGCTCGACGTGGACGTGGCCTACGACACCGACATCGACCTGGCGGCCAGCGTCATCAAGCAGGTCGCCGATGAGATCTGGCAGGAGGGCCTCGAGTCGGCGACGGTGCTCGAGGAGCCCGAGATCTGGGGCGTCCAGAACTTCGGCGCCGACGCCATCTCCATCCGGCTGGCGGTCAAGACCGAGCCGGGCGAGCAGTGGGCCACGGGCCGGATCATCCGGGCCAGGCTCAAGAAGGCCTTCGACGAACACGGCATCGAGATCCCGTTCCCGCAGCGCACGGTGTGGGTCAACAACGTGGTCCAGCGCGATGCCGCCGACGCAGGGGCCACCGAGGTCCGCGACGACCTGCTCGAACGGCGTTCGGGCGGCGACGGCGACGAATAGAGGGGCTGGCGGGCGGCTGCTCCGGCAACCGGCCGTATCAGTTGTCGCTGCGCTGGATGGCCCGCTCGTCGGTGCCGAGGTAGCTGGCCACGACCTTGGGGTCGTGCCGGACCACGTCGGGGGTTCCCTCGGCGATGACCTGGCCGGCCTCGAGGCAGTAGACCCGGTCGGACAGGGCCATGATCATCGGCATGTCGTGCTCGATCACGACCATGGTGGCGCCGAGTTCGCCCTGGATGGCCTTGAGTAGTGGGCCGAAGGCCTCGGTCTCGCGCTGGGCGATGCCGGCGGTGGGCTCGTCGAGGCAGAGGATCCGGGCGTCGAGGGCGAGGAGGCCCGCCAGTTCGACGATGCGCCTGGTGCCGGTCGAGAGTTCGGCGACGAAGACGTCGGCGTAGCGGCCCAGTCCGAGGAAGTCGATGAGGTCACCGGCCTGGGCGTGCTTGGCCCGTTCGTTGCGGCCCGACGCCGGAAGGACCAGCGCGGTCGACAGGAAGCCGGTGCGTCCCCGGGCCTCGAGTGCGACCTTGACGGTCTCGCGGACGGTCAACTCGGGGAACAGGCGGGCGGCCTGGAAGGTGCGGCCGAGGCCGGTGCGGGCCCGTTGCGAGGCGGTGAGGCCGTTGACCTCGCGGCCGAGGATCTCGACGGTTCCCTCCGACGGCACGAAGCCGCCGATCGCGTTCATCAACGTCGACTTGCCGGCGCCGTTGGTCCCGATGAGGCCGACCACCTCGCCGTAGCCGACCTCGAGGTTGGCGCCGTCGACGGCCCGGAGGCCGCCGAAGGCGACGGAGACGTCGCGCACGGCGATGGCTGCCCCTTCGCCGGGGGCCTCGTCGCGGTGGCTGCCGCCGACGGCCACGGCGGGCGGGGTGGTGAGGGTCTTCGAGGGGGCCTCGGGTAGCCGGGCCTCCGCCCAGGCCAGCAGGGCGTCGCGCACCGAGTAGGCGATCTGCACGAGGCCGCCGGGGAAGTACAGGAGCAGGATCAGCAGGCCGATGCTGGAGGTGAACAGCGGCACGAGGTCGTTCCCGGGCCAGAAGGCGGGGAGGCCGATCACCCAAAGCGCCCCGAGGACCGGGCCCAGCACGCTGCCGAGGCCGCCGATGACGACGATCGAGACCATGCGCAGCGAGTCGCCGATCTGGAAGAAGCGGTCGGCGTAGTTGATGGTCTGCACCAGGCCGCCCAGCAGGGCGCCGCCGAGACCGGCGATGCCGCCGGCCAGCGAGAACGCCAGGAGCTTGGTCCGTGTCGGCGACACGGTGTAGGCGGCGGCGGTGTTCTCGTTCTCGCGGACGGCGATGATCGACCGTCCGATGCCGCTGCGGCGGAGGCGGGCGACGACGAACAGCACGAGTGCGAGCATCGCCAGGCAGAAGAAGTAGTAGGAGCGCTGCGACGTCAGGTCGATGGGGCCGAGGCTCCCTCGGCGGTACGGGACGCTGCGCTTGCCGTCGCTGAGAACCGGGCGCCGGTAGACGTACTGCTGGGCGGCCAGGGCGAAGGCGAACGTGGAGACGGCCAGCAAGAGTCCCTTGACGCGGAGTGCGCCCAGTCCGATGACGGCGGCGGTGACGGCAGCCACGGCACCGGCCAGCAGCATCGAGACCAGATAGGGCACCTTGGGGACGGAGATGGTGAACAACTCCCACTTGTCGCCGAAGCCGACGCCCAGTTGCAGCCCCTTGTTGAAGCCGGCCGCAGCGAGCGCGCCGATGCCGGCGAAGGCCATCTGGCTGAGTGAGAGCTGGCCGGCCCAGCCGGTGACGATCGTGAGCGAGAGGGCGCAGACGGCGAAGGCCAGGATGCTGGAGTAGAGGAGGTGCCGGGACGGGAGGGGGACGAGGAAGGGCAGCGCCAGGGCGATGAGGCCGAGGGCGCCGAGCGCCAGGTGCGAGAGGTGTCGCACCCACCAGATCTCGCGCAGTCGCTCGGGGACGGGTCGCTGTCGGGGAGCGAACGAGAAGGACGACTCCTCCTCGTTGCCCGAGCGACTCTGGAACGCCACCGCCACGACGACCAGGATGAACAGCAGCAGGTCGATGAGGCCCATCTGGTCGAGGAAGACGAACTGGACGTGGGCCTGGACGATGCCGATGGCGATGCCGGCGATGAGCGCACGGGGGAACGAGACCATGCCGCCGATGACCGCGGCAGCGAGGGCGCGGACCATCGTGTTGGGGCCGAGGTTGGCGAGGCCCGTGATGCCGGCCCGGTTGCCCGAGAGCAGGATCAGCGAGATGCTCGACAGGGCGCCCGCCACCGTCCACACGAACAGCGACACCATCTTCGGGTCGATGCCGGACAGGCGGGCCAGGTCGGGGTTGCCGGCCGAGGCCTGCACGGTCTGGCCGAAGACGGTCCGGTTGAGGAACCAGGCCAGGGTGAAGGCGATGAGGGGTACGGCGATGAGGATCGTGAGCTTGGCGCCGGTGATGCGCAGGCCGGCGACGTCCTCCCAGATGCTGGAGATGGCAGTCGGGTAGCGGGCGCCCCGCTGGGTGTCGAGGTCGGGGTAGGCGAGCATGACGGCCTGCATGAGCTGGGCGACGCCGATCGTGGCGACCAGCACGATGACCCGGGGGGAGTTGAACAGCCGGCGGATGACCGCCCGTTCGATGATCGCACCCAGGATCGTTCCGACCAGCAGGGCCACGGACAGGCTGACCCAGAAGGGCCAGCCGTAGTTGAAGACGAGCAGGGCCAGGAGGCCGGAGGCCGGCAGGCCCATGTTGCCGACGGCCAGGTTGATGACCCGGGTGGACCGGTAGACGAGGACGATGCCGAGGGCGACCAGCCCGAACACCATCCCGTTGACGAGGCCGTCGAACCAGAGCTGGCGGGTCGTCCAGACGGCGAGGACCGCCGGCTGCCCGACGACGCCCACCTCAGCCGCCTTCCTTGCCGAGGAAGACGGCGCGGGCGAGGTCGTCGCGTTCGAGCAGTTCCTGGGCGGGACCCTCGAACCGGACCTGGCCCTTCTCGAGGAAGATGGCCCGGTCGGCGACGGAGAGGGCGACGTTCAGCGACTGCTCGACGATGATGATGGTCTGGCCCTGCTCCTGGAGGCGTTCGATGACCAGGAGAAGGTCCTGGACCACGGTGGGGGCGAGGCCCAGCGACAGCTCGTCGATGAGCAGGATCTCGGGGTCGTGGAGGAGGACCCTGGCCAGGGCGAGCATCTGCTGCTGGCCGCCGGACATGGAGCTGGCCCGCTGACCCTGGCGGCCGGCCAGGTCGGGGAACAGGTCGAGCACCCGGTCGATGCGTGCGGCCACATCGGCCTTGTCGCGGCGGTGCACGTAGGCGCCCATGGTGAGGTTCTGGTGGACGGTCATGTCGGGGAACACGCCCTTGCCGCCGGGGAGCTGGTGGATACCGAGGGCGGCCCGCAGTTGTGGCGACGTGTAGGTGATCGTGCGACCGCCCAGTCGGATGACGCCGCGGCGAGGCGTGCCGAGGCCGCTGACGACGCGCAGCAATGTCGACTTGCCGGCGCCGTTGGTGCCGAGAAGTGCGAGGGTCTCGCCCTGCTTGACCTCGAAGCCCACGTCGAACAGGACCTGCACCGGGCCGTAGTGGAAGTCGAGGTTGTTGACCTGGAGGGCCGGAACCTCGCCGGTTTCCTTCAGACGACGCTGCTCGTCCTGCTCGTCGAGCAGTTCCTGGACGTTGAGGGACAGGTCGTGGCGCACGAGGCGGGAACCGCGGTACAGGATCCAGCCGCCCAGCATCGACGTGGGCACAGACAGCACGAGGGCCGTGACCCGCGGTCCCCAGGCGTCGGTGAAGAGCAGGGAGATGAGTCCGCCGCCGGCGGCGCCGATGAAGAAGATGTAGAGGGTGATGAGGGCGGTGCCGCTGCCACGCAGTCGGTAGGGGACGATGGACTGCATCAGCGGGCCGACCATGGCGAAGGCGGCGATGAAGAGCACCGTCTGGGGGACGCCGAAGGCGATGAACAGGGGGACGTTCGGCACGGCGTACTGGATGGGCTTGAAGAGGGTGCCGAGGCCGATGCAGATGCCGACCATCTTGAGCGAGCGTGTGGGGTCCTCCCGCCAGAGCCGGTCGAACTTGGGACCCACGTAGAGGAGGCCGAACACGGCGAAGATGCCGCCGATGGTGACCGTGACGCCGCGGTCAAGCGGATCCAGGTTCCAGCGCTCCTCGAGATAGAGGCTCTCGAGGACGGGGACCGTGAAGAGGCCGAATCCGAGTGCGCTGAAGCCGACGACGACGGTCTTGACGGTGCGGATCTGCATGAGCCGTGAGAAGGCGGCGTCCAGCGACACCGGGAGCGGGTCCTCCTCGACGAACGACTCGCCGAGCACGTCGACCTTCTCCCACTGGCCGCGGGGCGGTTCCTTCATGAAGAAGGCGGCGATGGCGATGACCGCCACGGGGATGCCCAGGATGTAGTAGGCCCAGCGCCAGCCGTCGACCTCGCCGGGTCCGTTGGCGGCGACGGCGATGCCGCCGACGATCACGGGACTGAGCACTGCCACCAGGCGGGCCGAGCCGTTCATGATGGCCCCGAGTCGGCCGCGGATGCCGATGGGGTACGAGTCCGCCATGATCGACGAGTGGACCGGGATGGTGTTGGCCTTGGCGATGCCGACGCCGAAGCGGGCCCAGAAGAAGGCGAAGGCGTTGGTGGCCAGGCCGGACAGGAACACCATGGCGGTGAAGAAGACGCTGGACCAGCCGATGATCGGCACCCGCCTCATGCGGTCAGCCGCCCAGCCCATCGGGATGGCGCCGAACACGACAAAGGCACTGGAGGAGGCGGCGATGAAGGTGATGGCACCATCGCTGACACCGAAGGTGTCGCGCATGTCAGGGGCCAGGACGGTGATGGCGGCCGTCTGGAGTTCGTCGAGGGAGGCGAGGAGCAGCAGGATCACGAAGGTCGTGGCGCCGCCGCCCATCTGTAGGCCCTTGCGGATGCTGATGCCCTCGGACTTGACGCCGGGCAGCAGTTCGTCAGCGAAGATCACCTCGCTGGCGGCCTGGTGGGCCTCGCGGCGTGCCTCTTCCTCGAGGACGGTGGCCGCGAGCGTGGAGGCACCGGACGCGTCGGCGGTCGGGGTCGTGCGGTCGTCCCGCGGAGAGTCAGCCACGGCGAGCAACCCTACCCGCGGTCAGAATCTGACGCTGTGTCAGGAAACGGATCGGTGGATGCTTTCGCGCGGGGCCGACCTACCCTCGGACGGTCATGTCTGAGCCGTCCCGGACCGCATTCTCCCGCGCCCGCTCCCTCGTACGCCTGGCCGACGACCATTTCGACCTGCTGGTCGTCGGCGGCGGGATCACCGGTGCGGGCGTGGCCCTCGATGCTGCCAGCCGCGGCCTCTCGGTGGCGCTGGTCGACAAGGGCGACCTGGCGTCGGGGACCTCCTCCAAGTCGTCCAAGCTCGTGCACGGCGGCCTGCGGTACCTCCAGCAGGGCGAGATCGGGTTGGTGTACCAGGCGCTGCTCGAGCGGCAGCGGCTGCTGAGAAACGCCCCCCACCTCGTCAGCGGGTTGCCGTTCGTCCTGCCCATCCTGACGAAGGGTGGCCTGGTCGACCGGCGCATCGCCAGGGCGTTGGGCCTGGCCCTCTGGCAGTACGACCTGACCGGCGGGGCCCGCCTGGGCTGGCACCGCCGCCTCGACGCCGACGCCGTTCACGGCCTGTTCCCCGGCCTACGGTCCGGCGCGGTCGTCTCTGGCTATCGCTACTGGGACGCCTGGGCCGACGACGCCCGCCTGACCCTGACCCTGGCCCGCACCGCCGCCATCGACCACGGCGCCGCAGTCGCCACCTACACCGCCATCACGGGGGTGGCACGGCACGACGGCCGGGTCGTCGGGGCCACCGTCGAGGCCGACGGCCGCACCATCGAGGTGGCCTGCGACGCCGTCGTCAACGCCTGTGGCGTGTGGGCCGAGGGCGTGCAGGGGATCACCGGCGTGGCCGACGCCTTCGACATCCGGCCCGCCAAGGGCGTGCACCTGTCGGTGCCCTTCGAGCGACTGCCGGTCGAGGCGGCCTTCGTGCTTCCGGTGCGCGGCGACCGGCGCAGCATCTTCGTCCTGCCCTGGCCGGACGGGCACACCTACATCGGCACGACCGATACCGACTTCGACGGCCCGCTGGACGACCCCACCTGCACGGCCGACGACATCACCTACCTGCTGGGGGCGGTGAACGCGCTGACGGACGCCGAACTCTCGGCCGGCGACGTCACCGGCGCCTGGGCCGGGCTGCGTCCCCTCGTCGCCACGGGTGACGCCGCCCGGACCGCCGACCTCTCACGTCACCACGTGGTCCTCTCGGACCCGTCGGGCGTCGTGACGGTGACCGGCGGCAAGCTGACCACCTATCGGCGCATGGCCCAGGACACCGTCGACGCCGTGTTGAAGCTGCGCGGCCGGTTCCGACGGTGCCGAACCAGGCGACTTCGGCTCCGAGGTGCCGGCGGTGGGGGGACCGGCGACCCGCACCTCGACGGCCGCTACGGCGACGAGGCGGCGCAGGTCAGGGCACTGGTCGAGGAGGATTCCACGCTCGGGGAGCCACTCGTTCCCGGACTGGCCTACCTCCGGGCCGAGGCGGTCCACGCCGTCAGGCACGAGATGGCGACGACGCTCGACGACGTGCTCTCGCGCCGCACCCGTGCCCGCCTGGAGGACCGGGCCGCGACGCTGGCCGCCGCACCAGCAGTGGCCGACCTCATGGCCGCCGAGGCGGGGTGGTCCGACGAGCGTCGTGATGGCGAAGTGGCCACCCTCCGCGCCTCGATCGAGGCGGAGGTGGCAGCCGCGGGCTAGCCGGCCAGCGGGTCGGTGTCGTCGACCTGCTCGAAGACCCGCTTGACCTTGCCGGCCTCGGTACGGGGCATCGAGCCGGCGGCGACCAGCTCGACGGAGGCGCGGATGCGGATCCGGTCGGCGATCGCACGCGACACCCGTTCGGTCGCCGAGGCGGCATCGGCAGCCTCGGGACCCAGTTCGGCGCGGACGCGCAGTTCGGCCATCGAGCCCCGCCGGTCGACGACGATGGCGTAGTTGCGGCCGACGTCGGGGTCGTCGAAGAGGACCGACTCGATCTCCTTCGGGTACACGTTGACGCCCCGGATGATGAGCATGTCGTCGGCCCGGCCGTTCAGTCGGGCGATGCGCGTCCAGTGCCGGCCGTCGGCGCCGCCGTCGGGGACGATGCGAGTGATGTCGCGGGTGCGGTAGCGCAGCACCGGCTGGGCGGTCTTGGTGAGCGTGGTGAGGACCAGTTCGCCCCATTCGCCGTCCGGCAGCAGCGCCCCGGTCTCGGGGTCGACGATCTCGGGGAGGAAGTGGTCGTCGAACACGTTGAGGACGCCCAGGTCGTCGGGAGCCTCCATGGCGACGCCGGGGCCGATGATCTCTGAGAGTCCGTAGATGTCGAGGGCGGTGAGGCGGCCGCCCCACGCCTCCTGGATGCGTTGTCGCATGCCCTCCGACCAGGGTTCCGCCCCGAGGATGCCGATCTCGGCCCGGATCCGGTCGAGGACGCCCAGCTCGGCGGCCCGTTCGGCCATGAGGAGGGCGAACGACGGCGTGGCGGACATGACCCGGGAGCCGAGGTCCTCGAGCAGCTGGAGCTGGAGGGCGGTGTTGCCGCCGGACACGGGGACGACGGTGCAGCCCAGCCGTTCGCCGCCGTAGTGCAGGCCGAGGCCGCCGGTGAACAGGCCGTAGCCGTAGCCGTTGTGGAGGGTGTCGTCGGGGCGGGCACCGGCCAGGGCGAGGGCCCGGGCGTTGACCTCTGCCCAGATGGCGATGTCCTCGCGGGAGTAGCACACGATGGTCGGCTTGCCGCTGGTGCCGGAACTGGCGTGGAGCCGGATGGTGTCGTCGAGCGGCTGGATCAGCATCCCGGTTGGGTAGGTGTCGCGCAGGTCCTGCTTGACGGTGAACGGCAGGTTGGGCAGGGCGTCGAGCGAGTCGACGTCACCGGGGTCGACGCCGGCCAGCTTTTCGGTCCAAAACGGGTTGCCGCTGCCGGCCAGGCGGGCGACGAGGTCGCGGAGCCGGTGCGTCTGGAGGGCGGCCTTGGCCTCGGGGTCGGCGGTGCCGACGACGTCGATGGGGGCGATGGGGTCAGCCATGCGGTGAGGGTAGGGGTTCCGCTCAGCCCTCCGGCATGTACTCCTCGACGACGGCGCGGACGGTGCGTTCGAAGAGGTCGGACAGGTCGACCTGGGTGGTGAGGGCGTCGCGTGTGGACGGATCGACGGTGGGGTCCTCGACCTGTGCCCACACAGCCGTGCGCGTGCGGTCCGGGGGGATGGCGGCCCGGTCGTCCCGCAGGGCCACGACGAGGAAGCCGCCGACGCAGATGAGGATGGCCCGCAGGGCGTCACGGGCGTCCTCGCCGACGACCCCGGCGGCGGTGAGTTCGCGGGCCATGGCGACCTCGAGCTGCTTGTAGAGCACCGAGGTCTCGCCGTGCAACTCGGCCAGTTGGGTGATCCCGCGGTGGGCGCGGGCCTCGTCGAACAGGTGACGGGCGATCGACACGACGCGGTCGCGGATGGTGTCGCCGTGGACGGCCTGCTCCGCCTGGCGTTCGCCGTGGCGCCGGATGGCCGCCTCGACCACGTCGTCGCGGCTGCCGACGTGCCAGTAGATCGTGGTGGTGGCGACGCCGAGTGCTCCGGCCAGGCGCCGCATCGTCAGCGCCTCGGGGCCGCCCTCGTCGACCAGGCGCAGTGCGGCCTCCACCACATCGTCGGCGCGGAGGCCGGCGTGCCGGCCGGCGGCCGGGCGTGCGGAGGTCCGGTTGGTAGTCCGGCTGGTAGAGGGCGTGGCCACGACTTGCATGGTAGCCCGCCTTTATGTGACAGTGTTCAAGAACGTCCGCTCGCAAGGAGCCTTCCATGCCCATCCGCCCACGGACACCGGTGAGCACCGGCCCCGAGCCGTACATCGTCGTCTCCTCCGACACCCACGCCGGCTTGCAGTGTGAGGAGTACCGGCCCTATCTCGAGTCGTCCCTCCACGAGGAGTTCGACGCCTACGTGGCCGAACGCCATGAGCACCGGCGCGTCCAGGAGGAACTGAACGCCGAGTACATCGAGGAGTGGGAGGGCGAGAACGCCGACGGGCTGCTCGGCGCCTACGACCCCGACGTCCGCGACCGCGTGCTCGACGCCGACGGTGTGGCCGGCGAGATCATCTTCGCCGACGGCGACGCCGTCACCGGCCAGGAGTCGCCCCCCTTCGGCGCCGGCCTCGCCGCCGGCCAGATCACCGATTCCCGCCAGGCCTTCGGCGGCGCCCGGGCCCACAACCGCTGGCTGGAGGAGTTCTGCGCGACCAACCCGGTACGGCGCGCCGGCGTCGCCCTCGTGCCCATCACCCACGACGTCGACGCGGCCGTCCGCGAAATCGAGGCGCTGGCGGGCAGGCCCGGCATCCACGGGATCATGATCCCGACCATGTGGCACGGCTTCCCTGCCTACGGCAGCGACCACTACGATCGCGTGTGGGCGGCCTGCGCCGAGACCGGACTGGTCGTCCACACCCACTCCGGCGAGGCCGACTTCGACGCCTACGGCGAGAACGTCGCCATGTACGTCAGCGAGGTCCCGTTCTGGACCCACCGGGCTCTCTGGCAGCTGCTCTTCTCCGGCAAGTTCGACCAGTTCCCGGGACTCCGGTACTGCGTCGTCGAGTGCGGCTCCTACTGGATCGGCGACCTGCTCTGGAAGACCGATGTCAACTTCGGCGCCAGCTGGAAGATCAAGAAGATGGGGTCCCGGATGAAGGGCCTCCTGTCCCGCCTGCCGTCCGAGTACTTCGGCGAGAACGTCTTCATCGGCGCCTCCACCATGTCCAAGGAGGAGATCCGGCGCCGCCACGTGAACGGCATCGACGCCCTCATGTGGGGCACCGACTACCCGCATCCGGAGGGCTCCTGGCCCAACACCATGACGCGCCTCAAGTCGGACTTCACCGACGCCTCCATCGAGGACACCCGGATGCTGCTGGGCCTCAACGCCGTCGACTGCTATGGCCTCGACCTCGACGGGCTCACCGACGTGGCCGCCGGCATCGGACCGACCCCGTCCTCGCTCGGCCAGGACCCCGACCTGCGCACGCCCGAGGACGCCACGCGCACGGCCCGCTGGTGGCTGGACGAGTACAACTGCACGATGCAGTACTGAGGAGGACCGACATGTTCGATCCGGTCACGGTCCCCGAGACCGACCACCACATCGTCATCTCGGCCGACAGCCACTGCGGCGCCGACCTGCACGGCTACCGGTCCTACCTGGAGGCGAAGTACCACGACGACTTCGACCGCTGGGTGGCCGAGGTCGAGGCCGAGCACGCCCGCATCGAGTCTGCGTTCAAGGACAGCGACCGCTCGCCACGAAACGTCGGCGTGGACGGCGACCCGGTCCTCGACGCCGACCGCAACTTCTCGAGCGAGCGCCGGTTGCGCGAGCAGGAGGAGGACGGCGTCGTCGCCACCGTCCTGTTCCCCAACACCCAGCCGCCGTTCGCCCCGCTGGCCGCCACCTCGTTCGAGGCACCCGGCTACTCGGCCGACATCGAGCACCGGTGGGCGGGCCTGCGGGCACACAACCGCTGGCTGCGCGACTTCATCTCCGAGGCGCCGGAGCGCCGGGCTGGCATCGCCCAGATCTTCCTTGGCGACGTCGAGGGGTCGGTCGCCGAGATCGAGTGGGCCGCCGAGAACGACTTCCGCGGCGGGATCCTCCTGCCCGGTGCACCCCCCGGCTCGCCGTTCGAGCCCCTCTACGCCAGGAGCTACGAGCCCATCTGGGCGGCGGCCGCCGCCAACGGGATGCCTGTCAACCACCACTCGGGCGGTGCCACCCCCGACTTCGGCAACCACTTCCCGGCGTCCCTGGCGATGTTCATGCTGGAGGTCACCTGGTGGAGCCACCGGGCGTTGTGGCACCTCATGTTCTCCGGCGTGTTCGAGCGCCACCCCGACCTGCAGTTCGTCAACACCGAGACCGGCACGGCCTGGGTGCCCGAAGAGCTGGCCCGCCTCGACTCGTTCTACGACCGGATGAAGCACTCCAAGTACGGCTCCGAGTCGGTGTTCGGCGGCATGGCGGTCGCCGGCATGTCGCTCACGCCCAGCGAGTACTGGCAGCGCCAGTGCCACATCGGCGCCAGCTTCCTGCGTCCGACCGAGGTGCACCTGGCCGCCGAGATCGGCATCGACAACGTCATGTGGGGCTCCGACTACCCGCACATCGAGGGCTCGCACCCGCACACCCGCGAGCACCTGCGCCTCACGTTCGCCGACCGTCCGGTGGACGAGGTCGTCAAGGTGCTGACCACCAACGTGGCCACGCTCTACCGGTTCGACCTCGAGGCGCTGCTGCCGCTGGCCGAGCGGTTCTGCCCGACCAGGGCCGAGGTCGCCACGCCGATCGACTACAGCGAGATTCCCGACCGGGCCAAGGGCTGCCCCGGGATGGCGCCGCAGAACCAGACCCAGGCGAACGCCGCGTGAGCGGCGAGTCGAACGGCGCCCTGGCGCCGCTGGAGGTCGAAGGCGCGGTCGCGGTCGTCACGGGTGGCGCCAACGGCATCGGGAAGGGCATCGTGCGGGCGCTGCTCGGACGCGGCGCCACGGTCGTCATCGCCGACATCGAGGAGCCCGTGCTGGACGCCACCGTGGCCGAGCTGGCCGCCGAGTTCGGCGATGGCACCGTGTCCGGATTCCGCACCGACGTCAGCGACGAGCACTCGGTCGAGGCGCTGGCCGAGCACGTCTTCGCCACCCACGGCCGCTGCAACCTGCTGTTCAACAACGCCGGGGTCGGCTCCGGCGGCGGCGGCAAGGCCTGGGCCAACGAGCCCAATGACTGGAAGTGGTGCTTCGGCGTCAACGTCTTCGGCACCGCCCACGGGGTCATCTCGTTCGTGCCACGCATGATCGAGTCGGGCCAGCCCGGCCACGTGGTCAACACGTCGTCGGGCGACGGCGGCTTCGCCCCGGTGCCGATGGCGTCGGTGTACGCCTCCAGCAAGGCGGCGGTGTCGTGCCTCACCGAGGCCCTCCAGCACCAACTGGCGGCCGAGGCCGACGGGATCGGGGCGTCGGTCTTCTACCCGTCGGGCGGGCTCATGGACACGGGCCTGTTCACCTCGCAACGCAACCGGCCCGAGCACCTCGAGCGGCTGCGTGGCGGCACTGGCCGGGCCTCCATGACCTTCGCGCAGATGAAGGAACTGCTGGAGAAGGCCGGCCGGGACGTGAAGGTCGCCGACCTCGACGAGCTGGGCGAGTTCGTCGTGGACTGCGTGACCGAGCGGCGCTACGTGATCGCCCGCGACCTCGAGCACACCGTCGACCTGCTCCACCGCCGGGCCGACGCCATCGGCCGCTTCGAGGTGCCGCCCCACCACGACATGGGCATCTGAGTCCCCGCTACCGTCTCGGGGGTGAGAGACCTCTGGAGTGACGACGACTGCGGCGCGGCCGATGCCCTCGACTGCTGCGCCTACGGGTCGCGGCTGCTCGGCGGCGACCGCTCGCTGGTCCTGCACGGCGGCGGCAACACGTCGGTCAAGGCCGACTGGGCGGACATCACGGGGCGCAGCGTCGAGGCGCTGTACGTGAAGGGGTCGGGGTGGGACCTGGCCTCGATCGAGGTCCCGGGCTTGACGCCCCTGCCCATCGACCGGCTCCACGACCTGCTGGCGCTGGACGCCCTCAGCGACGCCGACATGATGGGCGAGCTCTCGGCGGCCCGGCTGCGCCACGACGCCCCACAGCCGTCGGTCGAGACACTGCTCCACGCCTACCTGCCGCACCGGGCGGTGCAGCACAGCCACGCCGACGTGATCCTGGGGCTCACCAACGTGGCCGACGCCGAGGACACGCTGGCCGAGGTGTACGGCGACGACGTCGTGGTCGTGCCCTATGTGATGCCGGGCTTCGACCTGGCCAAGGCGGTGCAGGCCTGCTGGGACGAACAGGCCCACGAGGGCACGGTCGGCATGGTGCTGCGCCACCACGGCCTGTTCACCTTCGGCGACTCGACGCGTGAGGCGTACGCCCGCCACGTCGACCTGATCTCCCGGGCCGAGGCGTTCCTCGACCGGGTGGCGCCCCACGAGCCGCCTGCGCCGTCCGAGGCGGCCGAGGTCGTCCTCACCGAACTGGCCGACCTGCGCCGATCGCTGTCGGCGGCGGCCGGACGACCGATGGTCGTGTCCCGCCACCACGACGACTCGATCGGACGGTTCGTCGCTCGCCCCGACCTGGCCGACCTGGCGGGCAGGGGGCCGCTCACCCCCGACCACGTGATCCGCACCAAGCGCACGCCGATGGTCGGCCGCGACGTCGACGGGTTCGTCGCCGCCTACGGCGAGTACTTCGCCCGCAACGGGTCGCGCAGCGACGACGACCTCACGATGCTGGACCCGGCGCCCCGGGTGGTGCTCGACCCCGGGTACGGGATGCTCACCGTCGGCGCCACGCCGAAGGACGCCGACATCGCCGCCGACATCTACCGCCAGACCATCCCGGTGCTGGAGCGCCTCGAGGACGGACGTGGCGGGTACGTGGCGCTCGAGGAGGGCCACCTGTTCGACTGCGAGTACTGGGACCTCGAGCAGGCCAAGCTGCGTCGGGCGGGGGCGCCGCGGGAGCTGGCCGGCCAGGTCGCCGTGGTCACCGGGGCGGCGTCGGGCATCGGCCGGGCGTGTGCCGCCGAGCTGCTGGACCGGGGTGCCGCCGTGGTGGGCGTCGACCTGTCGCCGGCGGTGGCCGACGCCTTCGCCGGGCCGGCCTGGCTGGGGGTGGCCGCCGACGTGTCCGACCACGCCGCCCAGGCGGACGCCCTCCGGGCGGGCGTCGAGCGCTTCGGCGGCCTCGACGTCCTCGTGGTGGGCGCCGGGGTGTTCCCGGGCAGTTCGCCGGTCGACGACCTCGACCTCGACGCCTGGCGGCTCACGCTGTCGGTCAACGTCGACTCGGTGGCGGCACTGTTCCGGGATGCCGCCCCGCTGCTGTTCCGGTCGCCGGTCGGCGGCCGGGTGGCGGTCATCGCCTCCCGCAACGCCACCGCCCCCGGCAAGGGGGCCGCGGCCTACTCGACCTCGAAGGCGGCGCTCACGCAACTGGCCCGGGTGGCGGCCCTCGAGTGGGCCGAGCACGGCGTGCGGGTCAACGTGGTGCATCCCGACAACGTGTTCGACACGGCGCTGTGGACCGACGAGCTCGTCGCCCAGCGGTCCGCCGCCTACGGGATGACGCCCGAGGAGTACAAGCGCCGCAACCTGCTCGGCATGGAGGTCGGTGCCGCCCACGTGGCGACGACCGTGGCCGAACTCTGCTCCGACCGCTTCGCCGCCACCACCGCCGCCCAGGTCCCCATCGACGGCGGCAGCGAACGGACGATCTGAGATCCGCCCGGAGTGGGGTCATGAATGGGTGCAAGTCGGAACATCGGCCACACTTGGTTGGTGCACGTTAGCCATTGACAGACTGAATCGGCCTCAATAGGGCTTTTACTGCGGCGAGTAGTTAGACGACGATCGGGGCGATGATGGCCTTGAGCGATGGTTCTAGGGCGACGAGGTGTCGAATCCCTGTCGCATTTGTTGTGGTCCTCGTGGTTTCAGGGTGGCTCGGGAGCGCCTCCTCTGCAGGAGCGTCAATTGGCGAAGAAGACTTGGTCAATCAATACGGTGACGCCGTTATTGCGGCTGCATCAGCAGTTCGGACTTCAGTAGGTCTGGAGCAACCAGAAGATTGGGATGCGTTTCTCAGTTCGCCAGAGGTACTTCAAAACTTGAGTGTGGCAGGTTTCCCATTCCTAGACTCTGAACTCCTCGAATGGGGCCGCAGATCGTCGTTTATGCGTGAGATCGAGAAGGTACGGTTCCTGATTGAATCAGAGCCGACATTCGCAGGGGCGTACTTTGATCATCATCAACATGGTTCGTTGGTCGTGCTCACTACTGGAGACGTCAAAGAGCAGTTGGCTCGACTGGCACCACTGATGCCTGAGTCTTCGCTCGGCCTACAGGTGTTGCGAGCCGAGCGGACGCTTGTCCAACTCCAGAAGGACGCGGCGACAATCGTAGGGAGCGAAGAACTTGGCCGGGAGGTGGACCTTCTGGAGGTGAGTATTGACGTGCGTTCCAACTCACTTCGATTTGGCGTTAGGTCGGTGTCTGCGGGCGCGGCAGACGCAACAGAGGAATGGCTTCTCGCCGCAGGCGTCAAGTCTCATGCGGTCCTGTACGAGTCCTCGGTGCCAGTACCCGTGGCCTGTTTCAGCCGGGACTATTGCTACTCGCCATTGAAGGCTGGAAACCGAATCCGTAGTGGGGGTACTGATGGCGCCTTGTGCGGCATGGGATTCCATTTTCTCTTGAATGGAAACGACCGTCAGTTTCTAACAGCCGGTCACTGTGGAAGCATTGTCAGCAACTGGTCCCACTTAGGTTATGGACATATTGGCCAGGCCACTGCATCGCTGTACTACAACGGTGGTCATGATGTACTACGTGTACAGATGCCAGATTCGCAGGCATCACATCAAGTCATCTTTCGATCGACTCAGGTCAACGCAGTGAACAGCCCATGGACTGGTGAGGGCATCTGTGTGTCGCGAGCGAATACAACAGGATTCGTGTGCGGAACGGTGAGTACTCGATACTTCTGGTATTGGCTAGGAGTATGCACGTGTTGGTTGCTCGGCGGAGAGTACACAGGGATCCTGATTCAGCCTGGAGACAGCGGGTCTCCGATTGTCTGGGAACCTGATCAGAGGTACGCAGTTGGACTGATCTCGACAACTGGAGGGAGCGCAGCTGCACCTGGCGCGTACGCTCGAATCTACGATGTGGTGAACAGTAGTTGGAACGTTGACTTCCATTCGTAGGGTCTCTCTGTTGGTGGCGCTCGCATTCCTTGAACTCTCAACGGGTTGCGGTCAACAACCTTGGGAGCGACCCCCTCCCTTGACTGTCATACCTAGGTACACGCTGGCTGAGTTGGAGTTGGGTGTGGATCTGGATGCGGCAATGGTGGGGGCGAATGTGACCGCCGCAAGGGTGCACCTCGTTCCGCAGGACCTCGAGCCGACGCAGGTGCGCGATCTCGGTCGGTAGGGACGTGTCGGTGGTCTACACGTCACGCGCTGCGTGCGGCCTGCTGCCCGAGGTCGTCGTCGAGCACTCCGACGAACAGGTCCTGATCACCGTGCGGAGTCGCCACAACACGGAGATCGACGACGAGGCGCCCGACCACTGCCCGGCACTCGGCTACAACGAGGTGGTGTCGATCGACTGGGTCGTGCCACCGGAGGTGCCGGTCATCGGCCGGGTCCGCGAAGGGAATCTGATCTGCGACTCGGGGGCCTGTCTGCCCGACTGACGGACCGGATCGGGTGGGGGAGTCGTCAGGAGCGGGCCACGACGGCGGCGGCGACGACGACGTCCTCGACGGCCAGGCCCACGGACTTGAAGAGCGTGATCTCGTCGTCCGCGGTGCGACCGACCTGCCCGGTGGCCAGTTCGGCCAGGTCGCCGGCGATGCGGTCGAAGGACCAGTCGCCGGCGGCGGCGTGGATCAGCTCGCCGGCCTCCTCGGCGGCGGCCTCGCGCTCGTCGACGAACACCGTGGCGGCGGCCACCAGGTCGTCATCGACCTCCCGGCGGGCCGTGGAGTAGGAGCCCACCAGGTTCACGTGGGTGCCGGGCCGCACGGCGGCCGTCGGGACGACCGGTTCGGTGGACGAGGTGCAGCCGCACACGACGTCGCAGGCGGCGACCTCGTCGGCAGTGGCCGCGGCGACCGTGCGGTCCCCGGCGTCGACCGAGACGGCGAACGCCTCGCCCTGCTCCGGGGTGCGTCCGCACACCACCACCGCCTCGATGCCGGGCCGGACCGCCAGCACCGCCTCGACGTGGCCGGCGGCCTGGACGCCGGTCCCGAAGATCCCGAGGGTGCGCACGTCGGGTCGGGCCAGCACGTCGGTCGCCAAGGCCGACGCCGCCGGCGTGCGCAGGGCCGTGAGCGCTGACCCGTCGAGCGTCGCCAGGGGTACGCCGGTCTCACGATCACAGAACAGGTAGTGGCCGTGGATCAGCGGCAGCCCGCGGGAGGGGTTGTCCGACACGACCGTCACGATCTTGACGCCGATCCCGGTCGGGGCGACCGCCGGCATCATCAGCAGGTCGTCGGCCGGGCCCAGGGACACCTGCCGGCGGGGGTGCAGGTCCCCGAGGTCGCGAAAGGCGGCACGCAGGACCTCGACGGCGTCGGCCATCGGGACGGCGGCCACGATGGCCTCGGCGTCGAAGTGCGGCAGGGCGGTCATCGCAGCAGGAACCCGAGTCCGACGGGATCGTCGGGATCGAGGACGAACGTGGACGTGGCATGGCGGTGGGCAGACCCCTCGACGCTGGTGGTGACCCGGTCGCCGTCGACCGACTCGATGCGTCCCAGGAACGTGCCGCCGGCCAGGCCCAGGTGGTGGAGGTCGTCGCCCACGCCGAGTTGGCCGTGGTGGTGGAGCAGTGCCAGCCGGGCCGAGGTACCCGAGCCGCAGGGCGACCGGTCGACCTGGCCGTCGGCGAAGATCGTGACGTTGCGCTGGCACCGCGGGTCGTCGCCGGGGGTCTCGTGGAGGATCGTGCCGTAGCAGCCCGAGAGCCGGTCGTCGTCGGGGTGCTCGATCGACGGGTGGCCGGCGAGGGCCGCCTTGACCTGTCGGCCGAGCGCGATCAGGTCGTCGACGTGGTCGGCGGTGGCGTCCACGTCGAGGTCGTCGACGGCCACCGAGGCATAGAAGGCGCCGCCGAACGCCACGTCCACGTCGAGGGTGCCGTGGTTGGTGTCGACCTCGAGGCCAATGGCCGACACGAAGGACGGCACGTTCATGAACCGCACCGCCGTGGGCCGACCGTCGACCAGCGTGGCGGTGGTCGGCAGGCGTCCCGACGGCACGTCGACCACCACATCGACCCGCTCGGCGTCGTCAGGCACGTCGACGAGGCCGGTGTCGACCGCCCAGGCCACGAGGGCGATCGTGCCGTGCCCGCAGGCGGTGCTGAAGCCGTCCTTGTGCCAGAACACGACCCCCAGGTCACCGCCGGCATCGTCGGGCGGGACGACGAAGCCGCCGTACATGTCGCTGTGGCCCCGTGGTTCGCTCACGAGGAACCGGCGCAGGTCGTCGAGGTTGGCCTGCGCCCAGGAACGCCGGTCCAGCACTGTTGCCCCCTCCATCGGACCGACGTCGAGGATCCGGAATGGCTCGCCGGCGGCGTGCCAGTCATCGGAGGTGAGGGTCTCGCCCGGCCCCGGGATCACGCCGGCACCCTAGTGGTGGTCCGGGCGGCGCCCGGGAGCCGGTCAGCGGGCATGATGCGCCGATGGGCACCGCCCCGTTCACCCTCACCGACGACCAGCAGGCGGACTTCGACGCCGACGGGTTCGTGCTGGTCGAGGGCCTGCTCGACCCGGGGCTGCTCGACCTGCTGCACCAGGCGTTCGACCGGGTCTTCCGCGGTGTGTTCGCGACCGGCGTCGCGCCCGACGAGGTCAACTGGCAGGAGGGCGACGACCCGACCCTGACCCGCCAGGTCTGCAATGGCTGGCGGGCCGACCCGCTGATTGCATCGATCGTGCTGCGGGCCGACCTGGGCGAGGCGCTGGCGCGGCTGGCCGGATGGTCGGGGGCGAGGATCGTCCAGGACAACCTGCTCTGGAAGCCGGTGGGAGCCCGGTCGCTCGGCTTCCACCGGGACAACGGCTACCTGCCGTGGTACCGCCCCCGGGAGATGGCCACCTGCTGGATCGCCCTCGACGACACCTCGTCCGCCGCCGGCACCGTCGAGTTCGCCCGCGGCTCCCATCGGTGGCCGACCGGCGGCGACCCGGACGTCGAGTTCCACGCCCCCGCCGACCACCGGGCCCCTCTGGCCGAGGCGGCCACCGCCCATGGAGTCGACCTGGACCTGGTCCCCGTCGAGGTGCCGGCCGGCGGCGGCTCGTTCCACCACGGGTGGACCTGGCACGGCTCCGGTCCGAACACCGGCGACGCCCACCGGCGGGCACTGGTCCTGCACTGCGCCAGCAGCGAGACCCGCTACCACCGACCCGGCTTCGGAGAGGGCAATGGTCCCGTGTACTCCCGGTACGCCGCTCCCGACGACGACGCCATGCCCGAGGCGCACTTTCCGATCCTCTGGCGGGAGGACGGCTACCGGACACCCGGACTCCCGGAGCCGCCGTCCGCGGGCTGACCTGTCGCGTCGTTCGAAATGTCGGGGCCTTCACGGGCCAGCGACCACACTGGCGCCATGGCTCCGGCCGACCCCGCATTCCTCCTGGCTGCCATCGGCGCGCCCGTGGTGGCGGGCCTCGCCACGCTCCTGCTGCCGCGGCGCCGAACGGCGCTCCGGGTGCTGTTGGCCACCGCCGGCCCGGGGATGTCCGTGCTGTTCCTGGGCCTCCACCTGGATCGCCACGGCGTGGCGTCGAACTCAACCGGCACGGAGGCGGTCTCGTGGATCCCGAGCCTGCACCTGGACCTCGGCTTCCTCGCCGACGGGCTCGGCGCCTTCTTCGCGCTCCTGGTCGCCGGCGTCGGCGTCCTCGTCGTCCTGTACGCCCGGGCCCACTTCGGCGACGACGCCTCCTCACTGGCCCGTTTCCTCCCGCTGCTCGGGTTTTTCACGACCGCCATGCTCGGCGTGGTCCTCGCCGACCACCTGCTGCTCACCGTCGTGTTCTGGGAGGCCACCTCGATCAGCTCGTTCTTCCTGATCGGCTGGAACCGGGAGGACGGGGCGGCGGTGCAGCGGGCCCTGCAGGCATTCGTGACGACGGGGATGGGAGGCCTGTCGCTGCTGGGCGGCGTGCTGCTGCTGGGCGACGCCACCGGTGCGTGGCGGTGGAGCGAACTGGCCGCGGCCGGCGTGCCGGCGTCGAACGGCAGGGTGACCGCCGCGGTCGTGCTGGTGGTCGTGGGCGCCGCCGCCAAGAGCGCCCAGTGGCCGTTCCACGACTGGCTGCCGGGGGCGATGGCCGCCCCGACCCCGGTATCGGCGTACCTGCACTCGGCCACGATGGTGAAGGCCGGCGTCTTCCTGCTGGGCCGGGTGCTGCCGGTTGCCGGCGCACTGGCGCTCTGGTTGCCGCTGGTCGTGGCCGTCGGCGCCGTGACGATGCTGCTGGGCGCCGCCCTGGCGCTGCGCCAGCATGACCTGAAGCGGCTGTTCGCCTACACGACCGTGAGCCAGCTGGGCCTCTTCACCTGCATGTACGGGCTCGGTGGGGCGGTCGACGACCACGGCCATGCGGCCATCGGATGGGACCTCGGCCAAATTGCCAGCCACGCCTTCTACAAGGCGCCGCTGTTCCTCGTGGCCGGGGCGCTCGCCGTCCTGCTCGGGGTGCGCCGGCTGCCCGAGCTGCACGGGCTCTGGCGTCGCCGCGAGTCCGGCGCACGGGTGCTGGCCGTCGTGCTGCTGGCCGCCGCCTACGCCCTGGCCGGTGGCCCGGGGACCGTCAACTTCCTCGCCAAGGAGCTGTTCTTCGACGCCGTCGTCCACGCAGCCGACGGGCGGCCGCTGCTGGTCGTCGTCGGCCTGATGGCGGTGGCGACCGCGGCCTGCAACGTGGCCATCGCCGTGCGCATAGCGGCGAACGTGCTGGGGCGACGGTCGGGGATCCGGGCCGGCGACCCCCCAGCGGTGCCGGTACGCGCCCCGGACAGGTGGACGGTGGCGCTGTGGCTGCCGGCTGCCGGCCTGGTGCTCCTCCAGTTCGTGGGCGGCCTGGTCCCGACGCTCTGGAACGCGGCGTTCCGGCCGCTGGAGTCCCACGCGGGTACCGGGGTGTTCGCCGACGGACTGCCATGGGTCTGGGAGCCGTTCCTGCACCCGGGCACCGCCCTCCTGATGTCGCTGGTGGCGATCGCCGGAGGGATCGGCCTCGGCCTGTCCGGTCGCTGGCGGGACGAGGTCGTCGACGTCCACGACCGGCTCTACCCGGGTGCGTACCGGGCGGTCCATCGCGGCGGCCACCGGGCGTTCCACACGCTCCAGACCGGCCACCTGCAGCACTACCTGGTGATCATGTTCGTGATGCTCCTCGCCAGCTTCGTGTGGGCGGCATGGATCGACCCGTCACTGCTGGAGGTCCCGGACGGACTCGCCCCGTTCGAGTCGGTGACGGGCCTGCTGCTCGGTGCGGTGGTGTGCGCCTCGGCGATCGTGCTGCCGGTGGTCACCGAGCGGGTCGTGCGGGTGCTCGTCCTGGGGGCCAGTGGCTTCGCCGTGGTGGGCCTCTACCTCGTGTACCAGGCGCCCGACCTGGCGCTCACGCAGCTCATGTTCGAGATCATCTCGGTGATCCTGTTCCTGCTGGTGCTGCGGCTGTTGCCCCGGCCCGACCGCCGACCGCGCGTCAACCCGGGTCCGCGACTGGCGCTGGCGGTGCTGGTCGGCGTCGCCGTCGGATGGATGACCCTGCTGGCGGGCTCCGCCGCGGACCAGCGGCGTGAACCGGGTGGAGGCCACGAGGAGACGCTTGGCGCCTTCTTCGAGGCGCACAGCGACCACGGCTCCGAGCTGACCGACGGCCGGGGCGGTGAGGGCCACAACGTCGTCAACGTGATCCTCGTGGACTTCCGGGGCTTCGACACGCTGGGCGAGATCACGGTGCTGGCGACCGCCGCCCTCGGCGTGTGGTCGATGCTGCCGAGTCGGGGCCGCCAGCGCGAGGACGAGGACGAGGACGAGGACGAGGACGAGTCGGACCCCCAGCCGGTGTCGCTGGGCGAGGGGGCGGGGTCGTGAGGCCGGCGGCGAGGATCGACTCGGTCATCCTGCGCACCGCCGTGCGGCTGGTGCTGCCACTCACGGTGCTCGTGGCCGTGTACGCGGCATTCCGGGGCCACAACGCCCCCGGCGGCGGCTTCATCGCCGGGCTGGTGGTGGCGATCGGCCTGTCCACCCATCGGATGGCGTTCGGCCAGCGGGCCTTCCACCGGCTGTTGCCGGTGCATCCCCGGTGGATCGTGGTCGCCGGGCTGGGCCTGGCGGTCGGCGTGGCGACGGTGCCGCTGCTGGTGGGAGAGTCGTTGCTGCGGTCGGGCTCGACGACGCTCCACGTGGGCGGCGAGGGCCTGCACCTGGTGTCGGCCACGGCCTTCGACTTCGGGGTGCTGCTGGTCGTGGTGGGCGTGGCGGTCGGCATGATCGCCCGTATCGGCGAGGAGCTGGACCAGTGAGCCGGCCCTTCCACCTGGACCGGGGGTCGGACCGGTGACGACCGTCCTCGCCGTGTGCGTGGCGGTGATCGTCACGGTCAGCGTCTACCTGGTGACGTCCCGCGAGCTGAAGTCCATCGCCATGGGTGTGTTCCTGCTGGGGCACGGCGCCAACCTGGCCATCGTCGCCATGAGCGGGTCGCCGGTGCTGCCGGGTGGTCTGCTGCGCCAGCCGCCGATCCTCGGCGGCGGCGACCTCGTCGACCCGTTGCCGCAGGCGCTGATTCTCACCGCGATCGTCATCAACTTCGCGGTCATGGGCTTCCTGCTGACGCTGCTGATCCTCACCGCCCGACGGACGTCGACGCTGAACGTGGACGAGCTGGCGCTGGAGGACCCGCCGTCGGGCGGTCCGGTGCTCGACGGGGAACCGGGGCGACGGCGGTGAGCACGGACCTGCTCGGCCTGCTGGTCGCCATCCCGCTGGCGACGGCGATCGCCTCGGTGGCGGTGGTCCGGCACCGTCACCGCCAGCGGGTCCTCGGCCTGGTGAGCCTCGGCTCGATGCTGGCCCTGTCCCTCGGCTGGCTGCTCGACGTCCGGGACGGTGACGTGCTGGTATCGCAGATGGGTGGCTGGCCGGCCCCGTTCGGGATCACGATCGTGTTCGACAGCCTGTCGGGGCTGCTGCTGTGTGCCGGCCTGGTGGTGGCGATCGGCTGCTACGTCCACGCCTTCTCGGTGC
>LUME01000421.1_pt1 | contig 25593 bp, 23 predicted proteins | sample 729951 | NCBI WGS metagenome assembly LUME01 (sample SAMN03860271, study PRJNA289734) | marine metagenome | biome: seawater column; feature: ocean; material: water; isolation source: Red Sea water column Station 34 - depth 200m | place: Saudi Arabia: Red Sea | collected 2011-10-15 | depth 200 m | reverse complement strand
GACCGCGGCCGCTCCGTGGGCTCGGGGCCCTCGGTGGTGTCCTCAGGCATCGTCCACACCGCCTCGGCGCCCGTCCAGCCACGACTGCAGCAGGACGGCGGCCGCCACCTGGTCGACGACGCGCCGCTGGGCCCGTTCGTCGAGACCCGCCTCACGGAGTTGCTGGGCGGCGGTCACGGTCGTGAGCCGTTCGTCGTGCGTCTCGACGGGCACGTCGAGGAGTGCCGCCAGGTCGCTGGACTCCGCCAGCATCTCCTCGGCGGCCGGGCCGGTGCCGCCGTCCAGCGAGTAGGGCACGCCGACGACGACGACCTCGACCTCCCACTCCCGCACCAGGCCGACGATCGCCCGGTGGTCCCGGGCACGGTCGCCGGTGCGGTAGAGCACGTCTGCCGGGGTTGCCAGGCGACCGTCGGGGTCGCTGACCGCGACGCCGATGCGCTTGGCTCCCAGGTCCAGGCCGAGGGCTCGCACGCCGTCCGGCTCAGCCGGCGGCGGCGCGCGCCTGCTCGAGCGCCTCGTCGAGGTGCTCGGGCGCCCGCCCGCCGATCATGGTCAGGTCGCTGTTGGGGCGGCCCCCGCCGCCGATGGTCGAGGCGGCCTCGGCGACCAGCTCCCCGGCGTCCAGCCCGCTCCCGGGGTCGACGACCGACACCAGCGCCGCGCCCCCGCCCTCCGGGGCGGTGCCGAGGACGACGGCGCGCACACCGTCATGGTCGCGGATGGCCAGGGCGAGTTCACGAAGGCCGTCCCGGTCGATGCCGTCGATGCGGCGCACCACCAGTCCGTCCTCGGCCTCCGCCACGAGCTCGTCGACCCGACCCAGGGCGGCCTGACGGCGCAGGGCGGCGATCTCGCGCCGCAACTCCTTGCCCTCGGAGACCCGCTTGCGGATGCCGTCCAGGACGTCGTCGACCGGGACCCCGACCAGGTCGGCGGCCTCGGCGAGCGTTCCCTCGGCGGAGCGCAGCCGACCGATGGCGGCGTCACCGGTGACCGCCTCCAGGCGGCGGATGTTGGAGCCGATCGACCCCTCGGTGACGATCTTCAGGAGGCCGATGTCGCCCAGAGCCGAGACGTGGGTGCCGCCACAGAGTTCGATCGAGTTCGGGCCCGCCCGGAGCACCCGGACGGTGTCGCCGTACCTGTCGCCGAAGAAGGCGATGGCGCCGAGGGCCTCGGCCTCCTCCTTGGTCGTCTCGAAGTGGTCGCAGGCGGCGTTTGCGAGGACCTCGGCGTTGACGAGGTCCTCGATCTCGACGACCTGCCCGTCGGTGAGTCCCTCGTAGTGGCTGAAGTCGAACCGCAGCCGGTCGGGGCCGACCCAGGAGCCCTGCTGCTTGACATGGTCGCCCAGCACCCGCCGCAGCGCCCAGTGCAGGATGTGCGTCCCGGTGTGGTTGCGGCGGATGGCGGCTCGCCGCCCGGCATCGATCGAGGCCCTGACCGTCTGGCCCACCTCGACGGTGCCGTCCACGACCTCGATGCGGTGGGCGTGCAGCCCGTCGAGGGCGAGCGTCGTGTCGAGGACGCGCAGCGTCCCGGTCGACGACTCGACCATCCCGGTGTCGCCGACCTGGCCACCGGCCTCGGCATAGAAGGGCGTGCGGTCGAGAACCAGTACCTCGTCGTCGAGGTGGAGTACCTCGGCGTCGCTCTCGTCGACGGCACGGCCGACGAACTCGGTGGGGCCGTGGGCCTCGAGGACGTGGCGCAGGTCGCCGGTACCGCCTGCCCCAGCCGCCTCCTTCCGTGCAGCCTTGGCCCGTGCACGCTGTTCGGCCATGGCAGCCCGGAAGCCGTCCAGGTCGACACCGACGCCCCGCTCGACGGTGATCTCCTCGGTGAGCTCGAGGGGGAAGCCGTAGGTGTCGTGGAGCTTGAACGCCACCTCGCCGTCGAGGATGCCGCCCTCCGAGAGGCCGTCGAGGGCGGTGTCGAGGATGGCGGAACCGGCACGGAGGGTCTCGCGGAACCGCTGCTCCTCGCGGTCGAGCACCCCGCGCACGAAGTCGTGGTTGCGGACGAGCTCGGGGTAGTCGTCGCCCATGATCTCGACGAGGGCGTCGACCAGCCTCGGCATGATCGGGTCCTCGACGCCGAGCAGCCAGGCGTGGCGGACGGCCCGGCGGATGATGCGCCGCAGGACGTAGCCCCGGTCCTCGTTGCTGGGGAACACGCCGTCGCCGATGAGGAAGGCCGACGACCGGATGTGGTCGGCAAGGATGCGCTGCGACACGTCGGTGCGCTCGTCCGAGCCGGGCTCCACGCCGCTGATCTCGGCGATGGTCGACAGCAGCCGGTCGAACTCGTCGGTCTCCCACACCGAGTCGACCCCTTGGAGCACCGAGAGGATCCGTTCGAGCCCGGCGCCGGTGTCGATGGAGGGCTTGGGGAGGGGCGTCATCGAGCCGTCGTCGTGCTGCTCGAACTGCATGAACACGAGGTTCCAGATCTCGATGAACCGCTCGTCGTCGCCGTGGGCGGGACCGCCGTCGTCGCCGAACCCAGGACCCTTGTCCCAGAAGATCTCGGAGCAGGGACCGCACGGGCCGGTGTCGGCCATCCGCCAGTAGTTGTCCTCGTCGAGGCGCTGGATGCGCTCGGCGGGAACGCCCACCTCGTCGCGCCAGATGGCCTCGGCCTCGTCGTCGCTGACGTGCACCGTGATCCAGAGCCGGTCGGGATCGAGGCCGAGGCGTTGGGTGACGAAGTCCCAGGCGAAGGCGCAGGCCTCGGACTTGAAGTAGTCGCCGAAGCTGAAGTTGCCCATCATCTCGAAGAACGTGAGGTGCCGGCTGGTGCGGCCCACCTCGTCGAGGTCGTTGTGCTTGCCCCCGGCCCGGACGCACTTCTGCACGGTCACCGCCCGGTCCCACGGCGCCTGTTGTTCGCCGACGAAGTAGGGCTTGAAGGGCACCATGCCGGCCACGGTGAAGAGCAGCGACGCGTCGTGCGGGATGAGGCTGGCCGAGGCCTCGTGGTGGTGGCCGTGGCCGGCGAAGAAGTCGACGAACGACCGGCGGACGCCGCGTGCGGTGGCGAGTTGTTCGGACATGGTCGGGTCGGAGGTCCTCGGCGGAAAAGGGACAGGAGCAGGGGTCGGGGGGACTGCTGCCGGTTCAGCCTACCGGTGGGCCCTTCCCGGCTCGGTTCGCATTCGCGTCAGCCGCCCCGGCCACGGGACCGCAGTCGGGCAACCATCCCCACGAAGCGCACCAGCGGCGACGACGACAGCGTCGCCGCCGTCTCGATCGTCGAACCGATCCGCCCGGCCGACTCGCGAAGGCCGTCGGCGGTGTCGAGCAGGTCCTCGACCCGGTCGAGGTCGTCGGTGGCCCGCTCGACCATCCGGTGCATGTCGGTGAGGAGCGGAACCGCCTCCCGGCGCAGCTCGTCGACGGCGGCGTGCAGTTCGCGCAGCATCCGGGTGAGGCGCAGCGCCAGCACCACGAATACCGCGAGTGCCGCCGCGCCGACGAGGACGGCAACCCAGCCGGCGCTCACGAGTCGCACCCGTCCGGCGTGACGGCCCGGTCGGCGAGGCGTCGGGCCACCTCCGCCTCGAAGCCGTGGTCCGATGGCTCGTAGTACACGTTGCCCTCCACCTCCTCGGGCCGGTGCGCCTGTGGCACCCAGCCCCTCGGGTCGTCGTGCGGATAGTCGTAGCCCTCGCCGTGGCCCAGCCCGGCCGCCCCCTGATAGTGGGCGTCGCGCAGGTGCGGTGGCACGAGGCCGGTCCCGGCGGCCCGGGCGTCGGTGCCGGCGGCGGCGAGCGCCCGGTACACGCGGTTCGACTTGGGTGCCGTGGCCAGGTGGACGACCGCCTGCGCCAGGTTCAGCCGTGCCTCCGGGAGGCCCACGAACTCGACGGCCCGTGCGGCGGCGTCGGCCACCACCAACGCCATCGGATCGGCCATCCCGACGTCCTCGCTGGCCAGGACCACCAGGCGACGGGCGATGAACCGGGCGTCCTCCCCCGCCTCGAGCATCCGGGCCAGCCAGTAGAGGCCGGCGTCGGGGTCGGAACCTCGGATGCTCTTGATGAAGGCGCTGATCACGTCGTAGTGCTCGTCGCGGCCGTAGCGCACCGCCTTGGTCCCCAGCGCCGCCTCGACGTCGTCGACGGTGACGGTGGCGTCGTCCCGTCCGGCGGCCAGCGCCACGGCCACCTCGAGGCCAGTGAGGGCCAGGCGTCCGTCGCCGGCGGCACGCTCGGCCAGCAGTCTGAGCGCCTCGGCGTCGGCGCCGACCCGCTCGGCGTCGAGTCCCCGGCCCAGGAGTTCGAGCGTGGCGTCGACGTCGAGGGGCTCCAGCCTGAAGAGGGTCGAGCGGGAGAGCAGCGGCGGGTTGACCTCGAAGTACGGGTTCTCGGTGGTCGCGCCGATGAGGACCAGCAGGCCCGACTCGACCGACGGCAGGAGGGCGTCCTGCTGGGCCTTGTTGAAGCGATGCACCTCGTCGAGGAAGAGGATCGTGCCGACGTCGCGCTCGCCGAGGTTGGCCTCGGCGCCGGCCACCACCGCCCGGACGTCCTTGACGCTGGCGCTCACCGCCGAGAGTTCGACGAACTCGGACGCCGTCACCCGGGCGATCAGCCGGGCCAGGGTGGTCTTGCCCGTGCCCGGTGGACCCCAGAGCACCACCGACGAGAGCCGGTCGCCCTCGATCAGGCGGCGCAGCGGCCGCCCGTCGCCCACGAGGTGCGCCTGGCCGACCACGTCGTCGAGGCGGACCGGTCGCAGCCGGTCGGCCAGCGGGGCCCGGCGGGCCAGGCGCTGCCCGGCGGCGGCGGCGAACAGGTCGTCGGTCACCGCGACGAACCTAGTGGTCAGGACACCGGTGCTCAGGGCGCCGGCCAGGACGCACAGCAGGCCGCCACGACGCCGGCGGCGAAGGCCTCCGGGCCCGCGGACAAGCCGTCCCGGCTGAAGACCTCGGGGCTGAGCAGCGGCGTCGCCCCGCTTCCGAGGAGCGCTGCGGCCAGGCCCTCGAAGTCGACGACGCCGTCCCCCGGCACGAGCCGCTCGGCCATGGCCTCGGCCATGGCATCGTCACCGGGCTCCGGCCGGGCGTCGCAGAGTTGGAGCAGATGGACGGCGGACGGTGGCAGCGTGGCAAGCAGGTCGGGGCGAGGCCCGCCGGGCTGGCGCTGCCAGTGCCAGGCGTCGAGCAGGATCCCGCCGTTGGACCGGCCGGCGGCCTCGACCAGTGCCCAGGCGTCGGCGAGTCCCGGCACGCCGGTCCATGGGAGGAACTCGAGCGCCACGCGGATGCCGCGTGCGGCGGCCCGGTCGCACAGGTCGGCAAAGCCCCGAACGGCAGCAGCGGCATCGGCCAGCACCGGATCGAGGCAGACCGCCACCACCTGCTGCGCACCGACTCCCTCGGCCACCTCGAGGGTGAGGTCGGCATCCGGACCGGCGTCTCCCGCACCCGAGGACCAGCCGACGGCCGCCTCGACGACGTCCACCGACAGTCCCCGGGAGGCGGCCGCCTCGCGGAAGGCGGCTGGATCGGGGTCGAACGCCAGGACGTGGAGCGTCCAGGCGGACACGCCGCCGCAGCCGGCCGCGGCAGCCGCGTCGAGGGCGGACACCACCTCGTCGGCGCCCGCCGACATCGGATCGGCCAACAGGGTGGACAGGCAGAGCGCCAGTTCGCCGGGCGAGGTCACCTGTCCGGAACGGCCCGACCCGGCCCGGCCGACCGCCAGCCTCCGAATCCCCGGGCTGGCGTCACTGCTTCGGCGGCAGCACCCGTAGGCCGAGCTCCTCGAGGTGCCGGCCGTCGACCTCCGTCGGTGCCCCGGTCAGCGGGTCGGCGCCCGACTGGGTCTTGGGGAAGGCGATGACCTCGCGGATGTTCTCCTCGCCGGCCAGGACGGCGATGAGCCGGTCCATGCCGAAGGCAAAGCCGGCGTGGGGCGGCGCCCCGTACCGGAAGGCGTCGAGCAGGAATCCGAACTTGGCCTGCGCCTCCTCCGGGCCGATGCCGAGGAGCGTGAAGATGGTCTGCTGCACCTCCGCACGGTGGATCCGCACGCTGCCCGAGCCGAGTTCCCAGCCGTTCAGGACCAGGTCGTAGGCCTGCGAGCGAACCGCCAGCAGGTCGCCCGACTCGAGCAGCTCCAGGTCCTCCTCGTGGGGCATCGTGAACGGGTGGTGGGCCGGAATCGGGTTGCCGGCCTCGTCCAGCCCCTCGAAGAGGGGGAAGTCGACGACCCACAGGAAGTTGAGCCCGCCCTCGGTGACCGGTGGCCGCCCCAGCTCGAGGCGCAGGAGGCCCAGCACGTGGCGCACCTGGCGGCGCTCGTCCGCCACGAGGAACAGCAGGTCACCGGCCTCGGCTGCCAGGGCGGCCCGCAGGGCGGCCTGTTCGTCGTCCGACAGGAACTTGGCCACCGGCGAGTTCAGGCCGTCCGCCTCGACCTTCATCCAGACGAGGCCCTTCGCTCCCCAGCGCTTGCACTGCTCGGTCAGGTCGTCGAGGCGGTTGCGGGAGGTGTCGGAACCGCCCGGCACCCGGATGCCCTTCACACACGGTGCCTGGAAGGCCCGGAATTCCGTCCCGGCGAAAACCTCGGTGAGTTCGACCAACTCGAGGCCGAAGCGGGTGTCGGGCTTGTCGGACCCGTAGCGCTCCTGGGCCTCCAGCCAGGTCATGCGGGGGATGTCGGCGGGACGCTCCCCGGTCACCGCCTCGGCGGCGGCGCTCACGGCGTGGGAGATGAACGCCAGGACGTCCTCCTGGCCGACGAAGCTGGCTTCGGCGTCGAGCTGCATGAACTCGTACTGCCGGTCGGCCCGGAGGTCCTCGTCGCGCAGGCAGCGGGCGATCTGGTAGTAGCGGTCGACGCCTCCCACCATGCAGAGCTGCTTGAAGAGCTGCGGACTCTGGGGCAGGGCGTAGAACGAGCCGGGCACCTTTCGGGACGGGACCACGAAGTCCCGGGCGCCTTCGGGGGTGCTGGCCACGAGCATCGGGGTCTCGACCTCGATGAAGCCCTGCTCCTCCATGGCACCCCGGATGGCCGAGTTGACCGTGGCCCGGACCTCGAGGTTGCGCTGCATGCGGGAGCGGCGCAGGTCCACGTAGCGGTGCCGGAGGCGCAGAACCTCGTCGACGTCGGTGCGCTCGTCCATCGGGAACGGCGACGGCTCCGAACGGGAGAGGATCGCCACCTCGGAGGCCTCGACCTCGACCATGCCGGTCGCCAGCGACTCGTTGGCGGTGTCCTCGGGGCGGGCCCGAACCTCACCGGTCACCTGGAGGACGAACTCGGACCGCAGCTCGTGGCCGCCGTCGACGACCACCTGGACCATGCCACTGCGGTCCCGCAGGTCCACGAACGCCAGGTGCTCGCCGTGCTCGCGCACCCGGCCCGTAGGTCACCGCAGCGGTCGGTTCGTAGGGAGGTGGAGTAGTCGGTCAACGTAGCCTCGCTCGCAGGGTGTCAATCATGGAGTCCAGAGTGACGGCTTCTTGGCCAGCATCGCCCCGCAAGTCCCGGACGGTGACTGTGCCGTTATCGCTCTCGTCGTCACCAACAATCTCGGCCAGCGCGGCACCGCTCCGGTCGGCCGCCTTCATCTGGGCCTTCATGGAGCGGCCGTCCCAGGCCCGGTCGGCCCGCAGGCCGGCCCGCCGGACCTCGTCGGTCAGGAGCACGGCCTCGTCGCCGCCGCAGGTGTCGACCACGAAGACGTCGACGGCGGCCGCTGGGGCGTCGAACACGCCTTCGGCGTCGCAGGCCAGCAGCGTCCGGTCGACGCCCAGGGCGAAGCCGACGCCGGGTGTACGGGATGTCCACGGCGTCGAGGGCCCCACAGACCCGGGCGAAGTGCTCGGCGGCATCATCGGAGAGGTGGTCGTCCATGCGGGGGGCGGCGGCCACGAGGTCGGCGTCTTCGGGCCGCTTCGAGTCGAGGACCCGCAGCGGGTTGCGCTCGAGCGTCGACCGGGAGGCCTCGGAGAGTGCGTCGCGATTGTCGGCGAAGTGGGCGGTCAGGGCCTCGACGTAGCGGGCGCGGTCCTCCGGGTTGCCCAGCGAGTTGACGAGCAGGGTCACCCGTCGCAGGCCGAGGCGTTCGTAGAAGCGCCACGCCAGGGCGATCACCTCGGCGTCCAGATGCGGGTCGTCGGGGCCGAGTGCCTCGACGCCGACCTGGTCGAACTGCCGGAACCGGCCCTTCTGGGCACGCTCGTAGCGGAAGTTGGGCCCGGCGTACCAGACCTTCCAGGGCACCACCGGCCGGTGCTCGGCGAAGGCCCGCACGACCGAGGCGGTCTGCTCGGGCCGCAGGGCAATGTTCCGGCCCCCCTTGTCGAGGAACTCGTACATCTCCTTGGACACCACGTCGGTGGCGTCGCCGAGGCGGTGGAACACCTCGACGTGCTCGAACATGGGCGGGACCACCTGGGTGTAGCCGGCCGCGCCAACCACGTCGGCGAAGGCGTCGACCAGCGCCCGCCAGCGGGCGGAGTCCGGCCACAGGATGTCGCGCGTGCCCTTCGGGGCCCGGAAGGTGGAGTCGGCCACGGGACCAGAGGCTACCGGTGGCCCCTACCCCGCGATCCGGATGCACCGGGGCATCGCCGGAACCGGACCGGAGCGACGCTCAGGAACCCTTGCCGGGCACCACCCGGTACACGTCGTAGACCGAGTCCACGTCGCGGATCTGGTGGAGCACCCGGTCGAGGTGACCCGGGTCGCCCATCTCGAATTCGAATCGCATACGGGCCACCCGGTCCGATCCGGAGGTCGCCGTGGAGGTGCTGAGCACGTTCACCCGGTGCTCGGCGAGGACGTCGACCACGTCGCGGAGCAGCAGTGGCCGGTCGAGCGCCTTCACCTCGAAGGTGGCCACGAAGTGGGAGGCCGTCTGCTCGTCCCACTCGACGTCGATGAGGCGATCGGGCTGGCCGCTCGACAGCGACACGGCGTTGGCGCAGTCGGCCCGGTGCACCGAGCCCCCGCGCCCCCGGGTGACGAACCCCATGATCTCGTCGGGTGGCACCGGCGTACAGCAACGGGAGAGCCGCACCATGACGTCGTCGAGTCCTTCGACGTGGACGCCGACCGCCCCCCGGTCGCGGCGCACGGGCCGCCGGGTGAGGGCCGTCACCGACACCTGCTCGCTGGCCTCCGGGGCGTGCTCGCGCATCTTGCGCTCGACCCGGCCCACGACGGCGCGCGCGGACACGTGGTGCTCGCCGATCGCCGCAAACAGGGCATCGAGTTCGGCGTAGTTCATCGACTCGCCGATCCCGGCAAGGACCTCGCCGTCGAGGACCTCCTTGACCGGCAGGCCCGCCCGCCGCAGTTCGGCGACCAGGTCGTCGTGGCCGACGTCGATGGCCTCGGTCCGGCGTTCCTTGGTGTGCCAGTGGCGGATCTTGTTGGCGGCCCGGTGGCTGGCGACGAACTTGAGCCAGTCCTTGCTGGGGCCGGCGCCCGGCTGCCTCGAGGTGATGACCTCGACCGTCTCGCCCGATTCGAGCCGGGAGTCGAGCGGCACCAGCCGGCCCTCCACCTTGGCGCCGACACAGGCGTCCCCGACCTCGGTGTGGATGGCGTAGGCGAAGTCGACCGGCGTGGCACCGATCGGCAGGCTGACCACCCGGCCCTGCGGTGTGAAGACGTAGACCTCGTCCTGCTCGAGGTCGGTCTTGAGGTGGTCCATGAAGGCGCCGTGGTCGGGGGTTTCCTCCTGGAGTTCGACGATGCGCCCCAGCCACGCCATCTCGTCGGATGGGAGCGTGCCCTTGTAGTCCCAGTGGGAGGCCACGCCGGTCTCGGCACGGCGATGCATCTCGTGGGTCCGGATCTGGAACTCGACCTGCTTCCCCTGGGGGCCGATCACCGTGGTGTGGAGCGACTGGTAGAGGTTGAACTTGGGCATCGCCACGTAGTCCTTGAAGCGTCCCTGGACCGGCGTCCACACGGCGTGGACCACGCCGAGGGCCGCGTAGCAGTCCCGGACGGTGTCGACCACGACCCGGATGCCGACCAGGTCGTGGATCTCGTCGAAGCCCCGACCCTTGACGATCATCTTCTCGTAGATGCTCCAGAGGTGCTTCGGGCGCCCGTCGATCTCAGCGGTGATGTTGAAGTCGGCCAGCCGCTCGTGGACCTCGGCGATGAGCTGCTCGAGGTAGAGGTCCCGTTCGGGCGCCCGGTCCTGGACCATCTGGTCGATCTGGCTGTAGCGCTTCGGGTGGAGCGTGGCCAACGAGAGGTCCTCCAACTGGACCTTGACGTCCTGCATCCCGAGGCGGTTGGCCAGCGGGGCGTAGATGTCGAGGGTCTCGCGGGCGACGCGCTGCTGCTTTGCCTCGGGGAGCGCCGCGAGGGTGCGCATGTTGTGGAGCCGGTCGGCCAACTTGATGATGAGCACCCGCAGGTCCTTGGCCAGGGCCACGAGCATCTTGCGCATGCTGGCGGCCTGCTGCTCCTCCTTGCTCTCGAAGCTGAGTCGATCCAGCTTGGTGACCCCGTCGACGATGCGTGCCACCTCGCCGCCGAAGTCCCGTTCGAGGTCGCCCAACTCGACGGTATAAGAGACAGGCGTGGGCAACCCTGTAGGCCCGCTCGATCAGGTCCGTGTCACCCCCGGGGTGGCGATCCGCGTAGGCGGCCAGCAGCGACGAGGTCTCCTCGACGGTTTGCGCCGGCCGGCGACGCCAAGGCAGGACGCGGCTGACGGCGACCACCTCAGTACCCGTCCCCGGCCCGGCCCGGGCCGCTCGGTGCCCTCATCCCTCCACGGTAGCGCCGACGTCCTGCGGCGACGGGTTCCGTGCGGAGGGCGGGAAGCGAGTCAGCGCCGCTTCTTGCGCGGACGCGGCGGCGCGCCGCCGGCGGGGCGTGCCGCCGGCGTGGGACGACGCCGTGCCGGCCCCTTCGAGCGGTCCGCCGACTCGATCGAGCGGGACTCGGGTACGGAGGCCTCGTCGCGCCCGATGGGCCGGGTCGGACCCTCCAGCAGTCCCCGACCGTCCAGCTTCGAGCGAACCTGCGCCCACCGCTGCTCCCGCTCCTTGAGGCGGGCGACCAGTGCGGCCGCCACGAACAGCGACGAGTAGGAGCCGACCACGATGCCGACGAGGAGCGCAAGGGCGAACTCGCGCAGCGCCGTGGCCCCGAGCGCCACCGAGCCGACCACCAGCAGGGAGAGCACCGGCAGGGCCGACGTGATGCTGGTGTTGACCGACCGCATCGCCACCCGGTTGAGGGCCAGGTTCATCAACTCCGTGTAGGTGTGTCGCTCCGTGGCGCCAAGGCGCCCCGTCATCTCCCGCACCTTGTCGTAGACGACGATCGTGTCGTAGAGCGAGTAGCCCATGATCGTGAGGAAGGCGATGACCGTCGCCGGCGTCACTTCCACGCCCAGCAGTGAATAGACGCCCACGCTGACCACGATGTCGTGGGCGACCGCCACGAGGGCACCGACCGCCATCTTCCACTCGAGGCGGACGCTGATGTAGAGCGCCACCACCACGAAGAACACGATGAGGGCACGCACCGCCTTGTCGGTGACCTCGTCGCCCCAGGTAGGTCCGACCTGCTCGAACGTCTCGACCACGCCGAGTTCGGCGGTGAGGGTCTCGCGGATCGCCGCGGCCCGTGCCGGGTCGTCGATGTCGGAGCGGATACGGACGACCTCGCCGTCGAGCAGCTGGATGCGCGCCCCGCCGGCGTCGTGGCCGGCCAGCAGGTCGCGGACCTCGCCGACCGAGGCGTCGGGGGCAACCACCTCGTACGAGGTGCCGCCGGCGAAGTCGATGCCGAGCTCGAGGCCACGGAGGCCGAACGACCCGATGCTGAGCAGCAGGCCCAGCCCGGAGGCGACGGCCGCCACCCGCCACCAACGGGGGAAGTCGACCGGGTTCTCGCCGCGGTAGAGGCGACGCAGCGCGCCGATCACGTCACCAGCTCCTGTCGCCGGGCGGTGGCGGCCAGCGAGCCGACAGCGCCCGCGGCCGGCAGCCCGAAGCGACCCGGGCGGTCGGCGAACCAGCGGGTGTGGGCCAACACCCGGATCAGCGGACCCATGAAGCAGTAGGTGGCGACCAGGTCCAGAATCGTGGCCAGCCCCAGGTAGAAGGCGAAGCCCCGGACGGCGCCGACCGTCAGCCACCAGAGCAGGACGGCACCGATGAGCGATGCCACGTCGGCCTTGACGATCGTGGAGAAGGCGATCGGGAAGGCCCGGTCCACCGAGGAGCGGGCCGTGCGACCGTCGCGGATGTCCTCCTTGAGGTGCTCGAAGTAGACGACGTTGGAGTCGACCGACACGCCGACCGCCACGATGATGCCCGTGACGCCGGCGAGGGTGAGGGCCAGGCCGGACTGGGTGCCGAGGTGGGCCACGATCGCCCACAGCAGCGAACCGGACACCGCCAGGCTGGCCAGGGCCACGAGGCCGAGCAGCCGGTAGTACCCGACGATGAACAGGGCCACGAGGGCGAGGCCGACCAAGCCGGCCACCACGCCGGCATCCAGCGAGTCCTCGCCGATGCTGGCCGACACCACCCGGGTGTTCTCGGCCACCAGCTCCACGGGCAGGGCGCCGTAGCGCAGCGCCAGGGCCACGTCCTCGGCCTCCCGCTTCTCGAAGGCACCCGAGATGACGATGCGGTCCCGCTCGAAGCCCGGGGCACGGATCTGCGGGGCGGTGACGACCTCGCCGTCGAGGACGATGGCGATCAGGCCGTTGCTGTAGCCCGCCAGGACGGGGCACGAGGCGTCGCCCACGTAGCAGCGCTGGGCGGCAGCGTTGAAGCCGTCGATGCCCACGGCGCCGCCGTGCAGGGTGACGCCCACCTGCCACCGGAAGTCGATGAAGTCGGCGTCGGCGTCCTCGAGGGCTTCGCCGGTCAGGACCGTGGGGCCGAGCACGAAGCGCCGGTCGCCGGTCGCTGCGTCGTCGCCGCCGGCGAGGATCACGAAGTCGCCGGCGTTGTCGTCCTCGGGAACGGTGACGCCGTCGGCGCCGGTGGCCGGGCGGACCGTGCCGGTCCGGACCAGGTCGCACGAGGCGAACGGCTCAGCCGAGCGGTCGCTCGTGCCCGAGGAGCCACCGGTCCCCGGAATGGCGGCCGGAAGCACCTCGCAGACCGGCCGGAACCGGAGCTCCGCGGTGGTCCCCACCAGTTCGAGGGCCCGCTCCTGGTCGTCGACGCCGGGCAGCGCCACCATCACCCCGTCCTGGGTGCGGGAGATCTCGGGCTCGGCGACGCCGAGGGCATCCACCCGGTTGCGGATGATCTCGACGGACTGGTCGAGCATCTCCTCGGTGGCCGGCTCGGTGGCCGTCAGCCGGACCGAGACGCCACCCTGGAGGTCGAGGCCGAGGAGGGGTCGGTTCCCCCACAAGAGGGTCAGGACCATGGCGGCCACCGACACCACGAGGATCGTGGTGAGCAGGACGACCTGGCGGCGGAACACGGGTGTCGGAGGAGGCAGGGACGCGGGGCGTCAGTCCTCGATGGGGTCCTCGAACTCCTCGACCGGCCCGGGCTCGGTGAAGCGGCGCTCCACCGTGCCCTTGACGACCTTCAACTCGAGGTCCTTGGCCACCTCCAGCCAGACCACGTCGCCCTCGACCTCGGACACCACGCCGAAGATGCCGGCGGAGGTCACCACCTCGTCGCCGGCGCTGACCGAGGCGACCAGTTCACGGTGCTCGCGGGCCCGCTTCTGCTGTGGTCGGATCATCACGAAGTACAACAACGCGAACATCAGGAGGATGGGAAGGAAGCTCATCGCAGGTCCTCGGTCCCGCAGCCGACCCACGAAGTCCAGCAACCACGCCAGGTTGTGCAGGGTGAGGAGCCGGCGGCCGGTCGGCTCGTCGGTCAGCAACAGGTGGCGCAGGTAGGCCCGGCTCCACGCCGCCGCCGGGCTGGCCGGGAACTCCGGGTCGAGGGGCAGGTCGTCGTCGGCGAACCTGGCGTTGCGCAGGTTCAGGCGGCCCGCCGTCGTGAGGACCGTGCCGTGGCGGGCGTGGCGGGTTGGCAGGACGCAGTCGAACATGTCGATTCCCCTGGCCACCACCTCCACCAGGCCGGCCGGGTCACCCAGCCCCATGAAGTAGCGCGGCTGGTCGGCGGGCAGGCCGGCGACCGCCGCCGAGAGCGGGTCGAGCATCTCGTTGCGCGTCTCCCCCACGCTGAGGCCGCCCACGGCGTAGCCGTCGAAGGCCACCTCGACGGTCCGCTCGGCGCTCTCGGCCCGCAGCGCCTCATCCAATCCGCCCTGCACGATGCCGAACTGGCATTGGCGGCCGGCGGCGTCCTCGTGCCCGAGGAATGCCCGCCGGCCGCGTGCCGCCCAATCGGCGGTGCGGTCCACGGCCTGGCGCAGCGCGCGGTCAGGGGCAGGCAGGGCCGGGCACACGTCGAGGGCCATCTGGATGTCGGCACCCAGGTCCGCCTGGACGGTCGCCGCACCCTCCGGGGTGAGGCGGTGCGTCGACCCGTCGTAGGTGGAGCGGAACACCGCCCCCTCGTCGTCGACCTTCGGCTGCAATGAGAAGATCTGGTAGCCGCCGCTGTCGGTCAGCGTGAGGCCGTCCCATGCGGCGAAGGCGCCGAGGCCCCCGTGCCGGCGCACGACCTCGGCGCCCGGCCGGAGCATCAGGTGGTACGTATTGGCGAGCACGACCTCGACGCCCAGGTCGGCCAGGTCCACCGACGACAGGTGCCGAACCGCCCCCCGGGTCCCCACCGGCATGAAGCACGGCGTCGTGAAGGTGCCCCGTGGCGTCGTCACCGTGCCGGTGCGTGCCCCGCCGTCGGTCGCGGACAAGCGGAATTCGGACCTCACACTGTCCTCCCCACCGGGACCTCGACCTCGAACCTCACGCTGCGCCTCCCTGACGGTCGCGGGCCACCAGCATGGCGTCGCCGAACGACAGGAACCGGTACCCCTCGGCGAGGGCAGTGGCGTACAGCTGGCGCCAGCGGGGGCCGGCGAAGGCGTCCAGGAGCACGAGGAGCGTGGAGCCGGGGAGGTGGTAGTTGGTAAGCAGGACGTCCACCACCCGGAAGTCGAAGGGCCGGCGGATGAACAGGTCGGTGCGCCCCTCCTGGTCGCCACGTGCCGCCGCCTCGAGCGCCCGGACCGTGGTGGTCCCGACGGCGATGACGCGTTCCGCCGACACACAGGCCTCGAAGGTGGCGTCGGGAACCGAGAAGGCCTCGGAGTGCATCTCGTGATCGTCCAGGTCGTCCACGGTGACCGGTCGGAAGGTGTCGAGGCCGACAACCAGCTCGAGCCGCTCGACCCTCGCCCCCGCTGCCCGGCAGGCGTCGAGTACCTCGTCAGTGAGGTGCAGGCCGGCGGTCGGCGCCGCTGCCGAGGCGGGCCGGTCGGCGTAGACCGTCTGGTAGCGGTCCGGATCCTCGAGAACCGTCGAGAGGTAGGGCGGGAGTGGCATCTCGCCGTGGCGGTCGAGGGCGGCGAGGACCCCGCCGGCCGCCTCCAGCCGCACCCGACGCCGGCCTTCGCCCAGGTCGTCACCCACGGTCACCACCAGGTCGTCGCCCGCGGACAGCGGCGTCCCCGGGGGCACCCGCCGGCTGGGACGCACCAGCGCCTCCCAGTCCTCGACCGTGCCCTCGGCACCCCGCCGCTCCAGCAGGAGGACCTCGACGGCACCGCCCGTCTCCTTCGTGAGGTGGAGTCGGGCGGGCAGCACCTTGGTGTCGTTGAGCACCAGCACGTCGCCCGGCCGGACCAGATCGGGCAGGTCCCGGACCGTCCGGTGCCGAACGCCGTCGCCCAGGTCGACCAGCAACCTCGCCGAGGGCCGGTCGGCGAGGGGCTCCTGCGCGATCGAGGAGTCCGGCAGGTCGTAGCGGAAGTCGGCCGGGCGCATGCCGGCCGATCCTACGGGCGGCCCTCCGGGGGCGAGGGGTGGAGAACCTCAGTCGCCGAAGAGGGCGTTCCCCCGCTCGCGCTGCGGCGCAGCCAGGCCCAGGTGCTCGAAGGCCGCCGGCGTGGCCATGCGCCCCTTGGGGGTTCGCTGGAGAAGCCCCTGCTGGATCAGGAACGGTTCGTAGACGTCCTCGACGGTGTCCTCGGGTTCTCCGACGCTGATCGCCAGGGTCTTGAGCCCGACCGGCCCGCCGCCGAAGCGCTCGCACAGCGACGTCAGGATGGAGCGGGTGGGTCGGTCCAGGCCGAGGGCGTCCACGGCGAAGAAGGTCAGGCCGTCCCGGGCCGTGTCGCCGCTGATCCGCCCACCGGTCTCGGGTCGCTCGACCTGGGCGAAGTCGCGGACCTGCCGGAGCAGCCGGTTGGCGATGCGCGGCGTGCCCCGTGAGCGCCGGGCGATCTCGCCTGCCCCCTCCTCGTCCAGGTCGACCTCGAGGATGCCGGCTGCCCGGCGCACGATGGTGCGCAGGTCCTCGGGCTCGTAGTAGTCGAGGCGGGCCGTCAGGCCGAAACGGTCGCGCAATGGCCCGGTGATGAGGCCCGTCCGGGTGGTGGCCCCGACCAGGGTGAACCGGGGCAGCTCGAGGCGGATCGAGCGGGCCGCCGGGCCCTTGCCGAGCACGATGTCGAGCTCGTAGTCCTCCATGGCCGGGTAGAGCACCTCCTCCACCGCCCGGGCCAGGCGGTGGATCTCGTCGATGAAGAGGACGTCGCCGGGCTCGAGCTTGGTGAGGATGGCCGCCAGGTCGCCGGACCGCTCGAGGGCCGGACCGGAGGTGACGTGCAACTCGGCGCCCATCTCGACGGCGACGATGTGGGCGAGGGTGGTCTTGCCGAGGCCTGGCGGACCAGCGAACAGGAAGTGGTCGGCGGCCTGGCCCCGTTGGCGGGCGGCCTCGAGCATCACGCGCAGGTGTCCCTTGAGCTCCGCCTGGCCAATGAACTCGGCCAGCCGCCGGGGCCGCAGCCCGACCTCGACGGCGGCCTCCTCGGGCTCCACCTCGGGGGACAGCAGCTCGTCGCGTGCCACGACCCCTCCTAGGCCCTCGCCAGGCGCCGCAGCGCCTCTCGCAGCAGGTCGGCGGGGTCGTCGCCGGCCAGGTCGGCCAGCACGCCCCGTACCTCGTCGGACGAGTAGCCGAGGCCGGCCAGCGCCTCCTGCACCTCGGCCAGGGCGGAGCGGGCGGCGATGGGAGCATCGCCGGCAGCGACGGCCACATCGACGGGCAGGTCGAGGGTGCCCTTGAGGTCGACCAGCAGGCGGGCCGCGGTCTTCTTGCCGACGCCCGGGACCAGGCACAGTGCCGCCACGTCGTCGTCGGCCACCACCCGGGCCAACTCGTCGGGTCCGTGGACGCCGAGCACCGCCAGCGCCAGGGCCGGGCCCACACCGTGCGCCGAGAGCAGCGCCTCGAAGCCGGCCCGCTCGGACCGCTCCAGGAACCCGTAGAGCGCCTGGTCGCCCTCACGGATGTGGTGGTGGACGTGGACGAACACCTCGTCGGCCCCGGAGTCGCCCAGTCGGTACGCGGTGGTGGGCGTGACGGTGAGGCGGTAGCCGACGCCGCCCACCTCGAGCAGCACGTGGCCCTCGTCGCCGCACTCGAGCAGCCGGCCGCGCAGGGAGCCGATCATCGTGGGCCTCCCCGATCCCTCACCGGGCGGCCTCGGCGGCGCGACTTCACCTCGTTGGGCGAGTAGAGCGCCACCCGGCAGCCCGAGGCGGCGGCCTCGGCCATGACGACCCCCGCCGACTGGCCGACCTGCATGGCGGTACGGGCGTTGACCTGGAAGAGCACCCGCTCGATCGCCACGGCCTCGGGGCGGTGTTCGCCGAGCAGCAAGCGAACCTCGGCCTGGAGTTCGGCGAGGCGCCCCGGGAGGTCGGCATCCGGGTCGGTCCGGATGACCCCTGCGGCGACCGCCCGGTGCCGGCCGGCGGCGTGGCGCTCCACCAGGCCGTAGCCGCAGCGGGTGAGCCCGGGATCGATACCCAAGACGAACATATGTACGACCCTAGCAGGAGGGGTCGCCGGCGGGGGGACCGCCACACCCGGTGCCGCTACGCCTCGAGGGCGGCGAACACCTCGTCGGGGATGTCGAAGTTGGCGTGCACGTCCTGGACGTCGTCCAGGTCGTCGAGCAGGTCGATCACCCGCAGCACGGCCTTGGCCGCCTCGACACTGTCGACGCCGACCGTGGAGGTGGCGACCATCGTGACGTCGGCCGAGTCGAACGCGACCTCGGCGGACTCGATGGCCTCTCGCACCGCCGGCAGGTCGGTCGCCTCGCAGGTCAGGCGCCAGATGCCGCCGTCGTCCACGAGGTCCTCGGCGCCGGCGTCGAGGGCCGCCAGCATGATCTCGTCCTCATCGGCGGATCCGGGGAGCAGCACGACCCCCTTGCGTTCGAACTGCCAGGCCACCGAACCGGGCTCGGCGAGCGATCCGCCGTTCTTGGTGAGCACCGACCGGACCTCGGAACTGGTGCGGTTGCGGTTGTCGGTCAGCGTCTCGACGTACAGGGCCACGCCGTGCGGCGCGTAGCCCTCGTAGGTGACCGGCTCGTAGGCGATGCCCTCGAGTTCGCCGGTCCCCCGCTTGACCGCCCGCTCGATGGTGTCCAACGGAACCGAGGCGTCGCGGGCCTTCTGGTACATGGTCCGCAGGGTCGGATTGGCGTCGATGTCGCCACCGCCCTGACGGGCCGCCACCTCGACCTGCTTGATCAGCTTGGCGAAGAGCTTGCCGCGCTTCTTGTCGGCGGCGCCCTTCTTGTGCTTGATCGTCGCCCACTTGGAATGGCCGGACATGCTGCTACCCCTCGGGGACTGGGTCGGGACCGGCGGCCGCCGACTCGACGAACCAGCGATGGATGCGGTCGTCGCCGGCCAACTCGGGGTGGAACGACGAGACGAGGACGTTGCCCTCGCGGCAGAGCACGGCATGGCCGTCCACCTCGGCCAGCACCTCGACGCCGGGCCCGACGCGCTCGACCAGCGGTGCCCGGATGAAGACGCCGTGGAAGGGTGCACCGATCTCCTCGACCGCCACCTCCGTCTCGAACGAGTCGACCTGCCGGCCGTAGCCGTTGCGCCGGACGCCGAGGTCGATGGCGCCCAGCGGCCGCTGGTCGGGACGGCCGTCGAGGACCTCGGCGGCCAGGAGAATCATCCCGGCGCAGGTGCCGAGGACCGGGAGTCCGCCCGCCAGACGCTCCTCCAGGGGTTCGCGCAGGCCGGAGGCCTCGAGCAGCATCGACATGGTCGTCGACTCGCCGCCCGGAACCACCAGGGCGTCGACCTGCGCCAGGTCCTCGGGACGCCGCACCTCCAACGGTGCAGCGCCGACGGCCGACAGGACGGTGGCGTGGCGGGCGAACGCCCCCTGGAGGGCGAGGACGCCGATCTTCACGGGGAGCGCTCCCGGTCGGCGGGCCGGACCTACCAGCCCCGGTCGGCCAGCCGGGTCTCGAGGTCGCCGAGCTCGAGGCCGGGCATGGCGCCACCCAGCCCGCGGCTGACCTTGGCCAGCAGGGTCGGGTCGGCGAAGTTGGTGGTCGCCTCGACGATGGCCCGGGCACGCGGCGCCGGGTCGTCGCTCTTGAAGATGCCCGAGCCGACGAAGACGGCCTCTGCACCCAACTGCATCACCAGCGAGGCGTCGGCCGGCGTGGCGATCCCGCCGGCGCAGAACATGGGGACGGGCAGGCGGCCGGTGTCGGCGATCTCCTGGACGAGCGGGAGTGGTGCCTGCAGCCGCTTTGCCCAGTCGAAGAGTTCGGCGGCGTCGGCCTGGGTGATCTTTCGCATGTCGCCGATGATCGAGCGCAGGTGGCGGACGGCCTCGACGATGTTGCCGGTGCCGGCCTCGCCCTTGGAGCGGATCATGCAGGCACCCTCGGAGATGCGCCGCAGGGCCTCGCCCAGGTTCGTGGCGCCGCACACGAACGGCACGGTGAACGCCCACTTGTCGATGTGGTGGGCCTCGTCGGCGGGGGTCAGCACCTCGCTCTCGTCGACGTAGTCGACGCCGAGCGCCTCGAGGATCTGCGCCTCGGCGAAGTGGCCGATGCGGGCCTTGGCCATCACCGGGATGGTCACGGCCTCCTTGATCCCCTCGATCATCTCGGGGTCGGACATGCGGGCCACCCCACCGTCGCGCCGGATGTCGGAGGGCACCCGCTCGAGGGCCATGACGGCCGAGGCGCCGGCGTCCTCGGCGATGCGGGCCTGCCCGGCGTCGACGACGTCCATGATGACGCCGCCCTTGAGCATCTCGGCGAGCCCGCGCTTGACCAGTTGCGTTCCGGTGGACCGGTTGGTGTCGCTCATGGAGCGGAGTCTACGGCTGCGCCCCTCCGCCCGTCGCCGCGGAACCGACCTCGTCGGTCACATCCGACGTGCGCTCAGTCCGTGAGTTCGCCGACCTCGGAGGCGTCGAGGATCTCGCCCTCGCCCAGGCGGGTCATCAGCACCCAGGTGGACCCGGTGTCGAGGTGGATCCGCTCCCCGGTGTCGTCGTCGAGGATCGACCAGCCGTCGGCCACGAACTGACGGCTCCAGACGACACCGGTGACCGTGCCGTCCCGGAACAGCCAGCCGTCCCCGGACCCGGTGCTGAGCAGCTGCGGCGAGGTCCAGTCGGCGTCGGACTTGCGGTAGCCGACCGTCAGCTTCAACACGTTGTCGGCGGCGAACGGCTCCCCGCCGGCGTCCAGGTGCGGCACACCATCCTGGTACCGGACCCAGCGCCCGAGGTCGGCGTCCCAGGCGAACACGACGTCCCGGTTCGCCGTCGTCCAACGAACCCCGGCGGTCGGGACGGCCGAATCGGCCGGCGGGCCGTAGGTGAAGAGGGGCCCCGGCGCCATGCCGTACTCGTCCATCGAGCCGAGCACCCCGGCCGGGTCGACGGTTCCGTTGTAGGGGGCGCGGCGGGACTCGTCCCGGGAGAAGTGCTCCTGCCCGCGTCCGATCGTGGAACGGGCCACGAGGACGCCGAGGCGCTCGGCGCCCCGGACCTCGTCGGCGACGCCCTCGTTGCTGCCCCAGTAGGCGAACATGGGGCGATCCAGGTTGGCGACGAGGTCGATGTCGCTCGACCGGGCCGAGCGCACCGGTCGGACGGTCGCCGGCAACTCGCTGTGGAAGACGGCGTTGAACCGGGTGACGAAGTTCTCGACCATCACCTCGTAGACGATGTCGGCCGCCTCGAGGCCCAGTTGCGGCAAGGACCGCCAGTCGTTGTTGCCGACCTTGACCACCAGCGCCGGCCGTTCGGGCCAGCCGTCCGGCGCCGGCTCGCCCGTGAGCGGCATCGTGAGGCCGTCCCAGGGGGCCTCGGTGGTCGTCGTGGTCGACCCGTCGACCGGGGAGTACGGGTTGCCGAACTCGGTGGTGACCGTCGGCGAGGTGACGACGTCCTCGGTCGTGGAGGGAGCGGGAGACACAGCGTCCCCTGACGTCGAATCGGTGGGTGTGGGCCCCTCTGCCGGCGCTCCCGTAACCGTCGGCTCGCTTGCCGTCGAAGAGGTCGTGGGCACACCACCGGAATCGACGGGTCCCTCATCGTCGGCGCCACCGCCGCACGCCACCAGGACGAGGACCAGCGCCACGGCAACCGCGCCCCGTCGCATCACGCCTCCTCGAGGGCTGCCAGACGGAGGTCGACGTCGGGGTGGAAGTCGGTCGCCTGCGACGGCGTCCCACCGGGCGGGAGGACCCAGAGGTGGGCGCTGGAGGTCGGCGCCGCCGGGACATCGGTGCCGAGCGCCGCCAGGGCCTGCAGGGCCCGCTGGAGGCCGGGCGGGTAGCGCGTCATCGCCACGGCCTCCTGGTCGAATCCCACGGTGTGGTCGTGGTTCGCCCACCTTCGGGCGGCGCGCCGAACGCCCGGCAGCCCAGCGAAGGTGGCAGCCACGCTGCGGTGGACGAGGTCGCCGTCCCGGGTGCGGGCCAGCAGGTGGGCGACCAGTCCCTCGAGTTCGACGACCTCCAGCGCCTCCAGGGCACCGCGGGTGAGGACGAGGGCCGGCCGGGGGGACCCCAGCGTCGCCGCATTGCCGACCCCGAGGTCGAGGACGTACAGGTCGGGTGGCTCGATCCCCTGGGCCAGGCAGAGTCCGTCCACGGTGTTGTGCAGCCGGGGGTACCGGTCGACCGGAGCCGAGGTGGCGTGACGCCGACGACGACGATGCAGAGGAGCCCGACCACGAGACCCGCGGCGACCGCCAGGGCCGTCACCGGAGTGGCGCGGCGGATCATCGGGGAGAGGGCATCGGTGACATGGCGATCGGCCAGCATGCTATGGGCGCCGCGTCGCTGGTGCCCGTACCGCCGACGAATCGTCGTGTGACCCCTGTCGTCGCCCGATGGCGCTAGGCGGCGATCGACCGGTAGGCCTCGAGGTAGCGTCCGGCGAGGCGCTGCATCGAGAACTCCTCGGCCCGGGCCAGGCCGTTCGCCACCAGGTCGCCACACAGGCCCGGGTCCGACAGCACCTTGCCGAGCGCCACGGCCAGTGCCGGAGCGTCGCCCGGCGGCACCAGGACGGCCTCGCTGCCCTGACGGGCCACCCTCGCATAGCCGGCGTTGTCACCGGCCACGACCGGCGTGCCGGCCGCCATCGCCTCGAGCAGCACGATGCCGAAGGACTCCCCGCGCAGGGACGGTGCGCAGAAGACGTCGGCACCGCGCATCCGGGACAGCTTCTCGTCCTCGTCGATCCGTCCCAGCCACTCGATGCGCTCGTCGCCGGCGGTCCGGTGCTGCAACTCCTCGGTCTCCGGTCCGTCGCCGGCCACCCAGAGTCGGACGTCTCCCGGCAGTTGCTGGTGGGCCTCGAGCAGGACGGCGAGGCCCTTGCGCGGCTCGTGCCGGCCCACGAAGAGGATCGTCGGCCCCTCGGTCGGCCACGGGTCGGCACCGGCACAACGGTCGGTTTCGATGCCGTTGAAGAGCACCTCGTATTCGCCGCCGAGCGCACCGCCCGCCATCGCCGCGGCGTCCTCGGAGACGGCGAAGGCGACGTCGAGGCGCTGTCGCAGCCAGCGCACCGGGGCGTTGAGCAGGTCATAGGCCCGGCTGCCTCCGGCGGCGTGGAAGGTGCCCACCATGGGGATCGACGCCAGGAAGAGCGCCGTGACCGTCGGTCCCGGGGCCAGCGGCTCGTGCAGGTGCAGGACGTCGAACTCCTCGTCGCGCAGCGCCCGGATCGTGCGCAGGGCACACGGCACGTCCGGGGCGATCGGCGCCACGGAGCCGTTCGCCGCGGTGGGGAGGCTGTTGCCGAGCGGCGTGACACCGGCGTCCGGGGGCGGACCATCGCAGGGCCCGAGCACCCGGGTGGGGTGGCCGGAGGCTCGCAGTGCCCTGGCCAGCGCCAGTACCTGGCCCTGTACGCCGCCGGGCAGCGTCAGGCTGTACGGGCAGATCAGGCCGATGCGCACGGGGGCGACGCTAGTCCCGAGCCGGGTCGGCGTCCCCGACATCGGCGCGGTCGCTGGGCCAGTTGGGCTGGAGCAGGTGCCACTGCTCGGGGGCTGCCCGGATCAGGTCCTCGAACTCGTGGGCGAGGGCCTGGGTCACCCGGACGACGTCGTCGCGGAACCGCCCCTCCCGTTCGGCGGGGATCGGGGGTCGGGCCACGCCGTGGCAGCCTCGACGACGCAGGTACGAGGCGGCGGGGACCAGGGCTGCCCCGGTGCGCAGGGCCAGGGTGGCCGGACCGGCCGGCAGTGTCGTCACCTCGCCGAAGAACTCGACGTCCACGCCAGCGCCGCCGAGGTGCCGGTCGCTGACCAGGACGACGACGGCGTCCTCGGCGAGGGCGCGTTGGACGGCGGTACCGGCCTCGGCGTCGAGGGGGATGACCTCGATCCCGTAGCCGCGCCGGAACTCCCGGAACCACTCGAACAACTCGGGGGGTTCGAGTGCCTCCACGACGGCGGCCACCGGGTAGCCGACGACGCGACTGATCCAGAACCCGGCCCAGTCCCAGCCCCCGAGGTGCGGCAGGGCGAGGATCACCCCGCGACCGGACTCCCGGGCCTCGATGACGTGCTCGAAGCCGTCCTCCGTGAAGCCGGCGCCGATCTGGTCGGGCGACAGGCCGGGCAGCCGCAGGCTCTGGTACCAGTAGGAGGCGTAGGAGGCGAACACGGCGTCCACGGCCCGTCGCAGTTCGCTGCCGTGGAGGTGGTCGCCGCGCACGCGGCGGACGTGTCGTTCGACGAGGCGTCGCCGGTCGCGGTCGACGTGCCCGGCCAGGCGGCCGAGGCCCCTGGTGACGGCCTCGCCGGGACCCCAGGGAAGGGCCTGCGCGACCTTCGAGCCCAGCCGGTAGCCCGTTGCGACCGGCAGGACGGCCACGACGGTGGGCTAGTTGCCGAGCCTGCTGCGACGGGCGGCCAGTCGGGCCCGCCGCTCGGTGCGACGGTCGAGCCGCAGTTGGCGGCGCCGCTCGGCCCGCCGGTGGTACGGGGTCTCGCGAGGGACGTCGCCCTGCCGCCAGACCTTCACGAAGCGCTGGACGGCCGTCGCCAGGGTCAGCACCAGCATCAGCCAGAGGACCGGGATCAGGATCTCGCCGAACAGGAGGCCGATGCCGAGGACGATGAACCGCTCGGCGCGCTCCATCAGGCCGCCCTTGGCGTCGAAGCCCAGCGACTCGGCCTTGGCCCGCTGGTACGAGACCAGCATGGCGGCGCCCATGACCGCCACCGGCAGCATCATGGTGCGACCGGGTTCCGTGCCGGCGAGGTGCCAGGCGATGCCGCCGAACAGGAGGGCGTCGGTGAGGCGGTCCGAGACGGAGTCGAAGAAGGCGCCCCGCTTCGAGGCGGTGCCCGAGGCCTTCGCCACGGCGCCGTCGAGGGCGTCCGGGATGCCGGTCAGGACGAGGAAGAGGAGGCCGAAGCGCAGGTAGCCGAGCCCGATGCTGACCGCCGCGGCCGTCGCCATGACGATCCCCGTGATGGTGACGACGTCGGCGGAGACGCCCGTGCGGCGCAGGCTGCGACCGATCGGGATCAGCCCGCGATCGACGGCGGCGCGCCAGTTGCCGTCCAGCATGTGAAGCCTCCTGTCGCCCCGGCCCGTCGTTCCTCGGGATCGGCGGGCGCCGTGGGCAGGGCCGAGAACGGCAACACGCTACCAGCGGGGGTGCGGCAGGGGTGGTTCCCCCGACGTGCCCGGTGGCACGCCCCGTTCAGTCGCCCGACCAGTCCTCGGGGTTCTCCTCGACGAACTGGGCGACGACCGAGCCGTCGACGGCGTCGACGAGGACCAGCCCCCGCTGTTCGGGGGGCGACTCGTTGGAATACAGGAGGATCCGCCAGGTGGGACGACTGCGCAGGCCGCGCCACGCCATCTGTGCCGAGGCATGACCGACCGGGAAGCCCACCGCACGGGTGGCCCCCACGAGGGCGTCCCGTTCGTCGTGGGCCACGTGCCAGCCGGCCTGCAGGTGGTACCCACCGAAGAGCAGGAGCGCCACGCCGCCCAGCAGCACGCCGCCGTTGACGAGCGTCGAGCCGTCGGCGGCCAGGGCGACGACCACCGCCGTCCCGCCCAGCACCAGGTGGGCGACGCCGGGGATGCGGCGGCGGCTGTTGTCCGGGAAGACGTAGTCGCCGACCGCCGCGGC
>LUME01000117.1_pt1 | contig 25735 bp, 25 predicted proteins | sample 729951 | NCBI WGS metagenome assembly LUME01 (sample SAMN03860271, study PRJNA289734) | marine metagenome | biome: seawater column; feature: ocean; material: water; isolation source: Red Sea water column Station 34 - depth 200m | place: Saudi Arabia: Red Sea | collected 2011-10-15 | depth 200 m | reverse complement strand
GGTCGCCGAAGGCGAGCGGGTCGGTCTCATCGGGCCCAACGGCGCCGGCAAGACGACGTTGTTCAACTGCATACTGGGCAGCCTTCGCCCCGACGCCGGTTCGGTGAGGCTCAACGGGGTCGACCTCGGATCCATGTCGGTGCACCGCAGGGCCCGGATGGGTATGGGGCGCACGTTCCAAAGGATCGAACTGTTCAGTGACACGACCGTCGCTGAACACCTGCTAATCGCCGAGCGGGTCCGTCGGGGTAATGGGGCCCTCTGGAAAGACCTCCTGGGACGGGGCCGTCCCACGTCAGACGAGATCCGCTGCTGTGGCGAAGTTTTGGATCTCCTGGGGTTGACCGACCTAGCCGAGGAACCCATCGAATCCCTCAGCCTGGGTCAGGGTCGCCTGGTCGAAGTCGGCAGGGCGTTGGTGACCGAACCCAAGGTGCTGCTCCTGGACGAGCCCTCATCGGGGCTGGACCGGACCGAGACCGACGCCTTGGCTGCCACCCTGGCCGAGGTTCAACGGGAGAAGAGGTTCGCCGTCCTGCTCGTGGAACACGACGTGGAACTGGTAGCGGCATTCACACAGCGGACCTATGTCCTGGACTTCGGCCACCTGATCGCGGACGGGCCGACCGGACAGATGCTCGTCGACGACCGGGTCCGAAGCGCCTATCTGGGCGACCTCGAGGTGGAGGCGTGAGTCCCGTCCTGGAACTGCAGAGCGTGGACGCCGCATACGGCCCCTTCCGGGCCCTCTTCGGCGTGTCCCTCTCCCTCGAGGCCGGCGGATCACTCGCCCTGCTGGGCGCCAACGGCGCGGGCAAGACCACCGTGGCCCGCGTGGCCAGCGGCCTGGTGGCCCCGACCTCCGGGTCGGTGCTGGTCGACGGCGAGGACCTCACGGGCATCCGGCCGCACCGGTACGCACGGGTCGGCGTGGCCCACGCCCCTGAAGGCCGTTCGGTCTTCGCCACCCTGACCGTCGCCGAGAACCTCAGGCTGTCGTTCCATCGATCCCACGCTGCCGCCGAGGTGGCCCGCTCCCTCGACCGGGCCTACGAGTTGTTCCCACAACTGGGCGACCGCCGTTCGCAACTGGCGGGCACCCTCTCGGGCGGGGAGCAACGCATGCTCTCCATGGCCCGGGTGCTGGTGGACCCACCCAGGCTGCTCATCGCCGACGAACTGTCGTTGGGTCTCGCCCCCATCGTCATCGACGAGGTCTACCGGACGCTGCAGGCCATCCGCGACGCCGGCACGGCCGTCCTCATCGTGGAGCAGCAGGTTGGACAGGCCCTCCAACTCTGCGATCGGGCCGTCGTGCTGGCGCACGGCGCCGTGGAGTGGGAAGGTCCTGCAAACGAGGCGACCGAGGCAACGGTCGGTCGGATGTTCGCAACCGGTGAGGACGGATGATGGGCGAACCGCTGGAGAGGAACGCGGTCATCACTGGAGCCGCCCAGTCCGACATCGGGCGCCGACTGCACCGGTCGGGACTGGACCTCACCGTCGAAGCCGCCCTGCGGGCCGTGGATGACGCCGGCCTGACGGTCGACGACATCGACGGCCTCTCCACCTACCCGGGCTCGGGTGGCCCCTTCGGCGGCGCTTCGGGCGCCGAACTCCACGACGCCCTGCGGCTGTCGTTGAACTGGCGGGACGGGGGCATCGAGACCAGTGGACAACTAGGCGCCGTGCACAAGGCGGTGCTGGCGATCGCGGCGGGTCTGGCCCGACACGTGCTCGTCTTCCGAACCGTCGTCGAAGGCAGTGGCGGGCCGGTCAGGGCCTCGAGCGGCGGTGGAGGCCTGCCGCCGGCCTTCCGCTACCTGATCCCCTACGGCGCCGCCTCGGCGGCCAACTGGATCGCCTGCTACGCCAGCCGACACATGCACGACTACGGGACCACCCGGGAGCAACTGGGTGCAATCGCCATCAACGCCCGCACCCATGCAGCCTCCAATCCCAAGGCCATCTACACCGACCCCATGAGCATGGAGGACTACCTGGCGGCCCGACCGGTCTCCGAGCCGTTCGGCCTCTACGACTGCGACGTGCCCTGCGACGGATCCACGGCGGTCGTCGTGTCGCACCGGGACCACGCCGGGGATTCCCCCGAGGTTCCGATCCAGGTCAACGCCCTGGGGACGGCCCATCGGGGTCGCCCCTCCTGGGACCAGTTCGACGACCTGACCACCATGGCCATGCGCGACTCGGCGGCGTCGCTCTGGGAGCGGACCGAACTCACGCCACAGGACGTCGATACGGCACAGCTCTACGACGGATTCAGTTGGCTGACCCTGGCCTGGATCGAGGCCCTGGGCTTCTGTCCCCGGGGAGAGGGAGGCCCCTTCGTGGAGGACGGCACCCGAATCGCCCACGGCGGTGACCTGCCCCTCAACACCTGGGGAGGGCAGCTCTCGGGTGGGCGCCTGCACGGCTTCGGGTTCCTCCACGAGGCGGTGATGCAACTGCGGGGCCAGGCCCACCTCCAGGTCAGGGATGCCCAGGTGGCGGCCGTCGGCGCAGGCGGAGGCCCCGAGTGCGGGGCACTGCTTCTGACCCGGGGACTGGCATGACCGGGACCCCCTCCCGTTTCGTGGACCCCGGTCCCGAGGACGGCTTCTACTGGACCTCGGGAGCCGACGGGAGGCTGCGCATCGCCGGGTGCGACGACTGTGGCCGACTGCACCATCCACCGGGGCCGGTGTGCCCCTACTGCCACAGCCGGGGCATCCAGCCGCGGATGGTGAGCGGTCGGGCGACGGTGGCCGGGTTCACCATCAACCACCAGGCGTTCATGCCGGGCTTCGAGCCCCCCTACGCCTTCGCCCTCGTGGAACTCGACGAGGATCCCTCCATCCGGCTGGGCACCAACATCGTGGGCTGCGAACTCGACGCCATCCACGTGGGCATGGTGGTCGAGGTGACCTTCGAGGAGAGCGGGGAATACTTTGTGCCGCTGTTCTCACCGACGGGCACGACCTGATCCGATGGCCGCCGTGGATCTGGCCGGGTTGCTCCGCTGCCTCGAACTGGCCGAGGAGACTCCCGGTTCCTGGACTGCCCCCAGCCTCCCGATGGACTACCACCGGATCTTCGGCGGACAACTCCTCGCCCAGGCGGTGGTGCTGGCCACCGCCACGGCCGAGGAACGCCCGGTCCGCTCGCTCGCCTGCCTGTTCCCGCGCGAGGGCTCGCTGGCCGAACCCTTCTCCTTCCAGGTCGAGTCGACCCACACCGGCCGTACCTTCGCCACGCGCCGCATCTCCGCCCAACAGGACGGCCGCACGTTCTTCCTGGCGCAGGCCTCACTGCACGTCCCCGAAGAAGGTCCCCAGCACCAGGAGCCGGCCCCCGACGTGGGCGACCCTGCTGATGCCCGCCCCGAGCAGATGCCGATGATCCCGTGGGAGACCCGGGTGGTGGGGGCGGTGGACCTGCGCGACCGGGCCGTCGGACCGGCCGAGTACGCCTTCTGGACCCGGGTGGAGGGCATCGAGTCAACTGCCGGTGCGGCCACCCATCAGGCCCTGCTGGCCTATGCCACCGACCTGACCGTGATCGGAACAGCGCTGCGACCCCTAGAGGGGGTCAGCCAGGCCGATGCCCACGAGATCCTCCAGACGGCGGTCACTGGCCACTCCATCTGGTTCCACCGACCCTTCAGGATCGACGACTGGTGCCTGGTGAGCCAACGGGCCCCCGTGGTCGCCGGTGCCCGCGCCTTCGGGCACGGCCACGCCTTCGACCGGGACGGGCTGTTGGTGGCCAGTTTCACCCAAGAATCCATGATCCGAACCGTGAGGAACTGAGCACGCCATGACCGCCGTCGACTTCGACCCGTTCAGCCGAGACTTCTTCGACGACCCCTACGCCACCTACGCCCGTCTCCGCGAGGAAGCGCCGTGCTTCCACAGCGAGCGATGGGACTTCTACGCATTCAGCCGCTTCGACGACATCGTGGCCGTACACCTCGACACGCAGAACTTCACCTCCTCGCACGGCCTCACGTACGAACACCTCAGCGATCCCGACTTCGACCCCGGGCTCAACCGCAGCATGATCATGATGGATCCGCCTGAACACAACCGCTACCGCAGGTTGGTGAGCCGAAGCTTCACCCCCCGTTCCATGGCCCGCTACGGGGACGAGGTCCGGACCCTGATCCGCAGCTACCTCGACCCGCTGATGGACCGGAAGGCGTTCGACATGGTGGAGGACTTCGCCGCGCCTTTCCCCGTCGAGATCATCTGCGCCATCCTGGGAGTGCCGGAGGCCGACCGGCAGATGATCCGTCGCCAGACCGACGCCATGCTGCACCGGGAGGAGGGACAGTCCACCACCAGTCCGGCCCAGGCAGAGGCGGCTATCGACCAAGCCGTCTACTTCCTCGACTTCGTGGCTGCCAAGCGCAGGCGGCCCGCCGAGGACATGTGCAGCGCCCTGATCGAGGCTCGGGTTGAGACCGAGGAGGGCGAACTGGTTTCGTTGACGGACCACGAGATCGCGGGATTCTGCATCCTGCTGGGTGCCGCCGGAAGCGAGACGGTCACCAAGGCCGTGGGCAACGCCGCCGTCCTGTTCCACCGGAACCCCGGTGAGTGGCAGAAGGTCCTCGACGATCCGTCCAGGATCAGCAGCGCGGTCGAGGAGGTACTCCGCTACTGGGCGCCCTCCCAGTACCAGGGGCGGCTGTCGGTCAACGAGACCCAATGGCATGGAGTACGGGTCCCGCCGGGAAAACCCGTGTTCCTGGTCACCGGGGCCGCCAACCACGACCCGCGCGAGTTCGAGGATCCGGGGTCGTTCGACATCGAACGCCAGCAACGCCTGGCGCTGAGCTTCGGCCACGGCATCCACGTCTGCATCGGCGCGGCCCTCGCCCGCCTGGAGTGCGCGGTCGCCCTAGAGGAGATCCGGAACCGGTGGCCCAACTTCAGCGTGGTGGAGGACGGCCTCGAACGGGTGCAGATGAGCAACGTGGCCGGATTCAGCCGGGTACCCGTGGTCGTCTAGTCACGGCTGGCGCCCGGGACCGGTTCAGCCCCGGTTGGCTTCCTTCATCCGCTCCAGATTGACCAGGATGGGATAGTCACCCACGGTCAGGGCGTTGCCGTGCCCGGTCTGGTGGATGTCGAACACCGACTGCAGGGCGCTGTAGAAGCCCTGCACGTCCAGCGTCTGGTTGACGGCCCTCTTGGCCTGGGCCAGCGCGAACGGGTGCATCCCGGCGATCTGGCCCGCCAGGTCCATGGTCTCGGAGCGCAGGTCGTCGAGTGGCACGACCCGGTTGACCATCCCCAGGTCCAGCGCCTCCTGCGCAGTGATCGGCTGTGCGGTGAACAGCATCTCCTTGGCCTTCCGGGCACCCAGTTCCCAGGTGTGGGCGTGGTACTCGACGCCACCGATGCCCATGAGTACGACCGGGTCGGAGAAGCGGGCGTTGTCGGCCGCCACGATCAGGTCGCAGGGCCAGCAGAGCATCAGGCCGCCCGCGATGCACTGTCCCTGCACGGCAGCGATGGTGGGCTTGGGGATGTCGCGCCACCGGCGGCTGTAGCCCAGATAGTGGATGGCCTCCCACTCGTAGATGGCCTGAAGTCCGCGCTCGGCCCAGTCGACCGCGCTCCGGGGAGCGTCCTCGCCGTCCTCCCCGCCAACCGCGGTGTTGCTGGCGGTGATGTCGTGGCCTGAGCAGAAGTGCTTCCCCTCCGAGCGCAGGACGATCACCCGGATCTCACGGTCGGCCGCCGCCTCCTCGAAGGCGTCGTTCAACTCATCCAGCGCCTGCTGGTCGACGGCGTTGGCCTTCTCGGTCCGGTCCAGGGTGATCACCCCGACCGCACCATCTACCTCGTAGCGGACGTGTTCCACGGCGACCTGTGCTCCTCCGTGTATGGGCAATCCAACACTAGTAGGGGCGTCAGGGTGGGGGCGCAGCGGCTCGCGGCCTCCGGGCAACCCCGGTGGCAGGGGGACGCTGAGCCGATGGCCCGACCGGATTTCCGCGCCTTCGACGCCGACAACCATTACTACGAAGCCGAGGACGCCTTCACCAGGCACATCGATCCCTCGATGGCCAAGCGCTGCATGCAATGGGCGGAGGTGGGCGGCAAGAAGCGCCTGCTGGTGGGCGGACGCGTCAACCGTTTCATCCCGAATCCCACCTTCGACCCGATCGCCAGCCCGGGGAGCCTCGAGGACTACTTCAGGGGCCGCAACACCGAGGGCCTGGACCTGGCAACCATGTTCGGAGACCTCGACCCGATCGCCGAGCACCCCGAGTACCGGGACCGAGCCGCCCGGCTCACCCTCATGGACGAACAGGGCCTGGAGTCGGCGTTCCTCTTCCCTACCCTCGGGGTCGGCATGCAGGAGGCGCTCCGGCACGACCCGCAGGCCCTCCAAGCTGCCTTCACGGCCTTCAACACCTGGCTGGACGAGGACTGGGGGTTCGACCGGGATGGACGACTGTTCGCTGCGCCCATGCTCACGCTGGCCGATCCCGAAGGTGCCGTGGCCGAGATCGACCGGGTGCTCTCCATGGGTGCCCGGATCGTGACCATGGTGCCCGGCCCCGTTCCGACCGGTGACGGCTACCGCTCTCCGGGGATGGACGCCTACGACCCGGCATGGGCCAGGTTGCAGGAGGCCAGGGTCCCGGTGGCCTTCCACGCCGGCCTCAGCGGCACTGGCCAGTACGGCAAGTTGTGGGAGTCGGGCACGGGCCAGTTCGAGGCCTTCCGGCACTCGGCCTTCCCGCTGGTGGCCTTCACGGACCGCAGCATCTCCGACACCTTCGCCGCACTCCTCTGCCACGGGGCCCTGGACCGCTTCCCGGAACTCCGAGTCGTGTCCATCGAGAACGGCGGCATGTGGGTCCCCGAACTGTTCCGGCACCTGGCGGGCGCCCATGGGAAGATGCCCTTCGCCTTCGCCAGCCATCCCGTCGAACGGTTCCTGTCCAGCGTCTGGGTGTCCCCCTACTTCGAGGACGACATGCCCATGCTGCGAGACCTGCTGGGCACCGAGAGACTCCTCTTCGGGTCGGACTTCCCCCATGCCGAGGGACTTCCCGAACCCCTGAACTTCGTCGAGGAGTTGGAGGGTTTCAGCAACGACGAGGTGCGGAAGGTCATGCGCGACAACGCCTACCACCTCATCGGGGCCTCCTGAGGCCCGACGCCGACCCGGAACATGGCTGAACCTCTGGACCCGAGCGAGCGGCGGGTCCGGTTTCCCGACCACGAGGCCACGGCCGCCGGCCTGGTCCGCCACGTGGCAGATCGATGGGGCGACCGGACCCTGGTCGTCCTCGGCGACCAACGTGTCTCCTACCGGGAGGTGGAGCGACGGTCGGCCGAGCTGGCCCGCGCCCTCCTGTCCAGCGGGGTGGGACGCGGAAGCCGACTGGGGCTCCTCGCACCCAACGGCCCCGACTGGGTGGTGGCCTGGTTGGCCGCCACCCGCATCGGGGCGGTCACCACCCTGCTGAGCACCTACTCCCGTCCGAGGGAACTGGGTTGGGCGCTGGCCCACTCGGGCGTCGAGGTCCTGCTCACCGCCGGTGGCCATCTGAGTCGTCGCTTCCCCGAGGACGTGGAGGCCGCAATCCCCGGTTTGGCCGGCCAACGCCACGGCGGGATCCGGGTGGCCAGCCATCCGGACCTCAGGGCCGTCTGGGTCTGGGGCGGAACCGAGCGGATGTGGGCATCCGCGGTCCGGAACCTCGTGGCCCACGCGGCAGACAGCTCCGACGCCCAACTTGCCGACGCGGAGGCCCGGGTCCACCCGGACGACCCGATGGTGGTCATGTACACCTCGGGCAGCACCGCAGAGCCCAAGGGGGTCGTCCACGGCCACGGTGCCGTCATTCGACACCCGTACAACCTGCTGCCCTTCCGCGACCTGGTCCCCGGCGACGTCCTCTACACGCCGATGCCCTTGTTCTGGGTGGGTGGCCTGACCTACACGCTGGTCTCGGCGATGCACGCCGGTGCAACCGTGGTGTTCGAAGAGCGCTTCGAGGCCGGCGCGACCCTGGACCTGATCGAGGCAGAGCGGGTCACCCACGTGATCGGATGGCCCCATATGAGCCGTGCCCTCACCGAGCACCCCTCCTTTCCGTCCCGGGACCTGTCGGCGGTGCGGGGTGGCAGCCTCGACGCCCTGCTGCCCCCGCACCTTCGGGTCGGCGACCCGGAACGACGCGCCAACTCTCTCGGAATGACCGAGTCGCTCGGCCCCCACTCCATAGAGCGCATCGGCAGCGCCCTCCCGGAGGAGAAACGGGGCTCGTTTGGCCGCGCCGTGCCGGGCGTCGAACGACGCATCGTGGACCCGTCTACCGGCGAGGACCTCCCTGAAGGGCAGCCGGGCGAAATCTGGATACGCGGCTACCCCCTGCTGCAGAGGGTGCTGGGCATCGAAGAACACGAGACCTTCACGCCGGACGGCTGGTACCGAACCGGCGACCTGGGGCACGTCGACGCCGATGGACACCTCTACTTCAAGGGGCGCATGGGCGCCCAGGTCAAGACCTCGGGAATGAACGTCATGCCACGCGAGGTGGAACTGGTCATCGAGGAGCAGCCCGAGGTCATGCATGCCTTCGTGGCCGGCGTGGATCAGCCCGAACGGGGTCAGGACGTGGTGGCCGCCGTCGTGCTCCGCCCCGGCCGGTCACTGGACCCGGGGGAACTCCTGGAACGCCTCCGGCCGGAAATGTCCGCCTACAAGGTGCCCCGACACGTCACCACCTATGCCAGCCCGGAGGACCTACCCTGGCTGGAAAGCGGCAAGGTGGACCTGCGCAAACTGACCCAGATGCTGGCCGAAGACTACTCGTCGACCTGAAGCACCGGGGTGCGGGGAAGGCCCAGGAGCCGCTCGGCCACGATCGTCCGCTGCACCTCGGAAGTTCCTCCGGCGATCCCGGCGGCCTTGCTCCAGAGCCACTGGCGTTGCCAGGTCCCGGCCGCCAGATCGCCACCGGGGGTCGGCCAGAGCGGCGCCCGTTCCCCGAGCACCCCCAGCGCGGCGCTGGACAGGCGCTGGGTCATCGAGGTCCAGGCCAACTTGACCAGACTCGACTCGGGTCCGGGCTCCGACCCGCGCGCCAGGTCCGACAAGGTCCGCCAATTGTGCAGGCGCAGGATCCTCAGGGACACCAGGGCGTCGACCAGGGCGTCGGCGACGGCCGGCTCGTCGAGTCGGCCGTCCTCGGCGGCGCAGGCCACCAGTTCCTCCAGGTAGACCTCGTGGACCACCTGTTCCTTGAAGGGGAAGCCAACTCCACGTTCGTGCGCCAGGGTCGTGCTGGACACCTCCCAACCCTGGTGCAGGCCGCCGATGAGCTGGTCGTCGGGGACGAAGACCCCGTCGAGGAAGACCTCGTTGAACTCGGACTCGCCGGTGATCTGGCGCAGGGGTCGGATGTCCACGCCCGGAGCGTCCATGGCGATCGCCATGCACGAGATGCCGCGGTGCCTGGGGACGTTGGGATCCGTGCGGACCAGGGCGATGCCCCATGCCGCATGCCGGGCATAGGAGGTCCAGACCTTCTGCCCGCTCACCAGCCAGCCACCGTCGGTCGGCTCGGCCCGGGCGCGCAGGGCCGCAAGGTCGGAGCCGGCGTCGGGTTCGCTGAACAGTTGGCACCAGATCTCGGAGGCATCCAGGATCGAGGGCATCCACCGCTGCTGCTGGTCGACGGTGCCCCGGGACAGCAGGGTCGGGCCGACATGGCTGATGCCGACGCGGTTGATGGGCTGGGGCGCACCGGCACGGGCGTACTCCATGTTGTAGAGGGCGACCTCCACCGGACTGGCGCCACGTCCTCCGACGGCTGTCGGCCAGGAGATCGCAAGCATCCGGTCGGCAGCCAGGGTGGCCTGCCAGGAACGGCCCCACTCGACCTCCTCGTCGACCGAGCCGAAGGGCCCGGGATCCTCGACGTGTTCGGCCAGCCAACTCCGGACCTCGGCCGCGAAGGCCTCCTCCGAGGCGGTGAAGGTGAGATCCATTGCGCTGTCGTAGCACGTCGGGGCGGTCCGCGCCGGTTCGCCGAGCACCCTTCCCGTGGAGGATCATGTCGACCGGGAGGGCACGCACCATGAGCGACGACGAGTCAGCCATCCGCAGGTTGCTGGCCGACTACTGCCACCTCCTCGACGACGGCCGCTTCGACGAGTGGATCGAACTCTTCGACCCGGACGCCGTGTTCGTGGTCATGGGCAACCGGCTTCGGGGTCGCGACGAGTTGCGCGACTTCATCGAGCCCACTCAGCAGGAGGCCGACCGTGGCCGGCACATGCTGAGTGAGCCGGCCATCCGCGTCGACGGCGACACGGCGAACGCCGCCACCGACTTCGTGTTCGTCTCGCGGGCCAACGCCATCATGACGGCGGGCCGCTACCTCGACGAGATGCGCCGTGCCCCCGACCGCTGGCGCTTCGCCTCCCGGGAGATCGTGTTCAGCGGCGACACGCCTTCCGGCTCCGCCAGGTGAAACCGGTCGGACGGACCTCTCGCCCGGAGGACGGATGAGCCTCGCGGACGCCCTCGACGCGGCGCCGGCCCGTGCCGACCTGCTGGTGGCTGGCGGCGACCGGGTGTCCACGGCAACGCTGGAGGCCCTGACGGCCTCAACGGCCGCTGCGCTGGCCGAACGCTCCGTCGGGAGGGGCGACCGGGTGGCCTTCCAGTTGCCGGTCGGCGTGGAGGCCGTCGCCCTCTACCGGGCCTGCTGGCACTTGGGTGCGGTAGCGGCCGCCCTGCATCCGCGGGCGGGCTCGACCCAGTTGACGGCCGCCTTCGAGGCCCTGGGGGCGACCGTCCGGGTGGCGTGTCCGGACAGTCCGGCAGCCGAACTCCCCGATGTCGTCGACGTCGCCTCCCTCCACTCCGGCCAGGAGGTCCCGCGGGCCACCGTGGCATCCGACGACGACGCCCTGGTCCTGTTCACCTCGGGATCCTCCGGCGACCCCAAGGGCGTGGTCCACACCCACGGTGGCCTCCTGTACAAGGTCCGCCAGCTGCAGGACGTCCACGGCCTGGGACCGGAGGACGTGGTTCTCATGCCGGCTCCGCTGGCCCACGTCTCCGGCCTGCTGCACGGCGTCCTCGTACCGGGGATGACGGGCATGCGCACAGTGCTCATGCCCCACTGGGACCCGGCTACGGCTCTGGACCTGATCGAGGCCGAGGCTGTCACCTACATGGTGGGCCCGCCCACCTTCTTCCTGGCGCTGATGGAGGACCCCTCCTTCGCGTCGCAGCGCACGAGTTCGCTGCGGCTGCTGTCCTGCGGCGGGGCGGACGTGACCCCGGCCTTCGTGGAACGGGCCCGCAACGAACTGGGCGCCGTGGTGAAGCGGGCATACGGCTCCACCGAGGCCCCGACCGTCGCCACCACCCGGCATGATGATCCTCCCGAAAGGATGGCCGATACCGATGGGCGGACCTTCGACCAGACCCGGCTCCGGGTCGACCCACACGGCGAGGTCTGGGTGTACGGCCCCGAGGTGGCCCGTGGCTACCTGGATCCGGTACACGACGACGGCGTGTTTGTGGACGGGTGGTTCCGGACCGGCGACCTGGGTCGAATGGACGGGGAATGGTTGACCATCACCGGCCGTTCGGACGACCGGATCATCAGGGCCGGAGAGAACATTTCGGCACGGGAGGTGGAGATGCACCTCGAAGCCCACCAGTCGGTGGAACAAGCCGCCGTGGTCGGCGTGCACGACGACCGCCTGGGGCAACGCGTGGCGGCGTTCGTGGTCGCATCCGACGGTTTCGACCTCGAAGCCTGCCGGTCGTGGTTCGCCAACCGTGGACTGGCCCCGTTCCTGACCCCGGAACACCTGGAGGTGATCGCCAAGCTCCCGCTGCTGGCCTCGGGGAAGCTGGACCGTACCGGACTGCGGTCCCGTCTGGAGCAGCGCCGGTGAACGACACCATGCGGGCGGCCGTCTACCGAGAGAAGGCCAACCTCGAGGTGGTGGACGTGGCCGTACCCTCCGTCGGGCCGTCCCAGGTCAGGGTGGCCGTCGAGTACTGCGGGGTGTGCGGGACCGACCTCCACGACGTCCTGGACGGCTGGGGGGTGGCGGACAGCATCGGAGGCCACGAGTGGTCAGGGCGGATCGTGGAGGTCGGCACCGACGTGGACCTCCGGATCGACGCCCTGGTGGTCGGCCATCCGGGCAGCGCCTGCGGCCGCTGCACCGCCTGCCTGTCCGGTCGCACCAACCTGTGCCAGGACCGGCCAGTCGCCGGGGTGGACCACGAGCAGGGTGCGTTCGCCGAGTACGTGGTCATCGATGCCGAGCGGGCGGTGGCCGCCCTGGTCGGCCAGGGTCACGACGAGGTGGTGGTGGTCGAGCCCTCGCCCCTGCGGCGCCAGTTGGCTGTCCGACTGGGAGCGACCGTGCTGGACCCCGCCGACCTGGAGACCCCCTGGCATCCGGGTCTGGCGGTCGACCGACCGGTCCATGCAGTCATCGAGACCTCCGGCGTCCGGGCAGCGGCCGAATCCGGGCTCGCCCAACTTCTGCCAGGCGGACGGATGGTCCTGGTGGGCACGGGGATGGATTTCCCCCGCCTTGACAGCAACCGGATCATCCTCAACGAACTGGTCGTGACCGGCGCCTACACCTACGCCTCGACCGGATTCCCGGCGGCCCTGGAGCTCATCTCCTCCGGCCTGCTGCCTCTGGACGACCTGCTCGAGCCCGGATCGGTCGACCTGGCCGCCCTATTGGACACCATGGTACGACTCCGCGCCGGCGAGGTGGCCGGCAAGGTCCTGGTTCGCCCCTCAGCGGGCGACGAGGCCCCGAGGAGCCTCCGCTCCCAGGACTAAGGGGACCTCCTCGGGGTTCAGAGGATGGGGAGACCCTCGTCGACCCGCTGGCGGAGGATTTCTCCCAGCCGGATCCGATGGTGTTCGGCGTCGCCGAAGGACACCTGGTCCAGTTGGATCCGCTTCAGGTAGAGGTGGACATCCGAGTCCCAGGTGAAGCCGACGCCACCGTGGACCTGGAGGGCCGACTCGGCCACACGGAGGCCAGCATCACTGCACCAGATCTTGGCCACTGCCGCCGCCACTGTCGCGTCCGACTCGCCGGCGCCGATGGACCAGGCGGCGTGGTAGGCGGTGGAGCGCATCCCCTCCACGTCCACGAGCATGTCCGCACAACGGTGCTTGACCGCCTGGAAGGCCCCGATCGGTTGGCCGAACTGCTCGCGCTGGCCCGCATAGTCGACCGCAAGTTCCATAACCGCCTCCGCTGCACCCAGCATTTCCACCGAGTGGAACACGGCGCCGCGATCCAAGTGGGCAGCCACTGCCGCGACGTCGCCAACCGTGGTCGCCGGGGCCTCGTCCATCTCGACCCATGCCAGCTGCCGGGTCCGGTCCATGGCCGGCTCGGGCTGGCGATCCAGCGCGCCCAGGTTCACGGCCACCAGTTCGCCCCCGGCAGGCAGCACCAAGAGGTCGGCCGACGCGCCATGGATCACCGGCTCGGGGCACCCGGAGACCGAGCCGTCGCCGTTCCGATCCACCGGCCGCCGGGCCACCGTCGCCACCAGTGATCCGTCGACCAGGCCCTCGACCCAGGATGTGTCAACCAGGGCGTGGAGCGCATTCAGGTGCTGGTTCAGCGGCACGGGGGCCAAGTGCCGTCCGGCCTGTTCGAGCAGCACCGCGGCCTCGACGCTCCCCATCCCGAGGCCTCCGGCGGACTCCGGGGTGGTGACCCCGATCCAGCCCTGCTCCACCATCGCGTTCCAGAGGGACGGGTCGAACCCGCCGTCGTCGGCCGCCGAGCGCACGTGGCTGGCAGTACAGCGATCGTCGAGGAACGCAGATGCCGCTTCGCTCAGGGCGATCTGGTCGGAAGAGAGGTTGAAGTCCATGGACGCAGCGCATCGTAGGGCAGCCGGATCCGTCGCCTCGTCCCGAACGGAACTGGTAGACCTGACCCGATGGATCTCACTCCGACGCCCAGCCAGGAGGAGTTCCGGGCGGAATGCCGAGGATGGCTGGAACGGGAACTGCGCCTCGAGCCGATCCACCACTTCATCGTGCAGGAGGAACTGGCCCGCGCCCGAGCACCCGAACTGGTGGGCAGGATCGGGGTCAACCTGGTCGGCCCCACGCTCCTCGCCCACGGGACGGAGGACCAGAAGGCCCGGTGGCTGCCGGACATCCTCCCGGCCCGTCGGCTCTTCTGCCAGCTCTTCAGCGAACCGGACGCCGGCAGCGACCTCGCCTCCGTGGCAACCCGCGCCACTCGTGTGGACGGGGGCTGGCTGCTCTCCGGCCAGAAGGTGTGGACATCCTTCGCACAGTTCGCCGACTGGGGATTGTGCCTGGCGAGGACAGGGCCATCGTCGCCGAAGCGGGAGGGGATCTCCGTGTTCATGGTCGACATGGGTTCGCCGGGTGTGGACGTCCGGCCGCTCCGCCAGATCACCGACGACGCTGAATTCAACGAGGTGTTCCTGGACGAGGTGTTCGTGGCCGATGACCAACTGGTCGGAGACAGGAACGCGGGATGGTCGGTGTCGCAGTCCACCCTGGCCCACGAGCGGGGCACCAACCCGCGACAACTGGTCATCCACTCCCAACTGCTGGAGGAACTGCTGCGCCTCGCCGACCGCTCGGGGCTGGGCAGCGACCCCCGCACCGCTTCCCGACTGGCCCAGGCATTCGTAGAGGTCCGCATCTTCCAACTCCAGAATCTGCGGGCCCTCTCGCGCCTACAATCGGGCGGGGCACCCGGCGGCGAGACGACCACGGCCAAGCTCTACTGGAGTGAGATGAGCCAGCGATTCCACGCCACGGCGATGCAGGTCCTGGCCGACGCGGCCCCCCTCTGGAAGGGCGCCGCCGGCAATCCCGATGACGGCCGATGGCAACGGTCATGGCTCTACTACCGGGCGGCATCCATCTTCGCCGGCACCAGCGAGATCCAGCGGACAATCATCGGGGAACGCTCGCTGGGTCTCCCACGGGAACGACGAGGCTGAGAGGAGACGAACATGACCAAGTGTGATCCATCGGAGTTCGGGGCGATCCTCTACGAGGTGACGGGTGCGGTGGCCACCATCACCCTGAACCGGCCCGAGGTCGCCAATGCCCAGGACACCCGACTCATCGACGAGGTGGACGCGGCCTTCGACCTGGCCGATGCCGACGATGAGGTGCGGGTGGTCGTCCTGGCCGGAAACGGCAAGCACTTCAGTTCGGGCCATGACCTCAAGGCACTGGTCGGCGACACTGAACCGGACGAGTGGCGGATCATGCGCGACACGCCCGAGGGCAAGTACCACCACGAGAAGGTCATGTACTTCGACCGCTGCCTGCGCATACGCGACTTCCGGAAGCCCACCGTCGCCGCAGTGCAGGGAAAGTGCATCGCTGCGGGGGTGATGCTGGCTTGCATGTGCGACCTGATCGTGGCCAGCGACGACGCCTCCTTCCAGAATCCGGTGCTACGCATGACGGGTGCCGCCGTGGAACTCCTGGTGGAACCCTGGGAGATGCCGGCCCGGAAGGCCAAGGAGTTCCTGCTCACCGCATCGGTCCTGAGCGCCGCCGAGGCCGAGCGCCTCGGAATGGTCAACCAGGTGGTCCCCCGCGACCAGTTGGCACAGGCAGTGCGCGAACTGGCCGAGACGATCGCCAGAGTTCCGCCGGCGACCGCACAGGTAGTCAAGCGGACCATCAACAAGACCCTCGACCTGCAGGGCCAGCGCGACGCCTACGACTACCACTTCCAGGCCCACCATTGGATGCACGGAACCGCTACTGCGCTGGACGCCCTGGAGGCCCGCCAGAACAAGGCCTCGATGGCCGAGGTCTTCGCCGAGCACCGGGATCCCGAATCCGACTCCAGCCCGGCATGACCCGTCGCCCACTGGAGGGGCTGCGGGTCCTGGACGTCGGCACCCGCATCGCAGCCCCATTCTGCGCGGGACTGCTGGGTGAGCAGGGCGCCGAGGTGATCAAGGTCGAGAAGCCCGGTCGGGGCGATCCGCTGCGAGATCTGGGACCCTTCGCCGACGGGCCCGACGGACCCCATTCGCTCTACTGGTCTGTCGAGGGACGCGGTCGGAAGTCGGTGACGCTGGACCTCTCCAATCCGAAGGGCCAGCGGGTGTTTCGCGAGTTGGCGGCCCGGTCCGATGTCCTGTGCGAGAACTTCCGCCCCGGCACCCTCGAGGGCTGGAACATCGACCCCAGTCGACTGGACGAGCGCCTCGTCACAGTGCGAATCAGCGTCTTCGGACAGGATGGGCCGAAGTCGGGACGCCCCGGACTGGATCGCAACGGCGTGGCCTACGGAGGCCTGCTCCACCTGACCGGGGAAGAGGATCGCCCCCCGGTCCGTCCCGGCGTGACCGTCACCGACTACCTCACCGCCCTCTTCGCCGCCCAGGCGGCGATGGGCCTGCTCTACGAACGCGACGCTCGGGGAACCGGACGCGGCGGCGTCATCGACGCCTACCTCTACGGATCGGCGCTACGCATCCTGGAGTGGACCATCGCCGCCTACGACCGACTGGGGACCGTCCGGTCGCGCCGCGGAAATCGACTCGACTATGCGGCTCCGCTCGACAACTACCCAAGCCGGGACGGGCGCTATGTGTGCATCGTGGGGGCCGCGCAGGTCAACTTCACCCGCCTCTGCCGGGCCATGGATCGTCCCGACCTCATCGAGGACGAGCGGTTCGCCAGTCCAACGGCCCGGGCGGCCCACAACCAGGAGATCAACGCCATCGTGGCGGCCTGGGTGGCGGAACGAGATGCCAACGAGGTGGAGCAGCGCTGCGTGGAGTGCGACGTGATCGTGGGGACCGCATACGACGCAGCCGACCTCTCCACCGACGAGCACGTGCTGGCCCGGGACGACATCCTGGTCGTGGAGGACCCGGTCATCGGCGCGGTGCGACAACAGGCGCCGTTCCCGAGGATCTCCGGCCAACCACCCGAAGCCCCTTCCGGAGCGCCGCGCCTGGGCGAGCACACCGACGAGGTCCTGACCGGGGTGCTGGGGCTCACTGCCGGCGAGATCGCCGAACTCCGAGCCGACGGCGTCATCTGAGCACCCGGGTCGGACTCTGGAGGCGTCACGGTCGCCCCGGATGAGGCAAGGTGGTCACGTGAACCCGGTGGAACAGGCCCCGGCCTACGACGTCCGTCGGATGAATCGCGAGCGGTTGGACCGGCTCCGACACCACATGGTCGAACAGGGCGTGGCCCTCGTCCTGGTACTCCACGATCCCCATGTCGCCTACGCCAGCGGCCACGTGGCCCCGGCGATCGACGCCACGCACGCAATCCACCAGCGTCCCGTGGCCGTCATCGGCCTCCAGGGGCCGGTCCAACTCTTCGCCGATGGTCCGGCGCCCGGACCGGACGTGGAGGTCCATCCCCCCCTCTTCCCGGAACTGGATGAGTCCATGGCGGACCTCGCGGATGCCATCGGCTCGGCAACCGGAGGCGACTCAGGGTGCCTGGCAATCGACGAGATCACCGGGGCGATGCTCCGGTCCGGCGTCCTGGACGACTTCGAGCTGGTGGACGCCGGGCGGGTGCTGGGCCCCGCCCGCCTTGTGAAGACCCGGGACGAACTGGCCTGCATCGACCGGGCCCAACGGATCAACGAGGCAGCCATGGAGGAAGTGCAGGCCGCCTGCCTCCCCGGGGTCCGACGATCAGAGCTGGCGGGACTGTTCATCAGCCGCGTACACCAACTGGGGGTCCACCACGTCCTGATCGACCCGATCTTCCAGCCAATGCCCCGGAATCGCTCCGATGGGCCGCGTACCTCCACCGACCATGTGGCATTCCCAACCGGGGTGGAGGACCCGACCTTCGCCGAAGGGGACCTGGTGTGGGTGGACACCGGGATCGGGGTGGAGGGGTATGCGTCGGACTATGGGCGCACCTGGGTGGCCGGACGGGACCCCTCCCCAGCCGAGCAGGACCTCTTCGATCGGTGGTCGGCCGTCATGGAGGCGTCTCTGGCAGCCATCGGCCCCGGGGCCACACTGGCCGAGGTGGGACGAGCCGCCCGCCGGGTCGATCCGGGCGCCACTCCGTGGCTGCCTCACTTCTACCTGGCCCACGGCGTCGGACTGGAGAGCGCGGAAATGCCTCTGGTCGGCACGGACCTGGGAGAGCCGTTTGACGAGCAGTTCGTTCTGGAAGCCGGGATGGTCCTGGTCCTGGAGCCAGTCGCTTGGGAGGACGGGGTCGGCGGGTACCGGGCCGAGGAGATCGTGGCTGTCACCGACGACGGCTGGCGGCCGTTGGGAGGGTGGCCGGGCTACCGGCCGTTCCAGTCATGAGTAGCGACCTCGTGGCGATCCGTCGCCGCCGAGTCTTCGACGCCATGTCGGAGCGGGGCCTGGATGCCCTCGTGCTGGGCCGACAGGACAACGCCGGCTACGCCACCGGGATGGCCCGCCTGTGGACCTCCGGAACCCGGCCGTTCGGCGCCGGGTGCGTCCTGGTCGCCGCGACGCGGCGAGCCCACCTGTTGTCCACCTGGGACGCCGGCATCCCCGACTCCGTGCCGTTCGAGGACTTGTACCCGCTCACCTGGAATCCGGCGATCATGCACGACTCGATGGTCGCCATCGAGGGCCTCGGCAGTGCCCGCAGCATCGGCGTGGACGCCTGCTCCCCCGGATTCCTGCGGGCTGCCGCCCGCTTCGCTCCGAACGCCCAGATCCTGCCGTGCGATGACCTGATGGCCGACGTACGGACCGTCCTGGACCAGGCCGACACTCCCGTCCCGATCGCCCACGCCCGTTCGGCCATGGCCGCCCGGGGGGCCACCATCGCCCCCTGCCGACCGGTGGTGCGCCACGAGGAAGGCGCCCTGGTGGTCGACCTGGGCGTCATGGTGGACCTCTACGAGGGCGGCGTGGGAGGCCGATTCTTGGAGGGCCGGCGCCAGCCTGCACCCGCACTGGTCGATGCCTGCCGGGATGGCGCCACCCACGGAGACCTTGCCGCCGCCTCGACCGGGCCCTGGCTGGTACGCGGGCTGGGGATGGGCTTCGAGGCCCCAGTGCTCGACGCCCGACGCGGTGGGAAGGTCACCTTGCAGGCGGGAATGGTCCTGAGTGTCAGCGACGGAGACCATCGGGACGTGGTGGCAGTGACCGGAGGTCGACCAGACGTGCTCTCAGCCCCACCCGACCCCCAGAACGGCCCGGGTGGTCCCCGTGCCTGACGCCGCCGAGGATCGCACCGAGGGCCTGGTGGACCCGGAACGCCTCGGACGTTGGATGGACGCCGAGGGCCTGGCCGGTGCTGGCGAGCAGGTGCAGGCCCGCTTTGTCACCGGCGGCGCCTCCAACGAACTCTTCGAGGTCACTCGGGGCGAGCACCGGTGGGCCCTTCGCCGACCACCGAGACTGGTTCCCGAGGGCCGCAACGAGACGATGCTGCGCGAGCACCGGATACTCAGCGCACTCGCCGACACTGGTGTCCCCCATCCCGCCGTCCGGGCGGTCTGTGATGACCCGTCGGTCCTGGGGGCCACCTTCTACCTGATGGACTTCGTCGACGGCTGGTCGCCGATCAGCGAGCCATCCTGGCCCGAGCCCTTCGCCAGCGACCTGACGGAACGACGGGGGCTCGCCTTCGAACTCGTTGAAGCCATCGCCCACCTGTCGCAGGTGGACTGGAGGGCTCGGGGGCTGGAGGGGCTGGGCCGACCCGATGGTTTCCACGACCGCCAGGTGGATCGCTGGTATGCACACCTGGAGCGCTTCAGCTTCAGGGAATGCACGGCGACTACCAGTTCGCCAACGTCATGTTCCACCACGGTGGACCGGCGCGGCTAGCGGCCATCGTCGACTGGGAGATGGGCACCGTTGGCGATCCCCTACTGGACCTGGCCTGGGTCGTGATGGGCTGGCCCGACGAAGGCGAGGTACGCACGGGTGGCTACGTGGACTACACGGGGATGCCCAACCGCGACGAACTCCTGGACCACTACGCCAAGGTGTCGGGACGCGACGTGGACGACATCGACTACTACGTCGTCCTGGCCCGGTTCAAGTTGGCCATCGTGCTCGAGGGCGGGTATGCCCGCTACATGGCCGGAGGAGCCGACAACGAGAAGATGGAGGCGTTCGGCGGGGTGGTCCTGGACCTTGCTGACCAGGCGGCCGAACTGGCCAGGACCCTCTGACCTCCGGTCCCGTCCCTTCGATTCGGGCGCTGCCGGAGGGGCACGGTAGGTTTCGACAGACCCCTGCTCAGAGCACCCGGAGCCCGCCATGGCCATCGATTTCGAGGTCGAACCAGAGTTCCAGGAGAAGTTGGACTGGATCGACGGCTTCGTGAGGGAGGAGGTCGAACCACTCGATCTCTACTTCCGAGGAACCGTGTCGCCGTTCGACAAGTCCGACGAGACGGCCCGCGCACTGATCCGGCCGCTCCAGGACCGGGTCCGGGAACAGGACCTCTGGGCCTGCCACCTCGGCCCGCACCTCGGCGGCAAGGGCTATGGCCAGGTCAAGTTGGCCCTGATGAACGAACTGCTGGGCCGTTCCTCCTTCGCGCCGTCGGTCTTCGGTTGCCAGGCACCCGACTCGGGGAACGCCGAGATCCTGGCCCACTTCGGGACTGACGCCCAGAAGGCCGAGTACCTGGAACCGCTTCTGGCCAGCGAGATCTCTTCCACCTACTCGATGACCGAGCCCCAAGCCGGCTCGGACCCCAACTACTTCACCTGTCAGGCCCACCGGGACGGCGACCAGTGGGTCATCAACGGGGAGAAGTGGTTTGCCTCGAACTTCCGGTACGCCTCGTTCGCCATCGTCATGGTGATCACCAACCCCGATGTGCCGGTCTACCGGGGTTCGTCGATGATCCTGGTGCCTGTCGGCACCGAGGGCCTCGAGGTGGTTCGCAACGTCGGATTGGCCGGTGAGCGAATAGCCGACGGTGACCACGCCTACCTGCGATTCACCGACGTACGTGTACCGGCCCAGAACCTCCTGGGGGAAGAGGGGGCGGGGTTCCGCATCGCCCAGGAGCGCCTCGGGGGTGGTCGGGTCCACCACGGCATGCGGTCGGTCGGCATGGCGCAGCGGGCCCTGGACATGATGTGCGAACGAGTGCTGTCCCGTGAGACGAAGGGCTCGCTGATCGCCGAGAAGCAGTCCATCCAGCACTGGGTCGCCGACTCGTGGATCCAGATCCAGCAATTCCGGCTCTTGGTCCTTCATACCGCCTGGCTCATCGACACGGTCGGGGACTACGCCAAGATCCGGCACCACATCGCGGCAGTGAAGGTGGCCACCCCGAAGGTGCTCATGGACGTCGTCTACCGGGCCATGCACGCACACGGGTCGCTGGGGGTATCCAACGAGATGCCGTTCGCGAGCATGTGGATGGCCGGTCCCATAATGGGCATCGCCGACGGACCGTCCGAGGTCCACAAGGACACCATCGCCAAGACGCTCCTGAAGGGCTACCGGCCGGCGGACGGCCTCTTCCCGTCCGAACACCTACCGACCCGGATCGCCAAGGCCCGCGAGGCCGTCGAGGCCCGGCTCGAACACGAGATCGGAAACCAGTGACCGACCGCCGGGCCATCGACTGCTGGGTAAACGTCTCCATGGGCGAGACCAGACACGTGGGCTACCTGAAACGGGTCAAGGAGGACTACTTCAAGGCGGGCGAGGAGTTCTTCACGTCGTTGTCCGTGGAGGAGTGCCTGGCCGACATGGACGAAGCCGGGGTCGAGAAGGCCATCCTGACCGTACGGGTGAAGGACCCCTCGGAGGACGTCCTGGACTTCACCCGCCGCCATCCCGACCGGTTCGCCCTGGCGGCCCACGTTCGACCAACGGCCGGCCTCCCCGAACTGTGGCGACTGGAGGACTTGGCGGCCGAGCACCCGGTGGTGATGGCCCGTGTCGTCCCATTCGAGTTCGACCTGCCCCCCAGCGACGCCCAGTACTACCCGCTCTACGCCAAGTGCGTAGAGATGGACCTGCCGCTCAGCATCAACACCGGCCTACCGGGCCCGCCGATGCCCGGAGAGTGCCAGCACCCCATCCACCTGGACCGGATCTGCCACCGGTTCCCGCTGCTGCGACTGTGCATGGCGCACGGTGCCGACCCCTGGTGGAGTGTCGCCATCCGCCTGATGCTCAAGTACGCCAACCTCCACCTGATGACCTCGGCCTACGCACCGAAGTACCTGCCCGCGGAGGTCGTACAGTTCATGAACACCCGGGGCCAGGACAAGATCATCTACGCCAGCGACCACCCCGTGCTGTCCATGCAGCGGTGCGTCGCCGAAGCCGACCAACTCGACCTGCGCGAGGGGGTCCTGGACAAGTACCTACGAGGCAACGCCGAACGGCTCTTCTTCTCCGAACGAAAGCCGCCCCGGGAATGATCGTCGTCGAGAGAACGCCGAATAGGCACGGATCCGTGCCGGTCAGGAGAAACCACGATGGCTGAAGTGGAGGAAAGCGAATTCCGGGGCCCCACGCGCATCAACCACGTCGCCCTCAGCGTCCCGGCTGATCTGCTGGGCGAGGAGGGCCGGACCGACCTGGCCTCGTTCTTCGGCGAGGTGTTCGGGTGGGCAGAACTCGACATGATGACGATCGACAGACAGCGGTTGATCTTCTCGGTCAACTCCTATGACCAATTCGTGTTCCTGTTGGCCGAGGATTCCCCTATGGCGTGCCCCCCTGGACTTCCGGGCGACCACTTCGGGGTACAGGTTGACAGCCTGGGGGAACTCCAGACCGTCCAAGCCAGGGCCGAGGCCTTCCATGCCGGTGACGACCGCCTGGAGATCGTCCCCCATGCGGTGGAGGACCACACGGTGCTGAAGTTGCACTCCATCTACGTGCGCTATCTGCTGCCCATGTCCATCGAGGTGCAGTACTTCGAACTGGCCGACCGCTGACATCCGTCCCGGCGCTGCACCCCGAGGAACCTCGGTCCGAGGCCTTCCCATTCGACGTGCCTGATCGGGGGCTCGGGAGCCGCGCCCGGTCGGAGCGTCCTCAGGCGCCCGATTCCCCGAAATGCGGCCGTGCGTCGAAGCGGATCTCGGAACTGTCGATATCGGGGTGGTCGAGGGCCACGGCGAGCGATTCGGCGAGCGCCCTGCCGACGTCGTCGACGTCCATCAGGCCACCGGGGATACCCAGGCCCTGCCAGGCCTCGAGGGCGTCACCGAGCAGCTCCGGACGCATGTGCTCGGCGAACTCGGTGGGCGCCGTGTTGCCCATGACGATGCGCACAAAGCGCCGGTCGGGGTGTTCGTGGCGCCAGACCCGAATGGACTGGTCGAGCGCTGCCTTGGTGGTGGAGTAGGTCGCAAAAAGGGGGTTGGCGTCGTCAACGGTACGCGACGACACGAAGGCGGCGATGCCGTCGCTTCCGAGGTGCGGTAGGGCGGCGGCGGCCATCACGTTCGCGCCGACCACGTTCACCCGAAAGACGTCCACCCAGGTAGTGGGGTCGGTCTCGGCCAGCGGTTGGAGGACGCCGTAGCCGGCGACGTAGACCAGCAGGTCCAGTCCGCCCATGGCGGACACGGCACCGTCCACGACGCTACGGGCATCATCGAGGTCCGTGGCGTCGCCGGACAGGGCATGGCCGGTCCCCATCGACGCCACCAGTTCGTCGAGTCGGTCGGCCCTACGGGCGGACACGGCGACGTCGCCCCCGGCGGCCACTACCGCCCGGGCCAGAGCGGCACCGATGCCCGAAGAGGCACCAACGACGAGTACCCGGCGTCCGGCGAGTGGTCGACCCATCCGGCCAGCCTGCCAGTCTGCGGGGCCTCCCGCTAGACCGGCCGGACGACCCCGGTGGATTCTGCGGGGCCTAGAGTCCGAACCGTGGGGAGTGACTCTCAAGCACCGCTCTCGCCCGACTCGATGCGCCTCGATGGCCGGGTGGCCGTGGTCACGGGCGGCGGAGCAGGTATCGGACGCGGGATCGCACGCACGCTGGCCGGGTTCGGGGCCCGGGTGGCCATCTGGGAGAAGGACCCCACCGGGAGGCTGGGCTGCCCCACGATCCTGGTCAACAACGCCGGCGGCACGTTCGCCGCCCCGTTCCTGGAGACCGACGAAAAGGGCTGGACCGCACTCCATCGCGCCAACCTGCTCCACGTGCTCCTGTGTACCCACCGCGTTGCCGGGGCCATGGTGGATGCGGGCCTCGGCGGCAGCATCGTGAACGTGACCTCGATCGAAGCCCATCGGGCCGCTCCCCGGTACGCGGCCTATGCGGCGGCCAAGGCCGGGGTGGCCAACTTCACCCGGACGGCAGCTCTCGAGTTGGCGGAGCACGGCATCCGGGTCAACGCCGTGGCACCCGACCTCACCCGTACCGAGGCACTGGAGGCCCTGGCCGGACCCGGTGGGCCGTCCCGGTGGGGGCGAATCGCACCCCTGGGCCGGGCCGGTACCCCCGAGGAGGTCGGAGGGGTGGTGGCCTTCCTGGCCTCCGACCTCTCTTCCTATGTCACCGGGGAGACGATCCACGTGGATGGTGGAACCTTCGCCTCGTCGGGTTGGTTCCGTGGGCCAGACGACGGTGCCTATACCTACGGACCCTGATCCCACCATGCAGTTCTCGTTCACCTACCCGATGGCCACCGGCGACCACGACCCGGCACTGACCACGCGCAACGGGATGTACTCGGTGCTGGCGGCGGCTGAAGCGGGCGGCTTCGGCGCCGTCGGGTTCACCGACCATCCCATTCCCAGTCGACGATGGCTGGAGGCTGGCGGACACGAGACTCTCGACCCGTTCGCTGCCCTGGCCTTCTGTGCGGCGGCCACCGAGCAGATTCGCCTCATGACCAACGTGGCGGTGGTCCCTTACCGCAACCCGTTCCTGGTCGCCAAGATGGTGGCCACCGTGGACGTTCTCTCCGACGGACGGGCCATCCTGGGTGCCGGAACCGGCTATCTGCGGTCGGAGTACCGGGCCCTGGGCGTCGACTTCGACAAGCGCAACGAACTCTTCGAAGAGGCCCTCGAGGCCATCATCTCCTCTTGGTCCGGCGACGAGGTGACGTTTGAGGGCAGTCACTTCCACGCATCCGGCAACCAGGCGCGTCCACGACCCGTGCAGCGACCCCATCCACCCATCTGGATCGGCGGCAACTCCGGACGTGCCCGCCAGCGGGTCGCCGCCACGGCGCAGGGATGGATGCCGTTTCCCACCTCTCCTCAGTTGGCGGCCACCGCCCGCACCGCGCCCCTGGCCACACGCCAGGAACTGGCCCCGATGCTCGAGGACCTGTGGCGACGACTCGAAGCAGTCGGACGGGAAACGGCGGTGGATGTGCACTTCGTGTGCCCCGATGGCGGCTCCCCGGCCGGCCACGACTTTGACGTGGACGCCCACCTGACGGGCCTGAATGCGCTCGAGGAACTGGGCGTGACCTGGGTGGGCGTGTCGGTGCCCGGCGACCGGCTGGAGCGGACGGTCGAGGCACTGCAGCGCTACGGCGAAGAGGTCATCCGTCGCTCCTGACCACCGAATCGCCCTGATGGCGTCTCCCCGGCCCCGGAGGGGGTGGCAGACTCGGACCATGAGGGTTTCAGTCATCTGCCTCGCTGCAGCGCTCCTGGCGTCGGCCTGCGGCGCCGGATCCGCCCCCACCACCACCGCAGCACCCACCACCACCGCAGCACCCACCACCAC
>LUME01000155.1_pt1 | contig 25787 bp, 26 predicted proteins | sample 729951 | NCBI WGS metagenome assembly LUME01 (sample SAMN03860271, study PRJNA289734) | marine metagenome | biome: seawater column; feature: ocean; material: water; isolation source: Red Sea water column Station 34 - depth 200m | place: Saudi Arabia: Red Sea | collected 2011-10-15 | depth 200 m | reverse complement strand
CTTCAGACTGATCGCCCACCAGAGCTTCCACCGCCGCCTTCTGGCCGATGGAGTTGGGGCAGGAAGTGGTCTGGCCTTGAATCTTCGCCATGGCATTGATGATTGCTGACTCTCCCGCGGTGTAACCGATCCGCCAACCCGTCATCGCGTAGGTCTTTGAGAGACTCTGGATCGTCAATACGTTGGCCCCCACATCGTTGATCAACTCACTGCTGCGGTAAGGGGCATCATAGACCAGCCGTTCATAACATTCGTCAGAAATGATGATCCAATTGTGTTCCGCCGCCATGCTCAAAACCCGTGTCACAGTAGAATCGTCCCAGACCGCCCCTGTGGGATTTGAGGGGGAATTGAGTATAACAGCCGTCGTCCTGGAAGAAACCTTTGCTTCGAGGTCGTCCCAGTCCGGAGTGAAATTATCGCTGGCGATCGTGTTGACGACAACGGGCTCGCCATCCGCCAACCGGACAAATTCGGTGTACGACACCCAGTACGGTGAGAAAATGATCACTTCATCTCCCGGATTGAGCACCGCCTGAAAGAGCGTGCTGAGGGAATGCTTGGCGCCGTTAGAGACCACAATCTGATCGGGGGTGTAATCGAGACTGTTATCCCGCTTCAGCTTGGTACAGATCGCCTCTCTCAGTTCCAGCGTGCCGCGGCCCGGTGTATACTTGGTGTGACCGTCGGCCATGGCTCGAACCGCCGCCTCACGAATGTTGGCCGGTGTGTTGAAGTCCGGCTCGCCCACCCCGAGATTGATAACATCGATGCCGCTGTTCCGCAGATCGGCGGCGCGTGCTGTCATCTCAAGCGTGAATGAAGGTTGTATACGCCCGACCCTTTCAGCAATCATAGGCTTCGGAGTCTAGTGAGTCTTGGAGTGGTACTCGGCGGTGTTGAAGTTTGGCTCGTTCGGCTCAGCGTAGTCCTCGGAGCGCTTCCGCCGTTTGCTCCTCGGTATATCGTTAGGATCTATCGCCTCTTCTTCCCACCCCTGCGGGAGCTCTTCCAAGTCTGAAAAGCTGTCGGTGGAAACTTCAGTCACGCCGTCATACTCATCTGCGTCGGCGGGCTCCAATTCACTGTAGAGGACACCGAACCCCTTGGTGATTCCGTTCCCCACACCGATAAAATTTGGAAGGACGAAATTGGTGCAAAAGCTCCCTTCGAAGGAAGCGTTCTTCCCTTCGTCCATGATCCTCGGTTTAAGCGAATCGAGGGAAAGATCCACAAAGATTTTGGTGTCGAGTCTTAGCCCCAGCTCTTTTCCAATAAAAGCGATATTCTGGCTCAACAACCGTCTCAGGAATTTGATGCGCTCTTCATCGCTGTTCCCGAGGGATCGGTACCGCTTGAGGTTAATCTTGTTCAGTGCGATCCACGGCGTAAGAAATTCGTAATAAATCGACTTGTCCGACGGGCCAAAATCGATGTCGAGTACGTCATTCTCCACACCTTCTACCTGAAAAGTAATGTTGCCGAAGTTCATGATATCGAGATTCTTAACGAGCGATTCAACCGGCTCAACCCCTTCTTCAATCCCGAGCAGGTAAATCTGCTCATCGAGGATTTTCACCTGAACTCGAGGGTAGAGATAGTCGTTGCGGTATGTCCCGTTGATAAACGGAATGAGGGGATCATCGGGGAACTCTCTCATGAGCACACCCTTCACCTGATAAGAGGTTTTCCTCACCGGCTTATCAGTCGACAGGCGAGAGACGATAGATTTTATCGAGGAGTGATCGTTAGCCACGGGGGAGAGTAGAAAGGCAGACAGCCATAATCAATTATTCATTGTATCGAGAAATTCTTCGTTACTGCCGGTGCGCTTCATTCTGCCGAGCAGGAACTCCATCGCCTCGATGGGTGTCATGTCGTTAACGAGTTTGCGGAGAATCCAGACCCGCGCCAGCTCTTTCTTGGAGAGTAACAGTTCTTCCTTTCGAGTGCCGGAACGGATAAGATCAAAGGACGGGAAGAGCCGTCGGTCGCTCAGGCGGCGGTCGAGGACCAGCTCCATATTGCCTGTCCCCTTGAATTCTTCGAAAATGACGTCGTCCATCCTGCTGCCGGTGTCAATCAGAGCCGTGGCAATTATTGTGAGACTTCCGCCCTCTTCTGTATTTCTGGCGGCACCGAAGAGCCTTCTCGGCCGGTGCAGGGCGTTGGCGTCCACGCCGCCGGAAAGGATCTTTCCGCTGTGCGGAATTACCGCATTGTGGGCACGGCCCAGCCGCGTGATGCTGTCGAGCAGGATCATCACATCGTCGCCGTATTCCACCATCCGCTTCGCCTTCTCAAGAGCCATATCTGCAACCTGCACGTGCCGCTCGGGAGGTTCGTCAAAAGTTGAGCGGCATCGACGCTTCGTTCCATGTCGGTCACCTCTTCCGGCCGCTCGGCGATGAGCAGGACAATGATCTTAATCTCTGGATGATTAGCAAGAGCAGAATTGGCGATCTTCTGAAGAAGAATAGTTTTACCTGTCTTCGGCTGCGCCACGATAAGTCCGCGCTGTCCTTTACCTATGGGAGCCATCAGATCGAGAATCCTCATGGAGAATCCTTTGGGATTACTTTCAAGGTTGACGCGTTCCTCCGGATAGAGGGGCGTCAGGTTATCAAAGAGTATCGCTTTCTTTACTTGATCGGGCCCAAGGCCGTTAACGGTCTCCACCTTGAGGAGGGCATAAAAGCGTTCGTTATCCTTAGGAGGTCGAATCTGGCCCGCCACCTGATGACCCGTCCGCAGGTTGAATCGCTTGATCTGAGACGGCGAGACATAAATATCATCTGGACCGGGGAGGTAGTGGTAGTCCTGCGACCGGAGAAAACCGTACCCTTCCTGCATCACTTCCAGCACACCGGAGGCGAACAGTTTCCCCTCTTTTTCCGCACTCGTCTCGAGGATGCGCATAATCAGTTCCTGCTTCTTCAAGCCGGAATAGCCGGAAACTTCCATCTCTTGCGCGAGCTTGGTGAGATCCTTGATTTTTTGTCCTTGTAACTGAGTTACATCCATAAATAAAGATTCAACGGATTGTCGTTCGTGATTACTGGGATTTTGCGAGAACCCTGCCGTTACAACGACAGCTCTTCGATCAATTTAGTCTAAATAATCCCTTTGTCAAAGGGAAAATCGAACACCTCGAATACCGTCTCAGCGATATAGTGTGAACCGAAAATGAACCAGAGGTCGAGGGTGTCAGACAGACATTCTTCAACGCCTTTTTGAAGTGAAGCGGCAGCATGAGCATCCACTCCGCTTTTCTTCAGCTGTGCCGCCAGCGCTTCGGGGGCAAAGAAATCGCCCTCCTCAGGCTGGATTGCAACAATCCTGTCAAAGTGACGCCGGAGGATTCCTGCGATACTTTCAACGTCCTTACTTTTCTTTACGGCACAGACGCCACCCATGCTTGCGTCGGGAAAAACTTGCCGGAGCGACTGCACCGCAGCCTCGATTCCGTGGGGATTGTGGCCCACATCGAAGTAGACGGGAGGGTGATCAGAAAGACGTTGAAGCCGGCCGGGCCAGCTCGTCTGGCAGAGTCCCTCAGCGATCGCTTCTTCGGTAAGATCGGGGGTGAACGTGCGGCATGCCGCGGCGGCGGTCTGAGCGTTAAGCGCTTGATGTTCGCCCATAAGGGGGAGATCAACTTGGATACCTCTCAGCTCAAAGCTGACGCCGGCGCCATGCTGCTGAACAGCCGTCATGGGATAAAGGTCCTCGGCAAGTGTCAGTTGACAGCCCTTCTCTTCCGCCATCGACTGAATCACACCCATCGCTTCTGAGGGCTGCGGCGCAGTCACCACGGAGACTCCCTCTTTGAAAATACCGCACTTTTCCGTCGCGATGGCCGCTAGCGTGTTGCCGAGAAACTCCATGTGGTCGAAATCGATGGGCGTGAGAACGGAGGTGCTGGACTCGGCGACGTTGCTGGAATCGAGCCGACCGCCCATCCCGACCTCCACCACGGCGATATTCACACGCTCTTCGGCGAAAGCGGAAAACATCATTGCTGTGGTCGTCTCGAAGAAGGTGGAGCCGAGGCTGTCAATGGCTTTTCGATGTTTGGTGAGGAAGGCAAGAATCTGCTCATCATCTATGGGAATTCCGCCAACTCTTATTCGTTCGTTGAACCTCAGGAGATGAGGCGAGGTGTAGAGACCTACCTTCAGTCCTGACCGCTTCAGGACGGAGGCGATCATAGCGGCGGTGGAACCTTTACCATTTGTGCCGGCGATATGAACAACGGGGAGACCTTTGTGAAGACTTCCGCACTGCTTCAGCAGCGCCTCCGTCCGGTGGAGCCCAACCTTGATCCCACGCCTCCTGAGCGAGTAGAGATAGTCTAACGTCTTGCGGTCGATGGGAGACACGATTCCTGATCGAGGACGGCTAAAAGCGGCGGCTGATCAGCCTTCGTCCGCGAGGACACGTTCGTACTTGTCTTTAAAGCGGCGAAGGCCGTTGAAAGCAGCTTGAGCAATACTTTGGCGATATCCCGGTTTCCGGAGCTGTTTTTCTTCCAGAGGGTTTGACAAAAATCCGACCTCAAGGTAAGCGTGCGGCATAGAAGCGCCGATCAAGACGTAGAATCCTGCCTGTTTCACGCCACGGTCCGGGGAGGGGATATTCTTCCTCAGTTCAGATTGCACCATGGCGGCGAGGTCTTCGCTCTCCTTCATGAATGCGTTCTGCATCAGTGAAGCGATGATGAAGCTGTCCTCCGTGAGATGATCATAACGGGATGCTTCTTCCTCCAGTTTGATCACGCTGTTTTCCCGTTCTGCCAGTTCAACGGCATCAGCAGTCTTGCCGGGGCGGAGGATAAAAGTTTCAAAACCTTTCACACGTCTGTTCTTGTTCGCATTGGCGTGGATGCTGATAAAGAGTTTTCCGTTACTTTCGTTGGCGATTTTGGTCCGCTCCCAAAGGGGGACAAAAACATCCTCGTCCCGGGTGTAGACCACTCTTGCGTTCGTGTTTTTCTCAACGAGACGCCCCAGCCGCTTGGCGATATCGAGGGTGACAAACTTTTCTCTCAGACCGTACTTTCCGGTTGTTCCCGGGTCTTTTCCGCCGTGGCCGGCATCGATGATAATCGTGTCAATGTACCACGCGTCCCTGATCTTTTTGATCTTGTCGGCGCTGTAGCTGAGGGGGCTCCTGAGAGTTAGCACAATCTCGTAGGGGTCGCTGTTTTGGTAGACCTCAAAATCTTCGATTTCGTTCCTGAGCTGGAATGCGACCTGCACAGATCGCCCCGTCTGGTCGACCGTAATTCCTCTCACCACGCCCGCCAGTTTCGCTTTGCGCAGCGCGACCGAATCGGCGATGCCGCCGGAGACAGTGAGATAAAACCACCTGTTTCTCGCCGACCATCCGGTGAGGGACCCTTCGTCAAACTTTTCCGTAGTGGCGATTCGAATGACTGTGCCGTTAGCTTTCTCTTCGATATCCAGCCCTTTGATGTTGTGAGTAATCAGTTCGACAACCACACTGTTGATGCCGCTGTCGTAACTGATCCCCGGCGCCGCGTGCCGGTGGAGAATGCCGATGAACGCCCGCATGGGAAGGTAGATATCACTTCCATCGGAAAGGGAGTAGGTAGGCATCTGATAGACCTGATCGTCGATGAGAACGAAACTGCTGTGCGCCGAGACCTTTATCCTGTGACCGCCGAAATAGATTACTACCTTGCCCCGAGCGACATTGCTGAATATCCCCGCGTTCAGGACTCTGACCAGATCACTGCTTGAAATATAGGTAGTGTGACCTGTGTCAAAGGTCTTGATAGATTCCTGTCTGTCCGGATCATTGGGATAGTGGACAGATAGATAACTGGCGTTCAACACGCTCGCCAGCATCACGGGAAACGTGAAGATCAACTTGCCTCGGATCACGGTGGGAATTTATCCAGAGAGGACTCTAGAAGACAACAGCCGAATCTCGACCGAATAAACGCCCTGCTTCACGAACTTCGGGACGACTTCTACAAAGCAATATCCATCTGGAAGCCCCCTTCCCATGCAGGCGCGGACCAAGCGTTGCCAATCTTGTGCCACAGGCCCCTCAGTCTGAAGGCCACCGAAGCACCCGTGTTGCTGCGGACACTGTATCTGATGCCGATGGAGTGCCCCTCTCCGGAGTAAGCGCGACTTCTCATTTCACCGGGAAGGTTGAGGTTCCAGACGTAAATCCGAGAAGCGTAATCTGTGGTGTTGAACGTGATCCAGTGGAGAGACAGACGAGTCTTCCGTCGATCCCAGTTTCCCGAGAGAGAGAGACTCTGCCCATCGCTTCTGTCGCCACCGTCTGTGGCCTCAACGTGATCTAACCGGATGCGAAACGAAAGATTCTCGTTCAGTTTTCGGTCGGCCTGAAGTCGGAACGCTGCCCTGGAGTAGCCGCGTTGGACAGTTTCATCAGCAAAAGTGATCTGACTCTCGTCACTCTTTTCTTCCCGCTTCCATCGGAGCTGAAGCTGGTTTCCTGCGGAAAATCGGTAGTTCGCCAGCAAAGCTGTTTCCGACCCTTTCACCGGACTGTGAGCCGGGGGCTGTCCCGCACTCCGTTGATAGACATCACCGTAGGAGGCGATACGGAATCTCCCGAGCTTCGCAGAGACGGCCTGATAGACGCCTGATTCGTTCAGCCAATCGCCGCTCCATTCGCTGAAAGGACGGCTCCGCGGTCCGCGCCAGCCAGACGGATAAGCTCGTATGAGTGTAAGCCACCTGACAACTTTGGTACTCTGCGAGAGTCCGGCGATCCATGCCGGTCTACCGCCGTCCCGGGCCGCGCCCTCCCAGAAAAGCGATCCGTTCTTCAGCGCGGCCTGACCGTACTGAGAGAAATAGTGATCGCCGATCTGATGTATTCCGTCAACGCCTCTCCAATCAGATGTTGCGGCGGTGGCGCCCAGTTGTCCTTTCTCCGCAAAGGGAGTCTCCCAGTTCAGCACGATGATCTCTTCTCTGACATTATGTTTTCTTGCGATGGTTGCGGCGCTGTTGTGAAGACCGCTTCGTTGAACTGAAACAACTCTTCCTTCGTCCATAACGGCATCCACGGGGGAGGAGGAGAGGGAGGCGGTCCATCGCCCCAAGATTTGTTTTGAGCGGACGGCCACGCCTCGAAGACCCCACTGCTCAGCGGCAGAGCGGTAAGACTGAAGTCCGCTTCCGATCCGTCCGGGCGCCGTCACCTGCCATCCCCCCTTCATGGGCCGGGCGATGCGCCCGAAAAGCAGGCCATATCCAGACTCAATCCTGTGATCGCCCATAATAATCTCCGTGCCGCCGGGAGTAGCGTACCTGCCGTGGGCTGAAACGTAATCGGCGAAAGTCGGTTCGAGGGGATCACGCTCAATGACGATTCCGCCTGAGGCCAACTCGGATGTCAGAAGTGCTCGGTTCAGAATGCGAAAGTCACCCTGAGAAGAGGCCCACCGGTTGCGAAGTGTGATGGAAGCGGCCGCTCGATTCTCCAGCGCGGCGATGATGGGAAGGAGCTGCGCCGCCGCAAGGGACAGTCCGGGAATCTCGGACGCCGCCTCGACGTTGCTGAAAGAAGTCCTCTCGGCCTTCACTCTTAGGATAAGATCGATATCGCCAGAAGTGAGGAGAGGAATTCGGCGAAGGTCAGCTTTCGTCGCCTTGTTAAGATTAACAGGCCGGTGGACCATTGCTTCCAGAATTTCAAGTTCCTCTTCCGAGACGACACTCTCCTCTCCATCTGTGGCGAGGTTCGAGAGAATGTCCTCCAGCGATTGGGGAGAGGCTGGAGTCAGACTAACGAAAACTGAGACGAAGAGCCAGTGAGTGAGTCTCGGGAAGGTGTGGATGTGAAGCGATGGCATAGTCTACGGACGAGCGGGAGAGGCGAATGGAAAAACCGGCGCTGATCTGGGCCGGCTGAGTTGCAAAACCAGCGGCGAACGATAGTCGGGGAACCGGCGTCCAGATGACGCCGAACTTTTGACGGGAAGCATAAGCGAGATCTTTCTCCAGTTCGAACAGTCCCTCGAGCGGCTCCGCAGGTTTGAAGTGAAAACCGGTTGAGACGATTTGTGGAAGGAGCTCCTTCGATTTCCCAATCCTCGGTGCGTTGAGGTTCATCCCGATAAGCGACCAGCGCAACTCCTTTGTAATGGGATAGGCGAGAGAGCCGGAGAGTGCGAACGACTTTTGTGAACCGTAATTTCGAATAGTAAGCTGATGAACAGAGAGCCGAATGCCGACGTCGAGTTTCCCACCGAACCGGACGGCGCCCGCTCCGGTAACGGTCGATTCCCTGTAGAGCGACAACCCAAACAGATGCACAGAAAGACCGAACCTGCCCCATGAGGAAGGATAGGCGAACTGGAGCGACCTCTCCTGCAGTGTGGACAGACCAAATGGCGACAGAACAGTCACCATCACATTTTTGTCGGCGTCCATCAATGAAGCGGGATCGGAGATGAAGTCGTGTGCAGGGTAGACGGACTGAAGCATAGAGCCGGCGGCCGCCTGGAGGGGTGTGAGCGGAATTCGGACAAACGCCGCCGTTGCGAGTGAAATGGAGCAGAGCAGTCCTCCCAGCACCCTCATAAACGGAACTTACTTTTCATTATGCCCAATCGCAAGAGACGATGGGGACAATCTTGCGAAATTCGTTGATGGAGAGTTGACCGGAGGTAAAAATGTTCAATCGCGGGCTGAGTTTATTTCGCTTCAGAATTTCGATCGACAATGCGAAATTGTTTTCAGGTGAGCAACAGTGAACCGTGCTGAGACGGGCACATCTTGATGAAACGAAAAATCCGTATAGTGATGGCCAAACCGGGACTCGACGGTCACGACCGGGGAGTAAAGGTGCTCGCTCGGGCCTATCGTGACGCCGGGATGGAAGTGATTTACCTAGGCCTCCGGCAGACGCCGGAGATGATCGTGAGCGCTGCTCTTCAAGAAGATGCCGACGTCGTCGCCCTCTCGATCCTGTCGGGAGCGCACATGACCATTTTCCCCCGAGTGAAACAGTTGATGAACGAGAGCAAGATGGATGATGTGCTACTCACCGGCGGCGGTATTATCCCGCAAAAGGATATGGAATCGCTGTCGCAACAGGGCGTAGGACAACTGTTCGGTCCGGGAACACCCATCCAGGAGACCGTCGAATACATCACTGAATGGGTGACCGACAACCGATGGAAGGAGTGAGACCGACTTGGACCTGACAAACCTTAGAGAATTAGAAGAATATTTCGCTGACAATTTTGACACCATGCTGTTCCCGGTGTTGTCGGAGCACTATCTTGTGGCGGGCGATCTGGGGAGAGCAGAGCGCGTCTGCGATATCGGTCTTCGCCATAACAGCGATTCTCTGGCGGGACAGTTTCTGCGGGCCCGTATACTGATGGCCAAGAAAGAGTTTGGCGAGGCGGAGCTCTGTCTCAAGAAAGTGCTCGGTCTCGACCCCTCATTTCTGAATGCCCGCGTCCTGATGGCCGAGGTGCAGTCCGCTTTGCAGCGCCCGAAGGAAACCCTTCATCAGAGCTACGTCGATATTCTTGAGCTGGACCCTGGGAACCGTCAGGCGACTAAGGGGCTGGCGTCACTTTCCGGGAAGACCAAAAGGAAGCCGACGACAAAGAAAAAGGCTGCCGCTCCTAAAAAGACCAAATCGAAAAAGAAGGCAAAATCTCCACCGAAACCGAAGAAAAAGGCTGAAGCGGCAAAGAAAGTGGCACGCAAAACCAAGAAGAAAACTCAGAAAAAATCGGCCCCGTCCTCACCCGCCAAGCCTTCAAAAAAACCGGCAGCCCCTGCGAAACGGCCGGCGAAAAAAAAGCCGAAAGCCGCTAAGAAGTCAGCGAAGAAAAAGGGCCCGACTGCTCAAACGCCCGCTACCTTTACGCTGGTGAAAGTGTTGAAAAATCAAAAACTGTATGAAGAGGCGCTAGAGGTCCTTGCCGTCATGTCCAAAAAGAGCGGCAGTGACAAAGGGAAGATTGCCGAAGAGATAAAATCGATAAAAGCTCTTCTCAAGTCCGGCGAGGGCGCCTGATTGTCCTTTAACGCCGCCCGTGTAGAGAAACTCCGTCAACGCCTGTCAGAAGAGGGGCTGACGGGGATATATGTCACAAACCTGACCAATGTCCGGTATCTGTCCGGCTTTACCGGTTCGGCCGGGAGCTGCTTCATCTCGGACAAGGAGGCGGTCTTTATTTCTGACGGCCGTTACGACACCCAGTCCCGACAGCAGGTCCAAGAGATGGAGATCTTCATCAACAATGATGCACATATCAATACTCTCGCCTCTACCGGCTTAATCGGCAAGGGGCAGCGGATCGGGCTTGAAGGCAACGACGTGAGTGTGAATGAGGGCGATAAGATCTTGGAGTCGATTCAGGACTGCGAATGGGTGACGACTTCACAGATTGTTGAAAGAATTGCCATGGTGAAAGACGAATCTGAGATACGCGCCACGCGGACTGCCGTAGAGATCGCCGATGCTGTTTTTCAACAGATTGTCCCTGAGATCCGTCCCGGAGCGACAGAGAAACAGATTGCAGCGAAAATCCCTTACGGCTGTAAGATTCTCGGCGCGGAAGCGGAAGCATTTGAACCGATCGTCGCTTCCGGGGCCAACTCGGCTTTGCCTCACGCTCGTCCGACGGACAAGGAAGTTCAATCGGGAGATTTTGTGGTCCTCGATTTTGGCGCCAAGTGCGGCGGTTATCATTCAGATATGACCAGAACTGTAGTGGTTGGAGAAGCGTCAGAAAAACACCGCGAAGTTTATGAGACTGTCCTTGAAGCGCAGCGCCGTGGGTGCGAGACAGCCACAGATGGAATCGCCTGCAAGAAAGTCGATTCGGCGTGCCGGAACTATATCGATGAGAAAGGCTATGGCGACTATTTTAATCACGGCACGGGCCACGGGCTTGGACTGGAGATTCACACCAACCCACGGTTCTCACAGCTGGACGATGACTCAGTTTACGAAAACTACCTGATGACGATTGAGCCGGGCGTCTACCTCCCCGACTTCGGCGGTGTAAGAATTGAGGATGATGTGCTCATCAGGCAAGACGGCTGTGAAATCCTCAACAAGACGCCGAAGGAACTGATGGTACTCGATTAAGAGTAACACTGCCGTTTTGTAGTCTTCTTACCCAACTTATCCCTGAATGATAATAACCGCCTTTTTTGACATTGGGGACGTCCTCCTCACCATTCATCCGGAGAGAGTCGTCTCTGAGCTGTCCCGTCTTGCGGGAGTCAGCGAAGAGTTGGTGGACAACGTCCTGAGTGGAGAGATTCATGACGCTTACGAACGGGGCGACCTGACCGATTCGCAGTTCTATTCCGGCGTTATGGAAGAGCTGTCCCCCGTTCACACATTGAATCAAGAACAGTTCTTCAGTTGCTGGCGAGGGATGCTCGGAGAAGAGACCGACACCCTGAGCTATGCTCTCAGCCTGACAGACTCAATTCCTGTCTGGCTCGCGTCAAACACCAATCGGCACCACATATACGAGGGGGGCGTGGCGCGACGGCTGGAGGGGTTTACCGGCGCTGTCTACTCTTCCGATGTGGGGAGCCGAAAGCCGGATGAACGATTCTTCCGGGCGATGCTCCGTCGCGCCGGGGCGTCGGCTCACGAGAGTCTTTTTATCGATGATCGAATCGAGAACGTCACCGCCGCGGCTTCTCTGGGAATCAGAGCAATTCACTATTCCTCCCACGATCGGCTGTTGGATGAGATGAAAAAGATTGAGATAATCATCTGACACCTCTTTCCCGTTACTTGTAAATTTGCTCCTGATGGGAGCCACCTCGGACACATCCCAACTGATTGACCTGCTAAAGTCCCACCCGGAGATTGGACCCAATCTGGCGTATGTTCAAAGGATTCCGCCGCGAGAGGCGGTCACATCGCCATTCCCCGAAGACTTGCCTGAAGAGATAGTCTCAACATTACGGTCGAGGGGGATAGAACAGCTCTATTCTCATCAGGCTGACTGCTGGGAGATCGTCCAATCCGGGAAGCACGCCGTCGTCGTCACGCCGACCGCTTCAGGGAAAACACTCTGCTACAACATGCCGGTTTTGACTTCGGCACTGAACAGTCCCGGTTCAAAAGCGCTCTATCTTTTTCCGACAAAGGCGCTGTCCCAGGATCAGGTGGCAGAGCTGAACTCGGTGGTGGACGGGACGGGCAAGCCGATCAAAGTATACACGTTTGACGGAGACACGCCCCAGAGCGCCCGGCAGGCGATTCGGAAACAGGGCGACGTCGTTGTGACAAATCCTGATATGCTTCATCAGGGAATTCTTCCTCACCACACAAAATGGATATCACTATTTCAGAACCTGAGGTATGTGGTGATCGATGAACTCCACATTTATCGGGGAGTATTCGGAAGCCACATGGCGAACCTCATCCGCCGGCTGAAGCGGGTGTGCGAGTTCCACGGTTCATCGCCTCAGTTCATCTGCTGTTCCGCCACCATCGCCAATCCGAAGGAGCACGCCGAAGCGGTTACCGAGCTGCCGATGGAGCTCATTGACAAATCCGGCTCACCGGCAAGCGAGAAGCATTTTGTCTTTTACAATCCGCCGATCGTGAACGAACCGCTGGGAATACGGGCAAGTTACATCAAAGAGGCGCGACGCCTCGCCTCAGTTCTTGTACAGAATGACGTCTCAACCATCGTCTTCGCTTTGAGCAGGCTCAACGTGGAAGTCCTGACGAAATACTTGAAGGACGAGTTTGAGTCGGGCCGGGAACGCCTCACCTCCGGAGAAGTGGTTGCGGGCTATCGGGGGGGCTACCTTCCCAATCGCCGGCGGGAGATTGAGAAAGGTCTTCGAGACGGCGCTCTCCGTGGAGTGGTGGCGACAAACGCTCTTGAACTGGGCATCGATATCGGCAGCCTCGACGCGGCGGTACTGGCGGGCTATCCCGGCACAGTCGCTTCGACATGGCAGCAATCGGGGAGGGCAGGCAGAAGGGGCCGATCGACAGTTACGCTCCTCATCGGCCGTTCAACACCACTTGATCAGTTTCTGATGACGGCGCCGGAATATTTTTTCGGCTCATCTGTGGAGCATGCGAGAATCAATCCCGACAACCTCTCTGTGCTCGTTGACCATATCAAGTGCGGCGCCTTCGAACTCCCGTTCCGGAAAGATGAGCAGTTCGGGCACGTGCGTCCGAAAGATTTAAAGGAGATTCTCGAGTTTCTTCAAGAGGGCGGTGTTGTCCATTTCTCCGGTGATCAGTGGCACTGGACGGAAGACGTCTATCCTGCCGTCAATGTTTCGCTCAGGCGGATCGAGAAAGGGAATTTTGTGGTCGTCCGACGCGAGGAAGAATCGCGGATTATCGCTGAAGTCGATTACGGCAGCGCCATTACAACAATCTACCCCGACGCTGTCTACATGACAGACGGCGAGCAGTACATCGTCGACGACCTCGACTGGGACGATTATACCAATGTCAAGGTCCTCGATGAACTTGAGAGCAGGCGGTGCGGGCCGGTGGATGTGTCGCTGGGGGAAGTTCAGGTGATGACGCGGGCAGTCGGCTTCAAGAAGATCAAGTTCTATACCATGGAGAATGTTGGTTACGGAGATATTAATCTTCCAGACCTGGAGATGGACACATCATCCTACTGGTTCACACTGCCGGAGAGCTTTCTTGGTTCATTCGGTTTTTCCAGATCGGATCAGATCGACGGAGTGCTGGGACTGGCCAACGCCATGCACGCCATCGCCGCATTCAACCTGATGAGTACGACTCACGATATACATCGAAGCGTCGGCGACAAGTCGGCTGAATGGTATGTCCGGAATTCCTTTGGCGACCGCGGAATCTATCAGTCCCAAGAAGGGAAGCCGTCCGGGGCAAAGCCTTCGCTGGCGGCATTTCAGCCGACCGTTTTCCTGTTTGACAATTTTCAGGGTGGCGTCGGATTCAGTCAGCAGCTGTACGATCTCCACGAAAAGCTGATGGCGCAGACGCTTTCGCTCATTGCAGGCTGCAAATGCAGAGGCGGATGCCCCTCCTGTGTCGGGCCTGCTCGGGAAGTGGGGGAGAGAAGCAAAGAGGTGGCGGTAGCTATCTTGAAGGGTCTTTCTGAAGAGAGCATTTCGTGAAAATTCGGGCGGTCTGTTTTGTTGCTCTCACAACACTGTCAGCGGGGCGACCGAACTACAGTGAGTATCTTCTTGAGGGGACAAAAGCTGCGTTCACTTCACGATCCAACGTGACGTTGATGACAGGTGCAGCGCTCTCTGTTCTGGCGCTGGGAGGTTACGATAATGACGTCCGGAGGTACAGTCAGGAGCGGGGCCTCATGTCTGACGCCCTTTCACACCAGCTCGATCTCTATGGCGGCCGATGGGCATATCCGGCCCTCATGGGAATCTCATGGCTGGCGCCGGGCTCAAAGGATGAGAAGCTGGAGCGGCTGAAATTCTCATTCTCCGCCATCGGTGTTACGGGAACAGCCACGTGGCTCATCAAACGGATTACCGGTCGAGAGCGCCCCAACGGAAACGACAGACGGTCGTTCCCCTCCGGACACACATCGGGGAGCTTCACAGTGGCGGCCGTTGTGGAAGAGCTGTATGGTGATCGTGCTGGCGCGGCGGCCTATGTGGTGGCGGCAATGGTGGGCGCTCACCGCATTCACGATGACAAACATTGGCTGACAGACGTAATTGCGGGGGCGGCTCTTGGCACCGTTATCGGGAAGGGTTTTTCGCAAGTCTATCGTCAAGCCGAAGGCGGCAGTCAAGCTTCGTTGATTCCGGAGTGGAACGGGCAGTCCGTCATGGTTACCCTTGTGATCCCAATTAACTGAGGCGAGTGATGGGAAAAGAGCGGGAGATCACTCTGGCGGATTTCAAGAAACTGGACATCCGAGTGGGGCGTATTCTCCAAGTGAATGATTTCCCTGAGGCGAGGAGACCGGCGTACAAGATTGAAGTTGATTGCGGCCCCCTCGGCGTCAAACGGTCCAGTGCTCAGATTACTGACGGCTACTCCAAGGAAGAATTGATCAATCGGAAGGTCCTCTGTGTGGTCAATCTGCCGCCGCTGAAAATTGCGGGATTCAAGTCAGAGGTGCTGATTCTAGGCGCCTGCCCTAAGAACGAGCCGGTCAATCTCCTAAAGACGGAAAAAGAGATTAGCGCCGGGACACGAATCTTATGAAGAACGTTTCAGCCCGTCTCGCTTCCGGCCCGCCCCTCATCCTGGATGGCGCCATGGGGACACAGCTGTTGGCGAAGGGGGTGGATGTCTCTTTGCCTCTCTGGTCTGCGGCTGCGCTTGAAAGCTCACCGGAAACAGTTCGGGAGGTTCACTCCGACTATGCTAGTGCAGGCGCCGACATCCTCACCACCAATACGTTCAGGACAACTTCTAGGACTTTTCAGAAGGTATGTAAGAACCGTGCTGAAGCAGAGCGCCGGGCAAGACGGGCATCACGAACGGCTGTGGAGATAGCTCGAGATGCGGCGGGAGAGGACCGTTACGTTGCCGGCTCCATCGCCCCGCTGGAGGACTGTTACCTCCCAGATCTGTTTCCCGGTGTAGAAGTGGCGGCGAAGGAGTTCCGCCAGCTTGGAGAGTGGTTCGTTGAGGATGGCGTTGACTGCCTACTCATCGAAACAATGGGGAGGATAGATGAGGCGCTGTGCGCGCTCCGTGCCACGGCAGGGCACTCGCTCCCAAGATGGTTGAGTTTCATTGTTAAGGATGGAGAGCATCTCCTGGATGGCACGCCACTGGCAGAAGCGGCTACTGCCGCTGTGGACGAAGGAATCTCAGCCCTTCTTATCAACTGCTCCTCAGTGCCCGAAGCCGTGAAGGCGGTAGAATCTGTCCGGGCCGTTGCGGAGGTGCCGCTCGGTCTTTATCCCAACTTGGGGAAGTCCATGCCTTCACCTGACGGCACTATTGAACAGTTCTATTCACTGAAGGAATTCTCGCAAGCCATGAGAGAGGGGCTATCTCTCGGAACAAGAATCGTCGGTTCCTGCTGCGGCTCGGGACCGCATCTAGCCTGTATTATTTGTAAGTTACAATTATGGACTTTGGTGAATTGCTGAATGAACTGGCTCTTTCGCTCAATGCGCTCCATCGGCGGGATGTGTGCGGACAGGGCGAGACCCTTGCTCAATGTTTTATTCTCTCCTCAGTGCCGGACGACGGGATTCACATGAGCAGTCTCGCTACGAAACTGGGAATCGATAACAGTACGCTGACGCGGCTCATCGGAAACCTTGAGAGAAAAGAACTCGCCTTCCGCCGCCGTGATGATGAAGATAGGCGGATTGTCAATGTTTTCCTCACTGATGGCGGCCGAGGGCTTTTGTCGACATTTTCGGAGCGGCTTGATCTGTTGGGTCAACGAATCCTTGATGCCCTCCCCGCCGAGAAACGGGAAGGGATGAAGGAGGTTTTAGAGTCGCTTCTCTGGAGTCTATCGAGGGAGCTGTTGAGAACCAGTTAACAATTGTAATATACAAGTGAAATCTCCATTATTCTCAACTGAACTACTCCGATGGTACGACCGCAATGGGAGAAGTCTGCCGTGGCGGGGAGAGGACGATCCATACAGAATATGGTTATCGGAGGTGATGCTGCAGCAGACTCAGGTCGATACTGTCATCCCTTACTATGATCGATGGCTGGAGCGATTCCCAACTTTGGAATCGGTAGCACGGACGGAGAGTGATGAACTTCTCAAATCGTGGGAAGGGTTGGGATACTATGCCAGGTGCCGCAATTTCCACGAAGCATGTCGTCTGGTCTGGAGCGACCACGGCGGAGCAATCCCGATGGAATGGGGCGCTTTCCGATCGCTTCCCGGAGTGGGTGACTATACCGCTGCCGCTGTCTTGTCTATCGCTTTCAAACAGCCTTATCCCGTCTTGGATGGAAATGTCCGCCGTGTGATGGCAAGACTGTTGTCGTACCGTGAGCCAGTGGGGAAAGGGACGGCGGTGTTCACGAAGCAGCTTGCCGAATGGTTAGAGAGCGACCGCCCCGGTGATTTCAATGAGGCGATGATGGAACTGGGCGGCGAAGTTTGTAGAAGTTCAAATCCGCGCTGTTCCGTCTGCCCCGTTACTCACTTCTGCCAGTCACAGCGGGATGGAACTGTCGGCGACTTCCCCGTTAAACCAAAGAGAAAATCACGTCCTCACAGGACGATTGTCGCAGGCATCATCTGGAGGGGGGCGAAGTTCTTGATACAGAAGCGGCCGCCCGATGGATTGCTCGGTGGGCTGTGGGAATTCCCCGGTGGAAAGGTGGAGAAGGGAGAGTCCCTCAGTGATGCCCTGATTCGGGAAATTGAGGAAGAGACGGGCCTTGCGGTTAAGGCAGGGAAAAAAGCGGGGGCCGTCGATCACGCCGATTTCTCCCGATGAACGATCGAAATTTGCCTTCCCGAGAGCAACCCACAAACTGTTCGAGATTCTCGATTCCCGTTCATGGAGTGCAGGTGCCTGATCTGCGTCAAAAACTCGATGGAACCGTCCGCCGCGAGAGAGGGGCTGATGCGGCGCTTATTGATGGTCTCCGGCGGCTCTACAACCGGGGAGAAGCCAAACAGTTTGCCGACGATTCGTTCACAAGGGCTGTACGAGGCATGCACGAATTTGTTGATGGTGAATATATCAACACCGCATTTGGGGATGTCTTCGTTGCGACAGTCAAATATCCAAAACAGCATCAGCACGGAACTGTCGCTATGGATTCACTTAAGACTGTAGAAGGCGATCTGTTGCACAGGTGGTGCCGTGTTCCCGAGGTGAAAGAGTTTGATCTGAAGCGGACCCTTTTTATGGATACGGAGACGTCGGGTCTCGCCGGTGGAGGAGGGACAATCCCGTTCCTCATCAGTCTCGGTTTTTTTGACCAGGGCTGTTTCAAGGTGAAGCAGTTCTTCGCCGATTCGCCCGAGGTGGAAGAGGGGATGCTCGATCTCGTGGATGAGTTTGTGAAACCGGCGAAGGCGCTCATTACGTTCAACGGAAAAAGTTTCGACGTCCCCCAACTCGAAACTCGCTATCTCCTGAAACGTCGGCGATCACCCTTTGCCGATCTGGATCATATCGATCTCCTCTATCCCAGTCGCCAGTTGTGGGGCGGACAGTTGCCCGACTGTCAGCTTCAGACACTGGAGTCGAAGATTCTCGGATTTGAACGAGAAGACGATTTTCCGGGGAGCGAGGTCCCTGCGGCGTACTTCCGTTTCCTGAGGCAGGGGAACAGTGATCCACTCTACCGCGTTTTCCAGCACAATGCAGATGATATTGCTTCCCTTTCGGCGTTGACGGGCCATCTCTGGCAGAGTCTAGCTAAGCCGACAGGCGCCCCTTCTTACGGGACCGCCCTAGCCCGCGGGAGAATCTACCGCCGCCTCGGCAAGCGGGAGGAAGCAGCGCGGTCGTTCAGTGATGCCATGGAGAGCGCCGCCTCCGGAAGACTTTGGACTCGCGCCGCTCTCGACCTCGCCATGATCTATAAGGCCGAAACACGATGGCGCGATGCAGAAAAACTGTGGCGGCGGGCCATTGATTTAGATGACCCCTTCCGGTTGTCGCCCTACGTTGAACTGGCAAAATATCTAGAGCACAAGGCGAAGGAATTTGAAGAGGGCGCCACTGTGGTGGAGAAGGCTCTCCACTGTCTGCCGGCTCACCGGATTAACGAGCGGCATGCGCTTGAGCATCGGTTGAGAAGACTCCTGAGAAAAACGGCGAAAGCGGCGAAAGCGGTGTCATGACGGTCTGGACATGGCTCGCGTTGATCTTGCTGGCGCTTTTTGCTGTCGCGGCGGTAAAGATTCTCCGCACCACCGAATATCACGGAGAGCAGACCCCCCGGGAAGTGGCGGCGCCACTCGGCTTTAGACACACCATCCTTTCCTTCATTTTTTATCCCATCGGCTTTGTCACATTTGTATTCACCGTCCTTACGCTGACTCCCCTCGTTTTCATCTTCCATCCCAGACGCGTCCACTGGGCCATTCGATTTTACGGCCGTCTGATGCTCCTCAGTTTTGGCGTTATCGTGAAGTTAAACGGCCGGGAAAGGCTCAAGCGCGACAAAGCGTATCTGTTGCTCATCAACCACGAATCGCTGTTTGATGTCTTTCTCATGGCAGCTCTTACGTTCCGCCAAGTGACCGCTCTCGGCGCCGCCTATCAGTTCAAACTTCCGTTATGGGGGATCATGCTCAAACGCTACGGCATCATTCCGCTAAAGCGACGCAAAACGAGCGAAGCGATCCAAGCGGTGGGAATGGCCAAGCAAAAGCTTGAGGAGGGGGTCTGTGTCTTCATGGCGCCGGAGGGGACGCGGACAGATACGGGTAAACTGAAACCGTTCAAGAAAGGGGCGTTCCATCTCGCCGCCGGTGCGGAAGCGGATATCCTTATCGCAGTTTTCAAGGGGGCCTTCGAGATAAAGCGGAAAACCGACTGGAGGATTCGCCCCGGTAAAGTGACGATCGACGTGGGAGATTTTATTCTTTATGATGACTATAAGGGGACATCGCTTGAGGAGCTCCAGTCCCTCGTCCGAGCCAACATGCTGGAACTGTTAGGGGAAAGTGAAACGGAGGAAACGGTATGATCGACATCTTCGGATTTTCGTTCTCGATTGAATGGGCCATGCAGCTCCTTGTAACCGCGTTCTTGGCTGTCTTATTCCTGCAATCGGGCTTCGACAAACTGTTCGACTGGAGCGGTAATATCGAATACCTGACGGAACATTTTTCGAAATCTACTCTGTCGCCCTTCGTAGTCCCCATGCTTTCGGTGATTACAGTGCTTGAAGTGGCTGCCGGGATCGCCTGCGGTTACGGCTTCATTGAACTGCTGCTGTGGGAATCGACAGAATGGGCGCTCTGGGGAACGTTGCTGGCGGGGATCAATGTCCTGTTTCTTTTTGCGGGACAGAGAATCAACAAGGATTACGTCGGGGCTGCCGTGCTTGTGAATTACTTCCTCCTGATAGTGGCCGGACTCTACATTCTAACCTGATGGCACGCTACAGGACCAAACAGCTCATTCTGTTCGACATCGACGGGACGCTCATCCATCCCGGCACCATCGCTCGGAAACTGTTGGACAGTATGGTGGAAGAGGTTAGTGGCGCCTCGCCGAAACTCAAGGTGGAGGATGTGGCGGGCTTCACCGATCCTATAATCCTTGAGACGGCTCTTCGCCGTACCAACTTCAGCGACGGGGAGCTGTCATCGATGGTGAGCACTCTTTTGGAACAGTACCCCGCCAAACTTGAAGAAGCCTATCAGGATCATAACGAAGCGTACATTTACGAAGATGCCGTGGAGCTGGTAAGAGCGTGCCGCGGGGAGGGGTGGCAGGCCGGTTTACTTTCGGGGAACATCAGGCGTGCTGCGGCGATAAAACTGAAGCGGTTTGGACTGTGGGACATGTTTGAGTTTGGACTGTTTGGCGATGACGCCCGGAGCAGAGAAGATCTGGTCTGGATGGCCGAGGAAGAGTCGTGGGAGGCGCTCGGCGAATCGTACACACACGATCGAATGGTGCTGGTGGGCGACACGGTCCAGGACGCTGAGGCGGCGAAGGCCAATGGAGTCCGATCGCTCATTGTCTGCAGGCGTCCCGAAACAAGGGAGAGAATTGAAGCTGCCAGCCCGACGTGGCTGGTCGATTCACTAAAACATACAGAAAGGATTATGACATGGCTGAAAGCGGAATGATGTACAACCTCTATTTGATCGGGCACTTTGTCCTGGCGGTGGCCTGGCTCGGTGCGGCGATTTATCTCGATTTCACTTTTCTTAGCGGTTTTGGTAAAGCGACGACAGAAGAAAAGAAGAGTATGATAGCGAAAATGCGCTCCCTGTCTGACAGGACCGAAATGGTCGCTTCTTTCTTCCTGCCCCTGCTCGGCGTCCTGATGCTAATCGACAGAACCTTCTGGCTCAAGGTCGGCATTATGCATGGAAAGATCACAGTTGCGCTCATCGCTATAGGTCTATATCATGCGTCCCGGGGGGTGCTGCGGAAGATAGAATCAGCCCTCGACAGCGGCGACCCCATCGAAAGTCTGCAAAAAAAGTATGTCGCCTGCCGGATGATTGTTCTCGTTTTTCTAGTTGTCACTGTCGGGATGATTGTGGCGTATAAAGGCGGCGTCATTTCAACAATCTTCCTCCTCAAATCGTGGCTGACCTGACCTCCGCAGAGATCGCCCACGAGTCTCACCCCCACGAATACGGAGAGATTCAGACGCTTCGTGACGAAAGTCTCGGCGCCTGTCTGGACTTCGAAGTCGAGACTGTGAACAGCAGAAATGAATCCCTCCTGAGCGGACTCCAAAAGAACGGATTTCCTGATGTTCTTCTCATTTCGTTTATGTCAGAGTGGTGCCCCAACTGTCACTATGAGGCGCCGTTACTTAACGCCTTATACAATGCCTGGAGAGGGAGAGGCTTTGAAGCGCTTCTGGTGGTGGAATACAGTGATCGGGCCGCATGGGAGGATCGATTCGTGAACTCTTTGGGCATTGCCCTCCCCACCGTGTTTGGACAACTCAGTGAGAAGGACGAAGTGCGGAAACCGTCAACCGCTCACCACCGAATCAGAACAATGATGGACGATAGTCGAAACTGGGGACTTCCGCTCCACCTGTTGATTGTGGGGGGAGAGCTGGGGGCTATCCATTACGTCACCGGCGAATTCCACCCCGGTGCGCTGGAAGATTTTCTCGCCCGACGACTCGCTTGATCAACGCACGCGAACGTCCACGGAGCCGAGACCGACGCTGACATCGATCTCCATGGTCGGTCTTTCCGACACCCACTCCCGGGAGATCCACCCCCTTCTTTCCTGAACAAGGCCGCCAACATCGACCGATGAAAGGAAAGAGTGTTCAACCGAGAGACGAATGTTGACGTTTTCCGGCAGTGTCAGATCAAGAGAACCGAGGCCGACGTCGATGTCCACTTCCACATCTTCCGTCACCGCGCCCCGGAGATCGAGGTCGGCTGAGCCCAAGCCGACGTTCATTCGCATATCCTGAAAGCGGAGGTTGCCCAAGTTGTCGCCATTAAAATCGCCCACGCCAGCTTCAATGACCACACGGCGGCAGACAGTCGGATTCGGCGCATTCATCTCAATCCGGGTATCGCTCAGGCCGCAGTCGATTTCCAGACGGTCGATGGTGAGGTCGGTCAAATCGATATTAGCCTCCCCGAGGCCGAACTCCATATCGACGTCCAGAGAGCTGGAAGTGGGGAGACCGAATGTTAGTTCACTCCCATACTCATGATCGCGCATTCTCTTCCAGTCAAAGCCGCGGTCACCGTCCCACTTGTCGTTCCAGCTCATGTCGTGAGATTCGAGCCCAATGTACAAATCGCCGCGGCCACCGCGAGCCCTGTAGTTCACATCAGGCGTCATCAGATCAGGATCGAACCGTGCATACCCCTCGGCGATTCCCTCCTCATGAGCGGCGGCGATATTCAGTTCACCGAGGCCGTACTCGATGCGGACGTTCGCTTCATCCACTTCTGACACCTCGAAACGAAACTCCTTCTTTGTCGTTTGATGCCGGTTCCTATGTCTGTCGAACTCTCTGTCCCTGTCTTCGTTTTGCTGTGCCGGAAGGAGGAAAATGGCGGTGAGGAGAAGTGTGGGGACTGAACTGAGGCGCATGTTAAAAGTTGAGGTGAAATCTGAAGGTTGTTTCCCACGTATCCCTTCCGTCCAGCGACCGGGCGATATTGATGCGCCAGTCGAGATCAGCATCCCCTATACCCACGCCAGCCGCAGAAAGAGCATTCTCGCCGATGGAGGAAAAATCAGTCAAACTATAGGCATCCCTGTCCCAGGCGTTGCCGGAATCGACGAACAGTGAAAGATAGTGATGACCGTCCATAAAATCGGGGAGAAGCATCAGTTCGGCGCTCAACTGCACCATCCTGTTTCCAGTTTGAACTTTGTAAGGGTGGGCGCTTACCGAACCGAGGCCGCCGACCCCGAAGGTTCTGAAGTGAGGGAGAAGTCCCTCAGACTCCCCAACCATGGTTCTGGTTCGAATGAGTATATCCGGCGCCAACTCCCAGTTAACATGGAGCTCGGTGACGAAACGGTCAAAGTTTTCCAGATTGTCCGCCGATAGGACCGATTCTCCATCGAGAGCAACGATAATACCGGTGGATGGGAATTTTCTGTGGAGCGCCCCGACAGCGATCCTCCCGGCTATGGAAGTGACATTTCCTGTAGGAACAGAGAGAGGCGCCCGGAAAGTTCTCTCCTTATGAAACCATGAGACGAGGTCGGTCACTTCACCGAAAGGGGTGATATCAACCGAGCGGTACGCCACTTTCGCGTGGATAACCGATTCGTGGAATGCGGCGCCTGCTTCGTACCCCTCTTCGCTCCATCTGTCCATGAAGTCCTGACGGGCAAAGAGGGAGGAAAGACTGTTCTCATCTTCGGGAATCCGATAGCCGTCGTCACTCCGGCTTTGCCGAAACGCAGAGAGAAAAAGGATTGGTTCCACGCCACCGCCGAAGGATTTCTCCAGCGAAAGACGCCCCGCCGCCTCGCCTTGACCAAATCTGTATCCGAGACTCAGACTGGTCCTGAAAGTAGATCTGCCGCCCCGATCCCAGCGCCATTTGAACGGCGTCAGAAGAACTCCTTCATCCCTGTTGTAGATGAACGTGTCCATGTCAGGATGTACCAATGACTTTGCTTCCCACTCCTCAGCGGAGGTAAAGTCGTCCTCAAAATCAAACTTTGGCCCGTCGCTTCCATCAGGAGCCTCTTCACTCCGAGCAATATTGATCCCTTTTCGGATGTTCGCCTGAACGATTTCGCCTGTTACGGTGGCGCCTGCATTCTGGTGTACAGTCCCGCCGATGGTTACAATTCTCCCCTTTACCGCGGCCGTCGATTCGAGAGTGGCATCACCGCCCACGACAACGATCTGGCCGTCGACGGTGCCGGCGACAAAGAGATCACCGCCATAGACTTTCACATCTTCCTTAGATGTCTCACCCGCGGCTATATAGTAGTCACCGAAAAACCTGATCTCGCTGGAGGCCCCTCCGCTGTCTTCTTCCGGCTCGAGGGATTCCATGGCCACCGTTGTGTCCGGCTGTTGGGCGTGAAGCGCCAGCGGAAAACAGACAAACAGCATACTGATCAATCTCAAACCGAGCTTCCTCTATTTCCCCTGTCTGATCCTGATGGAGCCCATGGACGCCTCCACACGGACATCGAACCGCCCGTCGCCTGCAGTCCCTTCACCTCTGCTGATGTTGCGGCTGGCGCTGATCATGAGCGGAAAATCGGACAGGATTGCCTCGCCGGGATCACGTCCCGGGGAGAGGACCCGGAGATCGAAGTCGGCAGGAAAATCCTCCGGAAGAGTCAATTCAATACTTCCGACAGAAGTTTTCACATCAATATCGTGGTCTTCGTACTGTCGATCCCAAATCTTGGAAAGGGTAATGTCCCCGGCGGAGGTCCTGCCGTCGAAGGCGCCGTGCACAAGTTCAGCCTCGATCTCGCCGCCGGATGTCCACACTTTCACACTGCCTCTGACATTTTCCATGTCGATATCACCTCCGGAAGTGGACGCTTCCAGATCGCCAGTAATATCCTCGAGATCAATGTCGCCTCCGCTGGTGTGGAGGTCGATGGTGGTTTCGGCGATCAGTTCACGGGCCGTTACGTCTCCGCCGCTGGTCTGTCCGTAAATCTCACGTCCCACAACATCGTACAGTTCAATCTCACCGCCGGATGTCTTGAGCGTAACGCTCCCCTGAATCTGCTCTCCTCTCACATCGCCACCGGAGGTCCTTCCGTTCAGTTCGCCTTTCAAATCCTCAAATTCAATGCTGCCACCTGATGTCGATACAGAGACCCTTCCACTGATCCCGATTCCCTCCACATCTCCGCCAGACGTGTGGGCGGTGATCTTTCCTGAAAGGTCTCTCAAATCAATATCTCCACCCGAGGTAGAGATGTCAATCTCGCCCTGAACTGAATCGAGATCAAGATCACCGCCGCGGCTCTTGACCGCCAGAGAGAAAACGGTGGGGACGGTGATTTCCAGGTTATCGCCAAGACGGCGGATTCTGTCTGGAAAGCCGTCGACAATAACTGTTTTGGCATCATCCTCCGTCGCTTCAGAACGGAACGTCACCTTTGCCCTCTTGAGGAGGCGCTCGGCTTTCTCCTCCGAATTGACAATGAGGTAAGTCTTTCTCACAATGCGCACTTCCTTGGCGGAATGTCCCGAAATAGAGATGTCGCCTCGGAAGTCCTTGATCACCAGCTCACCGGTAGCGGTGGATTCAAAAGTTTTGGTGGTGGTCGCCAAAAACTTATTGTAAACGAGCTGCTCAAACTGTTGCCCCGATGCGATCTGCAGAGGGACAAGAAGAGCGTAAACAGTTCCCCGCCACTTCATTTGAACAACTCCTCCACGTCGTCACTCTGGGAAGTTTCCAGAAGGTCGCTCAGGATGATGCCGGCCTGATCCTTGATGTAGGGATTTTCATCAAGGCGAGACACAACCTGCAGCACAGGGATGAGCGTCTCCCGGGGGTTCCGGGCAAGAATCGAGAGCGCCTCGATTCTGATGGCAGTATTCTCATCCTCAAGAAGAACCTTCATTGCTGCTTTCCAGATGGTGGGATCATCAGGATAGTCGGAGAGACTCTTGATAGCTCTCAGCCGAATGCCGGCATTCTCCTCCTC
>LUME01000022.1_pt2 | contig 27484 bp, 26 predicted proteins | sample 729951 | NCBI WGS metagenome assembly LUME01 (sample SAMN03860271, study PRJNA289734) | marine metagenome | biome: seawater column; feature: ocean; material: water; isolation source: Red Sea water column Station 34 - depth 200m | place: Saudi Arabia: Red Sea | collected 2011-10-15 | depth 200 m | reverse complement strand
GCTCTATCCATGTTTGTAACGCACCCTCCCCAGCTGCAACCTCAGCCATACCTATTGGTAGATATGTCACTGAAAAAGCACAAACGGCATTCAATAAGCTAGACTAGTTCAAGAAAAAACGTCGAATAGTCTCGGCGAAGTGTTTCGACTCAACTCGACTAGGATTTTCTTCAAGACCATATATAGCCTTGTCAACAACCTCTTGTGGAATATAACCTCCCTCATCTTCACTTCGAAAATTTAGAAGGTCTTTCGTAAAATCAACCAAAAATTCAGGATGTGCCTGCATAGTTAAAACCTTATCTTTGATAAAAAAGCCCGCACACTTACAAAAATCAGACTGAGCATAAACGACAGCCCCTTGAGGAGGCCTAATCACTTGGTCTTGATGACAAATATTTAAGGTGATTTTTTCAGCTAAATTACCCATATAATCAGTTTTATTGTCAATTTGATAGGTGTGTAAACCTAGGCCCCAACCTTTCTTTGATTTTTCAACATCTCCTCCTAATGCTTGGGCAATTATTTGATGACCAAAACACACACCCAGAAGAGGCTTACCTGCATCATAAATATCATTAATTAACTTACTGAGGCGTTTAATCCAAGAAAGTTCTTCGTATACACCATGCTTAGATCCGGTAATAATCCAACCATCACACTCGAGATGGTCTTTAGGAAATTCGTTATCCAAAATTTCAAATGTTTTAAATTCAAATAATTTCTCCTCAGAATTAATTAGAGCTACCAACATTTCAGCATAAGTGCCATACTGGACAGCTAATTCCTCATGATTTTTTCCAGTTTGAAGAATTCCTATTTTCATTAAATTATTTTGAATTGATATTATCTAAAGTAGCCCTAGACTGTTATTTATCGCTCATTTTCTGCTTTGCACGTAGAACCAAATAGTCATGAGCTATAGTTGCTGCAGCAATAGCTGTGATTTCGGAATGGTCATAGGCAGGAGCTACCTCAACAACATCTGCTCCGATAAAATTTAAACCATCTAGCCCTCTGATAATCGATAGAGCTTGTGCGGAAGTTAGACCTCCAGCCACTGGTGTGCCAGTTCCTGGAGCATATGCAGGGTCAAGGCCGTCTATATCGAAAGTTAGATATGCTGGTCGATCTTTAACGACTGCAATTATTTTTTTAATAACCTTATCAACACCATTCTTATGAACCCACGGGGCGTCAAGAATAGTGACACCCTTGGTGTTGCTATTATGCGTTCTGATACCAACCTGAATAGAATGCCTTGTATCAATCAGGTCTTCTTTTATGGCTCTAGAAAACATGGTTCCATGATCTAACCGACCATCTTCATCAGGCCAGGTATCTGTATGTGCATCAAAATGAACAAGTGCTATAGGTCCGAACTTTTCAGCGTGAGCACGTAAAAGAGGGTAAGTAATAAAATGGTCGCCACCAAAAGTCAGCATCTCGGCTCCAGAATCCAAAATAGTCCTAGCATGTGCTTCAATCTGAGAAACGACATTATTATGAAACCCGTAATCCAGTTCACAGTCACCGTAATCAGTAACCGCCAAATTCTTGAAAGGGTCGATACCGTCAGGATACGCCAATAACTCAGCAAGTTGGACAGAAGCCTCTCTTATAGCTTTAGGCCCAAATCTTGCGCCGGGACGGAAGCTCGTTGCAGCATCGAATGGAATACCACTAACAGCAATATCAACACCCTCTAATGCTTTGGTATATTTGCGCCTTAAAAAACTAAGAGCGCCGCCATAGGTCATCTCTCCATCTCTACCATAGAGAGTGTTTTTAGTAAACGCCTGGTCTGTAGTTACATCTTTAAAATCGCTCATTAACTTCGTTCTTTGTCATATAAATTTTGCTGATAAGAGTCTTCATTATATTAGATTTTCTTAGCCATTCACTAAAGGCGGTCAAGCATAGCGTGATAAAACATTCCAACCCTCATAGTAGGATTTCGTAGAAACCTGCCACCAGGAAAGCTTCTCATTGGAATATTGGCCATTGTGTCAAATATCTCTCCATCACCAGTAATCTTTTCTGCAATTACCTTACCAGCATAGCTTGCTAATGCCACTCCCTGTCCTGAATAGCCTTGCGCACTCAACACCTTTCCTTGATTCATTTCCTTATAGAACGGTAACCTATTCATCGTTAATGCGAGCTTACCACCCCAAGCATAGTCAATCTTAACACCCCTCAAGAATGGATAAATCTTTTCAAGTGGTTTTATAACGATAGGAATAATATTTTTACTAAGTTCTTGTGAGTAATTTTCACCACCACCAAAAAGTAGACGCTTGTCGGCACTTAATCGAAAATAATTGATAACGAACCTTGAATCGGCAAAAGCGATATCTCTTGGATTAATCTTTGCAACAGTTTCATTATCCAGAGGTTTGGTGGCAACTATATAGTTATTCATTGGTAATAATTTCGAATTTAAACGTTTCTCAAGATTGCCCAAATAGCCGTTACACGCAAGCACCACTCGTTCAGCTTTAACGGAACCTGATTTGGTATTCACTTTAACATGACCGTTAGACAAATCATAACTCGATACGGTACTATTTTCATACATCTTTGCATTTGCCGATAGTGCCGCCTGTGCAATACCTAGAGCGTAATTAAGCGGGTGACAGTGCGCCTCACCTTTGTCATAACTGCCACCGAAATAGGTCTCGGAACCAGTTGCCTCTTTCATCTCATCGTCATTCAGATACTCAATATCATGGTAATCGTAATTCTGGTTCAAATGTTCGACATAGCGTCGAGAATCTTCACAAAATTTTTGCTTGTGATTGGGGTGTGCGATACCCTTTTTATAGTCACACTGAATTTCATATTCATCCATTAAGTGCTTGGCATGATATTTGGCTTTCTCGCCTATATCCCACAAAACACGTGCATATTCTTTGCCTAGAGCTTTTTCTATATAAAACTGATCTCTTCGCATCCCTCCAGACACTTGACCTCCGTTAGCACCTGATGCCCCGGATGCCAACTTATTTGCTTCGAGTAGTACAACATTTAGACCCTCTTTTGCCAAATAAAGAGCGCTCGATAGGCCAGTATAGCCACCACCAACAATACAGATGTCTGCTTCAATGTCTCCTGACAGTTGAGGCTGACTTATTTCTAGATTGCGACTGGCTTGGTAATAAGATTGCACGCGAAGGATTAAACTACTTTGTGGATTGAGCAGTCAAGTCAAGACACTTCCATACCTTTTCAATAATTTCATCTATATGCTCGTTGGAACAGATTAATGGCGGTGCAATAACCATCTTGTTGACTATTGCTCTCATGACTAAACCAGTGTCATAGCAATAGTCTCGACACCTTGTGACAACCTCTTTACTATTTTCGAAACGCTTATATTTGTTTTTATCTTCGACTATCTCCAAGGATGCAAGCATTCCAAGACAACGAGCCTCACCCACTAATGGATGCTCCTCCAATACTTTCCACTTACTGGCTAGATAAGGAGCCGTTTGACTCTGTACTTGGTGCAAAATATTTGTTTCTTTCATCAATTCGAGATTGGCAATTCCTGCAGCCATGCAGGTTGGATGACCGGAATAAGTATAACCGTGAGCAAACTCTTGTCCTGCGGAGACTATAACATCCACTATATCATCACGCACAATAACTCCACCTACAGGAAGATATCCTGAAGTCACCGCTTTTGCAAAAAGCATCAGGTCTGGCGCAATATCATAATAATCAGTCCCGAACCACTCACCTGTCCTTCCAAATCCACAAATGACTTCATCAGCGACCAATAGAATGTTGCGTTCTTGACAAATTCGGCTGATTTCCGGCCAATAGGTTTTTGGCGGGATAATAACGCCACCTGCACCCTGTACAGGTTCGGCTATAAATGCTGCAACTCTATCCTCACCCAGTTCATCAATTTTATTTGCCAGACTCTGTGCAGCCTTTCTTCCAAACTCATCAGCATCAATCTTCTCTCCAGCTTCAACGCATGCTTCAAAATAGTAAGGCTGATCTACATGTTCAATGTCAGGTATAGGAAGTCCTCCCTGAGCGTGCATGGTGCTCATACCACCCAGACTAGCTCCGGCCATGGTCGAACCATGATAAGCATTTTTTCGACTTATGATGACTGACTTAGTCGGCTTACCTTTAGCTGCCCAGTAATGCCTTACAAGCCTAATCATCGTGTCATTTGCCTCAGAACCTGAACCTGTAAAATAGATCTTATTCAATCCTTCAGGAGTTAAATCTGTAATCATTTCAGATAACTTGATAGCTGAAGGGTGGCTTGTACCAAAAAAATTATTATAGTAAACAAGCTCTTTCATCTGATTATTGACTGCGTTGATAATTGATTGCTGACCATAACCCATATTAACGCACCATAATCCTGACATACTGTCTAGTATTTGGTGACCATCACTATCATAAATATAAACACCATCTGCACGAGTAATAATGTGTGTAGCTGCTGGGTTCTTTGTGTAGGCAAAATCGCTAAATGATTGCATGTGATGCTTTGCATTGCGATTTTGAAGGTTTAAAGTGGTGTCAGTCATAATCATTCCTTATATAAACAAATATAAATAAAATCTTTAACGAACTAGATTGCCAAAAGCAATTAAGTGATATAGTGTAATCCATTTTTGCTTTTTGACAATAATTAATTTAATATTATCCGTTCAAGATTTTAATACTGTTTAGTAATAACAATCAAAATAAATGATTAGTGAAAGTTAATCTATGAAAAACATTGCAAAAAAATTTCTAGATTCACATCCAGATTTGGAAAAAATTGAGTTTATATTTGTAGACTTTAACGGCATACCAAGAGGAAAAAACGCCTCACCAAAAACTCTAATAAAAGCATTTGATGGTGGTCTTAGGATGCCTATTTCAAGCTTTGTTCTGGATATTTGGGGTGATAATCCTAAGGGAACTGGATTGATTATGACAGGTGACGGTGATGCAATATGTAGACCCGTTGCAAACTCCCTTGCAGTAACGCCATGGAATTCCCGCAATACAGCTCAATGCTTGGTAAGTATGGAGGATGGTGATGGTAAAGCTATTTTCGCCGATCCAAGACATATACTCAGCAACGTTTTGGACCGTTTTACTAAGTTAGGTCTTAGACCAGTTATAGCTCCGGAGATGGAGTTTTATCTTGTCGACAATAAGCTTCAAGCCAATGGTCACCCTCAAACTCCATTAATTCCTGGAACCCATAGACGTTACCAGGATGTTCAATTACTCAACTTAAGCGAAATGGATGATTTTGAAGGCTTCTTTACTCTCGTTGAAAAGAGTGCTCATTCGCTAAGAATTCCTGCAGAAACTGCAATCAAGGAATGTGCTCCTGGGCAATTTGAGATCAACCTACTACACCATGATGACGCTCTATTGATGGCTGACCAAACTTTTTTACTAAAACGCCTAATCAAAAATTGCGCCAGACAATTTAATATGAATGCCACCTTTATGGCGAAACCATTTTCTGATGAAGCTGGAAACGGTATGCATGTTCATCTAAGTGTTGTCGATAAAGATGGCAATAATTTGTTTACTATGGATAAGAATAAACAACCTCAGGGTCTCTTTTCAAATGCTATTGCAGGTCTTCTGAAAACGACTCCTGACTTTCTATCTTTTTACGCCCCTCACTCAAACTCCTATAGACGTCTAGTTCATAACGCTGATCACGCACCAACAACTTTAAGTTGGGGTAATGAGAATAGAACCGCTCTAATAAGGCTACCAGAAGCTTCCGCTGAAGCGACTAGACTGGAGTTTCGTGTCGCTAGTGCTGACTCCAATCCCTATTTAGTATTTGCATCAGTGCTTGCGAGCGTGTATGCTGGCATACAGGGTAAACTTCGACATGATAAAGAAACTATCGGTAATGCCCATGCACAACACCCGCCATCATTAGGTGTTACATGGAGGGAAGCTGTGGAGAAAACAAGTGTATCATCATTAGTAAAGGATTTTTTTGGAGAACAGTTTCAACAATGCTATAAATGCGTTAAAGAATCGGAAATAAAGAGATTTGAATCAACAATAACAGATTTTGAATACCACTCTTATTTGAGGTGTCTTTGATGACGACATCTGGATTGTGGTTACAAAAGAGTCTTTTAATTAGCAATAATTAAAAGTTTGATTAATAAAGGAGAGAAACAATGAAAGTAAAAATCAAAAGTCTGCTCATTGCGAGTGCACTGACCTGCTCAGCGCAAATCGCGGTGGCAGAAGAAAATGTAGTACATGTTTATAATTGGTCGGACTATATCGACGAACAGGTGAACACTGATTTTACAGCCGCAACCGGTATTAAAGTGGTCTATGACGTGTTTGATTCCAACGAAGTACTAGAAGCTAAACTCTTAGCAGGTGGCTCGGGCTACGATGTAGTTGTGCCTTCAGCTGGATTCTTGGCAAGACAAATTCAAGCAGGTGTTTTCCAGAAGTTGGACAAATCCAAACTTCCAAACATCGTTAATATGTGGGATGTTGTTGAACAGCGTGTAGAACAGTTTGGACCTCTCAATGAATATTCTGTCAATTGGATGTGGGGTACGACTGGCATTGGCTATAACGAAGGCATGATCAATGAAAGAATGGAGAACGCTCCAACCACTTCTCTGGCAATGATCTTCGACCCAGATGTTGTATCTAAATTTGCTGATTGTGGTATTCATTTATTGAATGCACCGACAGAAATCATTCCTGCAGCTTTGGCTTATATCGGTGAAGATCCATCAACATCAGATGCCGAGGTGTTAAAAAAAGCTGAGCCTGTTATAGAAGCAATTCGTCCATATATTCAGAAATTTCATTCATCGCAATATATTGATGCACTTGCCAATGGCGACATCTGTTTAGTTATTGGTTGGTCAGGTGATATCTTTATGGCTCAATATGCAGCCTGGGATGCTGATAATGGCGTTGAAATTGTTTATTCAATACCTGATGAAGGTGCGCTTATGTGGTTTGATCAGTTGGCCATTCCGAAGGATGCCCCTCACCCTGATAACGCCCACAAGTACATCAACTGGACAATGGATCCTCAGCAGATTGCTACAGCAACAAACTATGTTTGGTATGCTAATGGTAATTTAGCTTCTCAGCCACTTCTAGATGAAGAGCTGTTCAATGATCCAGCAGTCTACCCAACACCTGAAGTTCTTGAAGGTTTGTATACTGTTCCAACTTACGATGCTGCAACACAACGTGTTGTAACTCGTCTTTGGACCAAGATTACAACAGGAAACTAAAACTGCGCTATCTTTACCTCCATGGTCTTTTTGCCATGGAGGTATTTTTTTTATGTTATAGGTTATGACAGAGACTAATACAACTGAACCGTGGCTGGATTCAAGCCAGAAACCCTATATTCAAATAGAAAACGTTACAAAAAAATTTGGCGACTTTAAAGCCATAGATAATTTATCCTTAGATATATATAAAAATGAGTTCTTCTCATTGTTAGGACCTTCAGGATGTGGAAAAACAACGTTACTCCGAATGCTCGCTGGGTTTGAAAGATTTACCGAAGGAAGAGTTCTTGTTGATGGTGAAGATATATCTGAAATCCCACCTCATCTTAGACCAATCAATATGATGTTTCAGTCTTATGCACTGTTTCCACATCTGACTGTTGAAAAGAATATTGCGTTTGGTTTAAAGCAAGACAAATTACCAGATAACATCATCAATGAAAGGGTTGAGGAAATGTTGCAATTAGTTGAACTGACTGATTTTGCCAAACGTAAGCCTGGACAACTTTCTGGTGGTCAAAGTCAACGTGTTGCACTCGCAAGAAGCCTAGCTAAACAACCTAAATTGCTCCTTTTGGATGAACCATTAGGTGCACTAGATAAACGCCTGAGAGAGCAAACACAGTTCGAGTTGATGGACATTCAGGAAAAATTAGAGGTGACTTTTGTTATCGTTACTCATGATCAAGAAGAGGCAATGACTGTATCTAGTAGGATAGGTGTAATGGATTCAGGGAAATTGATTCAAGTTGCAACACCTACGCAGATTTATGAAGCTCCGATCAACAGAGAAGTTGCGGACTTTATTGGTGACGTTAATATCTTCAAAGGTATCTACAAGGGTCAAGATGAAAAGGGAACCCAATTACTCTCTGAAGATTCAAAGTCGATTATCTATGCAACTCAAAAAGTTGATGTGCCAGTTGGTAATACAATATGGTTTGCATTAAGACCAGAAAAACTTGAAATAACAAGAAAATCACCAAAACTTGATTTCAATATTTTGAAAGGAAAAATTGAAGATATCGGTTATGGAGGTAGCTTTTCAACCTATCACGTTAAACTCGAAAACGGTAGACAACTTACCGCCATTCGTGCTAACCGTGAACGAACCGCTGAGCACCATTTAACCTGGGGAGATGAGGTTTATCTTCATTGGTCGCCTGACTCTGCAGTTGTACTTCTTTCTTAGTTATATCTAATTTTATGACTAATCAAGTAAAAAAGAGTTTATTTAAACGCACTTTTAATGGAAGGAATGCAGCCATTTCAATTCCCTATCTTTGGCTACTCTTATTGTTTTTATTTCCATTTGTTATTGTTCTGAAAATTAGTCTTGCTCAGCCTGTTATCGCCATGCCTCCTTATACACCACTTTTTAGTTGGGGCGATTCATTATGGCCAAAAATACAAGCAGGCTTAGATAGTTATCTTTTCCTTTTTAGTGACTCACTTTATATCAAGGCCTATCTTTCTAGTATAAAAATTGCAACAATCTCAACAGTATTGACCCTCATCATTGGTTATGCGATAGCTTATAGTATTGCTAGGGCACCGACACGTTGGCGAGGTATTTTATTGATGTTGGTCATTCTTCCTTTCTGGACGTCATTCCTTATACGTGTCTATGCTTGGATAGGTATTTTAAAGACTGAAGGCTTGTTAAATTTAGCCTTAATGACATTAGGGATAATCGAAAAACCTCTCATTATTATGAATACCGACCTCGCGGTCTATATCGGCATCGTCTATTCCTACTTGCCGTTTATGATCTTGCCACTCTATGCAAATCTAGAAAAAATGGATATGAATCTGTTAGAGGCAGCAGCTGATCTAGGTTGTCGACCATTTAAAACTTTCTGGAGTGTAACGATACCTTTATCCTTACCGGGAATACTCGCTGGCTGTTTTCTTGTCTTTATTCCTGTTATTGGGGAATTTGTTATTCCAGACCTACTAGGTGGAACAAAAACCCTCATGATTGGCAAAGTTCTTTGGGGTGAATTCTTCTATAACAGAGACTGGCCGGTAGCATCTGCTGTTGCTATTATTATGCTATTGCTTCTAATAGTTCCAATTATTTTCTATCAAAAATCGCAAGAAAAGGCCATATCATGACAAGGTTCAGTAAATTTAATGTATCAGCCATAATCTTAGGATTTACGTTTCTTTATTTGCCGATCATCCTTTTGATTTTGTTTAGTTTTAATGAATCTAGATTGGTCACCGTTTGGGCAGGATTTTCAACAAAATGGTATGTTGAACTGATGCAAAACCAAGGCATCAAAGATGCAGCTTGGGTAACCTTCAAGGTTGCCCTGATTTCTTCTACAGTAGCAACATTCTTAGGAACTATTGCCGGACTTGTAATGACGCGTTTTGGTAAATTTAGGGGTAGGACTCTTTTTTCTGGAATGATTTATGCGCCTATGGTAATGCCAGAGGTTATATTAGGCTTATCTACCCTACTTACATTTATAACTTTAGCTATTGATAGAGGCGTTTTAACAGTAACGCTAGCTCATATAACTTTTTCGATGTGTTATGTTTCGGTCATTATTCAGTCCAGAATGACTAGTTATGATGATAGTATTACTGAAGCAGCACTCGATTTGGGTTGTACGCCCTTTCGTACTTTCTTGTTAATCACATTCCCAATTATATTGCCGGCAGTTGTGGCGGGTTGGCTATTATCATTCACCATGTCACTTGATGACCTCGTCATAGCAAGCTTTACTTCTGGCCCTGGTTCAACCACACTACCAATGAAAATATATTCAATGGTCAGGCTTGGAGTTACCCCAGAGATTAACGCCGTCTCTACAATCTTAGTTGGCTTGGTTGCAGCCGGCGTTATCACTGCATCTTTCATTGGCAAAAGGCAAAAACAGCAACTGGCTCAAAGCTAATAAAGTTAAATATCATAAAAATATAATTAAGGGTATTATAATTTGCGACTTCTAAAACATTAACTGGACAATTTGGATAAACATATGCTGAACAATACTGAGCTCTTAAAAACTGCTGGATATATCAACGGTCAATGGCTGGGTTTCGACTCCAACAATAGATTTGAAGTAAAGAACGCTTACACCAAAGAAGTCATCTGTACGCTTCCAGAAATGGGTGCAAAAGAAACAAATATGGCTATTGATGCTGCAAACCAGGCCTGGCCAAGTTGGCGAAGTATGACTGCCAAAGAAAGAGCTGGTGTTTTAAAAAATTGGTTTGATTTGGTTATGAAGAACCAGGAAGACTTGGCTACCTTGATGACATTGGAGCAAGGCAAACCATTGGCAGAGGCAAGAGGTGAAGTCGGCTATGGTGCTTCATTTATCGAGTGGTTTGCTGAGGAAGGGAAAAGAACCTATGGCGAAGTTATCCCTACACCTGCTAATGACCGTAGAATTTTAGTCATCAAACAACCTATAGGCGTTGTTGCCGCGATTACACCATGGAATTTTCCGATTGCAATGATTACAAGAAAGTGTGCTCCCGCACTCGCTGCCGGCTGTCCAGTGGTAATTAAACCTGCCGCTGAAACCCCTCTCTCAGCTTTGGCGTTAGCAGAACTTGCGGACCAGGCAGGCATTCCAAAAGGCATTCTTAATGTGGTTGTGGGAACTAAAGCAAGCGAAATTGGTACCGCACTAACTGACAGTCCGATTGTACGAAAACTCTCTTTTACTGGCTCCACATCAGTGGGCAAAATTCTGACTCGAAACTGTGCAGATACAATGAAAAAGGTCTCTATGGAGTTAGGAGGCAACGCTCCATTTATTGTTTTTGATGATGCTGACTTGGATTCGGCAGTAGCAGGTGCTATGACATCAAAATTTCGCAACACCGGACAAACATGCGTTTGTAGTAATCGTATCCTAGTACAGGAAGGTATTTACGATAAATTTGTCGCTAAATTGTCTGAAGCGGTTAAAACACTTAAGGTTGGAAATGGCATGAATGAAGGAATTAATCAAGGCCCTTTAATTAATGAAAGCGCGCTCAAAAAAGTCCAGGATCATATCTCGGATGCTGTCGACAAGGGTGCAGTTATTGTCACTGGAGGTAAACCACACTCGAGCGGCGGTACGATGTTCGAGCCAACCGTGATTGGCAATGTAACAACTTCGATGAAGGTTGCATCTGAAGAAACCTTTGGACCTCTAGCACCTGTTTTTAAGTTTTCAACCGAAAAACAGGCGATTGAGATGGCCAATGACACCGAGTTTGGTCTTGCATCTTATTTCTATACGAACGACGTAAATCGAATTTGGCGCGTTTCAGAAGCATTGGAGTACGGAATGGTCGGGGTCAATGAGGGAATTATTTCTAACGAAGTTGCCCCTTTTGGTGGGGTTAAAGAGTCCGGCCTAGGTCGAGAAGGTTCTCATTACGGAATTGAAGATTTCCTTGAACTAAAATATATCTGTATGGGTGGTTTAAGCTAGAAAATAACTACTTTGTAAAGTTAAAAACAACTCAACAATTCTGACAATATTTTTAAACATGATTGATAGTGGGGCTTTTAACTGCTTGGTATAATGCTGTTTTTCGTATTTATTAAAAGAAGCAGATGAAAGTTGGAATTCTCGGTCTTGGAACTGTCGGTGGTGGCGTTGTCAATCTACTTCAAAAAAATGGCGCATCGATAGAGCGTCGCACAGGAGTAAACATTGAGGTTATTTTGGCAGGTGTTCGAGACATCAAGCAAGATCGTATTTGTGATACCTCGAATATCAAGCTTACTGAAGACCCATTCGAGGTAGTCAATCACCCCGAAATCGATGTAGTTTTAGAGCTCATCGGAGGAACTGGTGTGACCAAGAAATTGATTGAAACTGCTATTAACAATGGCAAGCATGTCATTACCGCCAACAAGGCGCTTATTGCCAAACACGGTAATAAGCTAATCCAATCAGCCAATAAAAACAAAGTTCGACTTCTATTCGAAGCCTCTGTCGCAGGTGGAATTCCAATCATTAAATCATTGGAACAGGGACTTAGCGCCAATAAAATTGAATCACTTGCTGGCATCATTAATGGAACAGGGAACTTTATCCTTACTGAAATGAAAGAGAAAGGCAGAGATTTTGATGATGTCCTTAAGGAAGCTCAAGCATTAGGCTACGCTGAAGCAGACCCAACCTTTGATGTGGAGGGTATCGATGCTGCGCACAAATTATCTATACTTGCAGCAATTGCCTTTGGCACTGAGCTTCAATTTGACAAAGTTTTTACCAAAGGCATTAGCAACATCACCACTGAAGATATTAAATATGCCACTGAATTGGGTTATACGATTAAGCACCTAGGTATTGCTAAGAGAGTTGGTAATGGAATCGAATTAAGGGTCCACCCTACCTTGATTTCTAACGAACAGCTTATCGCCAAAGTCAATGGCGTGATGAATGCCGTTCTCGTTAAAGGCGACGCTTTAGGAACAAGCCTATACTATGGAGCAGGTGCTGGTGAAGAAGCAACTGCATCCTCTGTTATTGCAGACCTCGTAGATATCATTAACAATCAAACCAGTAACCATATCTTAGGCTGGAAATCACAAGAAAAGCTCACTGTCATTGACACCGAATCAATAGACAGCGAATTTTATTTGCGCCTCCTGGTAAGTAATATGAAAGGTGTACTTGCTCAAATTACTGGTATTTTTCATAAATACAATGTAAGCATCGAGGAACTCATTCAAAAACAAATAGATGAGAACAATAACGCTCATATTGCCATCATTACCAATAAAGTTAACACTCAAGACATTATGGGAATTAAAGCAGCCATAGAAGCTAGTGAATTTAATCAACGTGATATGCAAATTATTCACGTTGAATCAATTGACTAGATAAAAAGAATCAAAATGAGATACACAGGTCTAATTGAAAAATACCGAGATAGACTCCCGATCAATGATAGCACTCGTATCATCAGCCTAGGTGAAGGCAATACGCCACTCATTAAGCTAAAAAACATTCCAAAAGAAATAGGCAAAGAAGTCCATCTATACGTGAAATATGAAGGACTAAACCCTACAGGCTCATTTAAAGATCGTGGCATGACGATGGCGGTTACGAAGGCTGTCGAAAGTGGCTCTGAAGCAATTATTTGCGCCTCGACAGGCAACACCTCAGCAGCAGCAGCAGCTTACGCAGCTCGTGCAGGCATCAAAGCATTTGTTATTATTCCTGAGGGCAAGATTGCGCTCGGAAAATTGGCCCAAGCTATGATACATGGCTCTACTATTATTCAGATCAAAGGAAACTTTGATGACGGCATGCAGATTGTCAAAGAGATTGCCGAGCATGCTCCAGTTTCAATAGTGAATTCGATTAATCCGTTTCGTCTTCAAGGTCAAAAAACAGCAGCATTTGAGATTATTGAAGAACTAGGTTCTGCACCAGACTATCACTGCTTGCCGGTTGGCAATGCAGGAAATATTACCTCATATTGGATGGGTTATACCGAATATCATGAGATTGGTAAATCAGATTCAACTCCAACAATGCTCGGCTATCAGGCAGAAGGTGCAGCGCCATTTATAAAAGGGTCTAAGGTTGACAATCCTGAAACGATTGCGACTGCTATTAGAATCGGCAACCCACAGAGCTGGGATCAGGCTCTCAAACTAAGCAAAGAGTCTAATGGTTGGTTTGATGCCTTTTCGGATAAGGAAATTTTATCTACCCAAAAAATGTTGACCGAGGAGGAAGGTATTTTTTGTGAACCCGCTTCAGCGACCTCTGTTGCCGGCGCCTTGAAAGATATTAAATTAGGTAAAATACCCGAAGGTTCCAGTGTTGTATGCACACTTACAGGTCACGGTCTCAAAGACCCAGATACTGCTATTTCTCAGTGCAATCAAAATGCAATGATTAATGTTAATCCAACTCTGGAGGAAGTTAAAAAGGCCATATTAGACCAAATGTAGTTCTAGTAGAGGCTCTATAGAATAATTATTTAACTAGAGCTATCAATTTATGAGTAACCGGCATTACAAAACCATTGATCAATTTGTTGGCGATACTCCATTAGTTCGCCTTCAAAGGTTAAATCCTAATCCATCCAATACTATTCTTGCGAAACTAGAGGGCGATAACCCTGCAGGTTCAGTTAAAGACCGTGCGGCTCTCAATATGATTACCGAAGCCGAGAAAAGAGGTGAAATTAGTCCTGGTGATACGCTCATAGAGGCGACCAGTGGCAATACAGGTATCGCACTTGCGATGATAGCTGCAATTAAAGGATATAAAATGATCCTGGTGATGCAAGAAAACCTCTCCCAAGAAAGAAGAGATGCGATGACAGCCTATGGTGCTGAATTAATTCTCGTTTCTGAAGAACAGGGAATGGAAGGAGCGCGTGACCTCGCTAACCAAATGAGTACAGAAAAAAAAGGCACCCAACTTAACCAATTTTCTAATCAAGACAACCCGAAAGCTCATTTAAAAACCACCGCAAAAGAAATTTGGCAAGAGACAAATGGTGAAATCACTCACTTTGTCAGTTCAATGGGAACCACTGGAACGATTATGGGAGTCTCAAAGTACTTAAAAAAGAAAAACCCAAAAATTCAGATTGTGGGGATTCAACCTGACGGTGATTCACATATACCAGGCATTCGACGTTGGCCTGAGGGCTATCTTCCCAGCATTTTTGAGGCTTCCAGAGTCGATACAATAATGGATGTTTCTCAAAATAGCGCAGAACAAACAACCAGAGATTTGGCAACCCAAGAGGGTATTTTTGCAGGCGTTTCCTCTGGAGGAGCGGTCGCCTGTGCCATCAGACTTTCAAAAAAAATAAACGATGCTGTAATTGTCACTGTGATTTGTGATCGAGGAGATAGATACCTTTCTACAGGCATTTTTAAAGATTAACTAAGTGAATTTCAAGTCAAAGTTTTACCAACTTTGACACAAATAATCTAACTATTCATTCCTCAAAGATGTGTACAATAATACTCTCATAAATAAAAAGGAGAAGTAAATGAATATTAAGTTTGGCCTTAAAAAGGCAACTATAGTTCTTACAGCTGCCTTATTGTCATTGAACATGTCAGCTAAGGCTGGCGCAGTTTATGATTACATTAAAGCAAACAACGAACTAATGATTGCCACTGATGCAAACTGGGCTCCATTCTCGTATATTGACGATGATGGTGTGATGCAGGGATTCGATGTCGAAGTGGGCAGAGAAATTGCAAAACGTATGGGTGTTGAAGCTCGTTTCATAACACCTGCATGGGACGTTATCACGTCAGGAAATTGGAATATGCGTTGGGATGTCTCTGTTGGCTCTATGACGCCAACTGCGAGTCGTTCTGAAGTATTGAACTTTCCAGCAACTTACTACTACACCCCGGCAAGTTTCGCTGTACACACAGATTCACCGATAACAACACTAGCTGGACTGAATGGAAAAACTATTTGTACTACTGCAGCTTCAACTTGGGAGATGTATCTTCAGGGCAACCTAGATATGCTTAATGCTCCTGCGTTCACTTATGATGTGACACCGGGCGCAATTACCTCATTGGTAGACGGTGCGGCATGTTTGGACGATGTGCGTTTAGGTGCAGGCGTTCGAAATGATGGTTTTATTGATTCGGTACCAATGATTCAAGGAGCTATAGAGGCTGGTTATCCGATTCGTTTCTTAGGAGATCCTGCTTTCTATGAACCTCTTTCATTAGCGACTGACAAGGGTAATGATGACCCTGAACTAGATGCAGAACTTGCTAGAATCATTGCTGAAATGCAGAAAGACTACACTTTGAGTTTGTTGTCAATTCAGCACTTTAAAAATGCAGACGGCAGTGCTGAAGACTACACTGTTGCCTTCTAATAGGATTTGTAAGTTAGTTTTAGTTAGAGTATAGAAAAAGGTATGTTCGTCGATACCGTTATTGAAGATAAGGCGCTGCACAAACCAGCATTCCTTATCGGACTTTTGATAGCGGTATTGGCGGTTTTTTTTGCCTTTGACTTCACCAATACATTTTTTGGTGAGCTCCTTAGGCCTGTTATAGGAGAGCCCAAAGAGAGTGGTATTTTTGGTAGATTCGCCGTTTCTTTTGTTCTCTCAGTTCTATTTGTCCTTAATTTATTTGTAATTAGTTTCTTTAAATTAAAAGTTCAAATTGCAATTGTCTGGGTTGAATTATTTTTGCTTTTCTTGGCATTTGCCTATTCTTTTGATCTCAAAATGTCGTTCATCCAGAGTAGGCTACCGCTCATGATCTCTCAGGGGCTATTTACGACCATCTATATTTCGGCAATCTCAATCGTTATCGCGACTGTAATTGCCATTGTAGGTGCCATTGCAAAACTTTCGAATAACGGCTTTGCTTATGCGATTGCCAGTTTTTATACCTCTCTATTTCGAGGACTTCCGCTTCTTTTGCAGGTTTACTTGATTTACAAGGGTCTGCCACAACTCGGTTTTATGGTCGACGCAGTGCCTGCCGGTATTACTGCGCTGTCACTTTGTTATGGCGCCTACATGACAGAAATTTTCCGTGCCGGTATCCAGAGCATCCCTAGGGGTCAATGGGAAGCTTCGAGAGCTCTTGGTTTTAAGTTCGATCTTATTATGCGAAAAATAATACTACCCCAGGCTGTACCCATCATCGTCCCTCCAACAGGCAATCAATTTATTGCCATGTTAAAAGATAGTTCTCTTGTCTCTGTTCTTGGGGTTTGGGAATTAATGTATCTTGCTAGAACCTTAGGGCAAAGAGATTTCAGACATATGGAAATGCTCCTAACGGCTGCTATGATTTACTGGGCCCTAACAATCGTACTCGAGGTGATTCAATCTCGAATCGAAGAAAAATACAAACAAAAAAGTTAATGATGGACACAAAAATCAATACCCCAAACAATAATGAAATGACTCCAGTCATTTCTCTTAAGGGGGTTAATAAGTGGTATGGTGATTTTAAAGCCCTTTCGAACATTGATCTCGAGATTAAACTCAAGGAGAAGATTGTAATTTGTGGCCCTTCTGGTTCTGGAAAGTCTACCCTTATTCGTTGCCTTAACCGTTTAGAAGCACACCAAGAGGGCACCATTCAGGTTAGCGGTATAGAGTTACATGAAAGAATGAAGGATATTGATGTTGTTCGCCAAGATATCGGAATGGTCTTTCAGAGTTTTAACTTGTTTCCCCATATGACGGTCTTAGAAAACTGTATGGCGGGTCCAAATTGGGTTCGCGGTATCGATAAGAGTGAGGCTAAAGAAAGAGCCATTGCAATGCTGGAACAGGTTAAGATACCTGAGCAGGCAGACAAGTATCCAGAACAACTTTCGGGCGGTCAGCAACAACGTGTGGCCATTGCAAGAAGCCTATGTATGCAACCGAAGGTTATGTTGTTCGATGAACCTACTTCAGCGCTTGACCCTGAAATGGTTTCAGAGGTCTTGGATACAATGATTGAATTAGCAAAAAGCGGAATGACAATGATTTGTGTAACCCACGAGATGGGTTTCGCCCGTCAGGTTGCGGATAGAATTGTATTTATGGCAGATGGCGAGATTGTGGAACAAAGCTCACCCGACGAATTTTTCAATAACCCACAACATGAACGCACTAAAGTCTTTTTGGATCAAATATTAGAATAAATCACTATTGGTTCTTAAAGTACTCTCGAAATACTTCAATAACAGACCTAATATCCTTTTCAGTGATGCCTAGATGGCATACTAGTCTGCCTCTGTCAAGGCTTGAGATTCGAATATGGTTATCAAACAGATACTGCTCAAGAGGTGCACGATGCTCTTCTGGACAAATAACAAAAAGCATGTTGGTTTGGTTTTCACCATAATTCACTTCAATCTCCGGTATTTCAGACAAACCTTGAGCCAAAAGCTGTGTATTGTCATGGTCTTCTTGAAGTCTTTCAATATTGTTCTTGAGGGCATACATCCCGCAAGCAGCCAAAACTCCAACTTGTCTCATACTGCCACCTAGGATTTTTCTTATGCGTTTCGCCTTAGCGATTATCTCATGGCTACTTACTAGTAATGTCCCTGCTGGTGCACCCAGACCTTTCGACAGACAAATAGAAACGCTGTCACAGTGTTTGGTTAGCTCTTTGGGAGATAAGCCAGTATGGATGTGGGCATTGAATAAACGAGCACCATCCAGATGAACTCTCAAGTCTCTTTCGTGGGCAGCTTTTGCTAAGTCATCAATTTGAGACTGTGGCTGAACTTGTCCTGAAACGGGATTTTCCAAACAAAGCAACTTGGTGATCGCATAATGAGGATCATCTTCCTTGATTTGATTAATCATATCTTCTACCGCCATTCCACCTGATTCATTAATATCGATAGGGCAAATACCAACTCCGCCAAGAACCGATGCACCACGCGCTTCATATAAATTGGTATGGTATTCACACCCAATCAGCACCTCATCTCCACGTTGGCAGTGGGAAAGTATTGCGGTTAAATTGCTCTGGGTGCCACTAGGGAAAAACAAGCTCGCCTCCTTACCTAGCAACTCTGCTGCATATTGCTGTAGTTCTAGTACTTCAACATCCTCATCATATACATCATCACCAAGCTTAGCTTTTGGAATGGCCTCAAACATGCCTGTAGTTGGCAATGTGACTGTATCACTACGAAGGTCGATGGGTTTATGCTCTGAATAAACCGGTAATTTAGCGCTACTTTTCTTATAGTTGCCCATATTTTTTTTCTAAGGCTGATACTCTGGATAAGCCAGTGTTGCCACTAGATGAACTCTTGGCTTTAGACCCCCATTAAGAGCGGTGTGATAGCCTCGAGTATCAGTAAAATAAACAGAACCATCTGCGGGTAGATGAGTGCAGTGGTGGTTGATAATTAGCAAGGCTCCAGGGTTAGTATAAATTGGAATATGGATTCGTGGTTCAGGATCTCTATGCCAGGAGTTGCAATTAAAGCTATCTTTTTCTAGAATGCGAACCCTTCCAATTGGGTAACGAGCCGTTAATTCTTTGTAAATTGTTTCAAAATAGGTCCCTTTAAAGACATCCACTAATTCAGTAAATTCAGATTCGTCAATCAATTCATCTTTTGCTACTTCCTTGTAACTCTCATCAATTCGAGTGTAATAGCGTCCAACTAGGTCTATATCTGATTCCACGCTATGGTTTTTTCTTCGAGTCATGGCTAGAGCATGAAAACCCGATGCGGCAGTTTTAAATTCAGACTTGGCACTCACTTCATCGAGTGCTTTACGTATTTTTTTAATATCGAACTTCAGTTTAAGTCGAACTATGTGTTCGTTTCCTTTGAAGGATGCAACTGAGTGAATGTCAACCTTTCTGTCGATATAAGAATTCAACTCTCTTGTGTCTTCAGCAATACTCATAAAATCAACTTAAAAAGGCTTAACAACAGCAAAAATTATGATACCAATCAGAAGTGGAACTGGAAGTTCATTGAACCAACGATAAAAAGTGTCAGACCGTGTATTTTTATCATCAGCAAAAACACCTACCAAATAGCCACAGTAAAAATGATACACAATCAATAGTCCCACCAATATTAACTTGGCTTTAAGCCAAAACTGATTGCTATAGATTTCCCAAGCATAGTTTTGCACCATCCATAAACCAAACACAGTTGTGATGATAAAGCTTGGCATCATGATTCGCCTATAGAGTCTTCGTTCCATTAACTTGAAACGTTCAATGCTAATTTTATCATTCGCCATAGAATGATAAACAAACAGTCGCGGCAAGTAAAACATACCAGCAAACCATGTAATAAAACCTAAAATATGTATAGCCTTAACCCAAAGCATCAAAACTCCAGAAAATAGATACATAATACCGTTTCAACGACATTAATGTCCAAGATTCATTAAAGAAGTGATTTGAAATAATGAGCCATTGATTTGTACTTCTTTTGTTCAATCACATAGTAAAATTTGCCTACTATCTAAAATCAGTTCAGTATGCTCAACTTTTTTAAGAAAAATCAAAACAAAGATATAAAAACTGATACAAAAAAGACATCTCTAAAAGAAAGGCTATCTAAATCAAAACGTCGCCTTGGAGACGGACTTTCTTCAATACTGATTGGCAAAAAGCAAATCGATGACGAACTTCTGGAAGAGTTAGAAATGCTTATGATAAGTGCTGATATTGGTATTCAAACGACCGACAAGATTATCGAGTCGGTTCGAAAGAAAGCTTCTCGTAAAGAGCTTAAAGACGGTGACAGTTTATATCAACTTATTAAAATTGAATTAGAAACACTTCTTGTAGATGAGAACCTATTGGAGCCTATTAGTGACAGCACTTTTGTAATCCTTGTTGTTGGCATCAATGGAGCGGGAAAAACCACCACGATAGGGAAACTTGCTAAATCATTTCAAAGTCAAGGAAAGTCGGTAATGCTGGCTGCAGGTGATACTTTTAGAGCAGCGGCAGTAGAACAACTTCAGATATGGGGTGAGAGGAACGAAATACCCGTAATTGCTCAAAAAATTGGCGCTGATGCAGCTTCGGTTGTCTATGACGCATACCAGTCTGCAGTCGCAAAAAATATTGACATACTGATTGCAGATACAGCGGGACGACTCCATACCCAAGATAACCTCATGCAAGAGTTGGAAAAAATTAAACGGGTTCTGAAAAAACATCATGAAAATGCGCCTCACGAAACCTTACTAGTGATAGATGGCGGATCCGGTCAGAATGCTGTTCAGCAAGCCAATGAATTCCATAAATCTATCGAACTTTCTGGAATCGCGGTGACTAAACTCGACGGCACCGCTAAGGGTGGTGTGTTATTTGCCATATCAGATTCACTAAATTTACCTATACGCTACATCGGCATTGGTGAAGCTATTGATGATCTAAAACCTTTTCACGCTAAAGATTTTATTAATGCCCTGTTTGATTAATACCTGGATTGGGGCAATTTTCTGAATAAATGATTTAATCTGAGGATTGCATTGAATGATTAATGGTGTCAATTTTCATGGCCAACTCTTTGTCCAGTATGGTAATTCCGCCCTCGCTGTGAGTTGATAAATTAATAATAACCCTGTTGTAAACATTTGACCACTCAGGATGGTGATCCATGGTTTCTGCTGTAATCGCTACCTCAGTCATAAAACCAAAGGCCTGAATAAACCCCTTAAATTTAAATTCTTTTGATAATTGCTTATCAATAATTTTCCAACCATCAAGCTCCTTGAGAACTTCATTTAACTCTGAATTAGTTAATATCATGATCTAAACTCCTTCTAATAATTTTCCTGCGCCGATAGCAAGAAGTTGGTTTGCAACCAATTCACCTAAAGCTCCGGGCTGAGAAATAGAACCAGAACTCTCTGCTCTTAATATAGAGCCTGACTCCACGTTACCCACTAAACCTTTCAGCAATAATTCCTCTTCCATTGTTGCAGCATAACCAGCGATTGCAACCGAGCAACTACCTTCAAGAGTCGCATTCATCGCTCTTTCAGCTAAAACTTCAGTCTTAGTCTTGCTGTCGATGAGAGGCCTAATCAGTTCAATGATAGCCTCATCACCCTTTCTATTCTCTATACCTAAGGCACCTTGGCCAACAGCAGGTAAAGAGGTTTCTGCATCAAGGGGTTGTTTAATTCTGTCTTCAAAACCAAGCCTAATGAGACCTGCACAGGCCAAAATAATAGCGTCATATTCTCCATTATCCAATTTCATTAATCTGGTATTGATATTGCCGCGCAAATCAAGAATCTCCAAATCCGGTCTAATTGCTTTTAATTGAACAATGCGGCGCAAGCTACATGAACCAACCCTGGCATTCTGCGGAAGTTCATTTATATCATTAAAATGATTTGAAACAAAAGCATCAAAAGGATTCTCACGAGCCAATATCGCCCCAATTTCAAATTCATTCGGCAGTTTGTAAGGGACATCCTTCATGGAATGCACAGCGATATCAGCCCTACCCTCCAACATACCAACCTCTAGCTCTTTCATAAATAGACTCTTTCCACCAATCTTTGATAGAGGTGAATTAAGCATCTTATCACCCTGAGTGCTTATTTTGACCAACTCAATGTCAAGTTCAGGGAAATAAAGCTGTAGCTGCGACCTTACGAATTCAGCTTGCCATAAGGCTAATGGGCTTTTACGTGTTGCAATTTTAAGTGTTCTATCCATGATTCCAATGCAGATCTTTTGCTATTATTATTTTATCGAGTGTTGATTGGCAATGTTGCTTATCGGTAGGATTAATATCTCGTAAAACAGTTGAATTGGTATATTTTCTGAAACGGAAAAATTAGGTTTTATTGTATTTTCAATAATTTATCATCGATATAGTGGAATAATGTGCTCTGAAAACGAAATTTGCTTTAATGATTTTAATAATAGAATAATGAACTCTGATAAAAACCATTTATGGGGTGGACGCTTTAGTAAGCCTACCGACGAATTTGTAAAAATTTTTGGCGCTTCCATTTCCTTTGACAAAATTTTAGCCCTCTACGACATTGAGGGTTCTCAAGCACATGCAACAATGCTCAGCGAGGTAGGCGTATTGACTAGTAAAGAATTAAAGCAAATATCTGAAGGCTTGGAACAAATTAAACATGAAATAACCAATAACCAATTTGAATGGTCTGTTGATTTGGAAGATGTTCATATGAATATTGAATCTCGGTTGACCGAAATCTGTGGTGACCCAGGCAAAAAACTCCATACTGGTCGTTCACGAAATGATCAGATTGCAACTGATATTCGACTCTATCTACGTGATAAAGTTCGCAATATTACCACTGAAATTGAACGATTACTGAATGCTCTACTTGATCTTGCAGATCAAGAAAAGGAAACCATCATGCCTGGCTTTACTCACCTTCAGGCTGCCCAACCTGTGAGTTTCGGTCACCACTTGTTGGCTTACTTTGAAATGTTTAAACGCGATCATGAACGACTTCAAGATGGATATAAGCGTATCAACACAATGCCTTTAGGAAGTGGTGCTCTTGCGGGTACAAGTTACCCAATCAATCGTGAACGAACCGCTGAAATTTTAGGCTTTGAGAGAATTTGCCTAAATTCGATTGATGCAGTTAGTGATCGTGATTTTGCCATTGAGTTCACTGCTAATGCCAGCCTAATCATGATGCACCTTTCAAGATTTTCTGAAGAACTTATCCTGTGGTCAAGTGTACAATTTGACTTTATCTCACTTCCAGATAGTTTTTGTACAGGCTCGTCAATCATGCCACAAAAGAAAAACCCTGACGTCCCTGAATTGGTTCGAGGTAAAGCAGGCAGAGTTAACGGCAATCTGGTTGCATTATTAACATTAATGAAGGGCCAACCTTTAGCCTATAACAAGGATAACCAAGAGGATAAAGAGCCACTATTTGATACTGTTGAAACCCTACATGCTTGTCTTCGTGTTTTTTCTGATATGGTGCCAACTATTAAAGCAAAAAAGGAAAATATGTATCACTCTGCCCTAAAAGGTCATACCACAGCCACAGATTTGGCGGACTATCTTGTCAAAAAAGGAATGACATTTAGGGATGCCCATGAAATTGTTGGCCAAGCTGTCTCTCATGCAATCAATCAAAACAAGGACTTAAGTGAATTAAGCTTGAAGGAATTGAAAGTATTTAATTCTTCAATTGAGAATGATGTTTTTGATGCTATCTCGCTAGAGGGATCAGTTAATGTTAAAAATCATTTGGGTGGCACTTCACCAAAGCAAGTCTCTCTTGCTATCAAAGCTGCTCGTAAATCGATTAAATAATGCGCATTGTTTTTGCTGGAACACCAAAATTTGCCGTTAAATCTCTCTCCGTTTTAAATCAATCAGAACACGAAGTTGTCGCAGTTTATTGTCAACCAGACAGACCCAAAGGCAGGGGCAAGGTATTGACCGCTTGTCCGGTAAAGATTTTTGCTGAAAAAAATAATCTGTTAGTAATCCAGCCAGAGGATTTAAAGGATAAGCAAAACCAAAAACAGCTCACTTTATTAAATCCAGACATTATGGTGGTGGTTGCTTATGGACAAATCTTGCCCAAAGCTGTATTACAAATTCCTAAACTAGGATGTCTTAATATTCACGCCTCCCTGTTGCCGCGTTGGCGAGGTGCGGCTCCTATAGAGAGAGCTATTCTCGAAGGTGATAGGGAAACAGGGATTTCGATTATGAAAATGAATGAAGGACTCGATACAGGAGACATCCTGCTTGAAAAAAAGTGCACAATCTCTAATCATGAAACAGCGCAAACTCTCCATGATACTTTATCAAACATAGGCGCCAATGCCATTCTTGAAACCTTAAACATGTTGCCTACATTGAAAGCTAGACCACAACAAAACAATGACGCGACTTATGCTGAAAAGGTAACAAAAGATGAAGCACAAATAGATTGGCATCAAAGTGCTGAACAAATTAGTCGTGTGATTCGAGCGTTCAACCCTCGTCCTATTGCATACACCAATGCCTTGGCCAAACAATTTGAAAACAGAGTGCTTAGAATTATAGAAGCAGAAGTTGTGAAAAGACAAACCACTAGCTCTCCCGGAGAGGTTATTAAATATGACAAAAACGTATGCTATGTTGCTACTTCTAGTGGTGTAATCAATCTAAAGAAGATCCAACTTTCTGGAAAAAAAGAGGTCTCCATTAAAGACTTTAATAATGCTTATCAATTAATTAAGCTTAACTAATAGAGCGCTAAGGATTTTAAGGAAACAGTTCAAGAGCTAGTTTAGGTAAAGCAAATGATAGAAAGGCGATCACTTCATCTGTTTTTACTGTTCTGGGGTTCTTAGGAAATTCAAAATGAAGGGCTGGTTTAATTTTGCTGAGAGATCCTTGCGCTTTAGACGAGGTCGCACGGTAGTATATATAGTCAATATTCTCAATAGCAATTGATTGGGTTAATTTTGTTGAAGACAAAGCATTTTGAAGTATTAATTTAATTCGCCTTGCTTGATCGTCTTTAATGCCGACTGTCGCAATTTCTATTCTATTTTTACTCTCATTTCGACTATTTCCATGGATCTCAACATAGAGTTTGGATGCTTTATTTATCAAATATATTTGTCTTAAATACTCATCAAATACATACAAAGCTCGATCTGTTCGAACTTCATTGTTGCTTGAAACACCATATTTTTCTGTAGGCCTGTTGACATTAAGAGGATGACTCTTAGAGCGAAAATCCTGAGCAATGAGACAGTTCCATAGAATATTGTCACAAACTTTACGAACAATTACCTCTGTCATTAAATCAGACCCCCCATGAGGCGCTGTAATTATGTAATGTGAATTGTTGTCTTGACTACTAAACTGCCCAAGAGATAGTGCCTCTTCGCGTGCAGAAGCAAAATTGTTAGAATCTGCACTAACCTCTACAATAAAAAAGAGAGACCAAAGAGTGATAATCAGTAATACTATAAAGCGAGATTGCTTTGAGCGAGGCGGAACCATTACTAACATTTTAATAAATCTGAAGAAAATTACCCCAATACTACTCGGTTACAGCTGAATTAAGAAGTTATTTTTAAAACTAGGTGTTACCAATAAAATCGAGCCCTTATTTAAGGTTGGGTATTTCTCGCATATACATGGCACGCTCAATTTCAATTTCAGGTGTTTCAAAGTTTTCGGCAGCTAGGTGGCCAGAGTAAATAGCATCGGCAATCAAGCCAGGAGCTAAAGCATCTCCGATCAATTCAATATAGCGATTTTTATTAGGATTCCCGCCTTTTGTTGATGCTATGAGTTGTTCATATAGTGTCGTTTCAGGCAATCGTTCGGTTACCAAAACCAGTGTTTTACATGGAATTTGACTGACACACTGTGTGTACACACAACGAGCATCAACTGAATCTTCCCGAGCATGAACAAGCGTTTTATTCACTATTATATTTACACCTTGATTGAGAAGAGTTGTTTGTATTCGTTCCTGTTCAAGAGTATGCACCGTCCAGGGCGATACTACACTGGCAGGTGTAACAAAAGTAATGTTGTGCCCTACACTACTTAGATGATCAGCAATCACTCCTGCAAGATAGCCTTGGTCATCGTCATAGATAACAATTGACTCTTTCAATGAATCTTGTTGAATAATAATATCAGTGGGCGTAAGAACATTAACGCTTGATAGCCCTGTGATACCATGACGATTACTTCGGCCAATACCGTCATTTCGCCAATGGCTACCTGTGGCAAGAAAGATATTATTGATATCGAGCTCATCGATAAGATCCAGCGTTACGGTGCTTCTTTTGTAAATATCAATGTTAGCTTTTTGTTGGATTTCATGCACACGATTATCAGATACACGAGCCCAAGTGGAAAGGCCTTTGAGACTTGATTCAAATTGAACACGTCCACCTAGAAAATCACTCGCTTCACTTAAAATTACGTGGTAACCACGACGTGCTAACTGCATACTACATTCAAGTCCTGCAGGCCCAGAACCAACTACTAATGCGCTTTGTTCGGTTTTTTTTGCTTTAATTTTTTCAGGGTGCCATCCGTGTCGCCATTCTTCACCCATTGTAGGGTTTTGAGTACAACGAATAGGTATAGATAACATATCGCAGGACACGCAAATATTGCAGCCAATACATTCACGAATTTCATCGGTTCGTCCTTCTTTAATTTTGTTTGGTAGATAAGGATCAGCAATAGAGGGCCTTGCTGCACCGATAAGATCAACAATGTTTCGTTTAATCAAAGATATCATTAAATCAGGAGAACTTAACCGACCTACAGCTACAACCGGTTTTGTAGTGATCTTTTTTACAAATTCTATATAAGGTATTTGGTAACCCTCGTTGGGCTCGAACCGAGTGGATAGTGAATCATTGGGCCAATCCGATATATTTACATCCCATACGTCGGGCAGTTCTGATAACAGTTCAACCACTGCACGTCCCTCTTCATTTGATTGCATTCCGTCTTTACCTTTAAGTTCATCCACAGCAAAGCGAAATGCTATTCCGCAAGTATCGCCAACAGCATCTTTAGTTTCTTCAAGTAATTCTCGTGTCAAACGGATGCGATTTTCAAGGCTACCACCGTACTCATCATTGCGAGTATTCAGTTCGGGCAACATAAAATGATGTGCTAGAGTCATATTGTGACCAGCGTAGACGTAAATAATATCGAAGCCAGCGGCTTTAGCGTTTAATGCCGCTTGACGATGCCAGCGACGAAATTCTA
>LUME01000038.1_pt1 | contig 27658 bp, 24 predicted proteins | sample 729951 | NCBI WGS metagenome assembly LUME01 (sample SAMN03860271, study PRJNA289734) | marine metagenome | biome: seawater column; feature: ocean; material: water; isolation source: Red Sea water column Station 34 - depth 200m | place: Saudi Arabia: Red Sea | collected 2011-10-15 | depth 200 m | reverse complement strand
TTTTACAGCCGACCGATTTTGCCCACTGTGAAGCGATTAACCCCAGCCCTCCGGCTGCGGCATGAAAAAGAATGTACTCATCTTTTTTAATTTTGTATAGTCGCTCAAACAAATACTCTACAGTCATGCCACGAAGCAGCATTGATGCTGCAACGTCTTCGTTGATGTCTTTGGGCAACTTAATTAAACTTGAAGCAGGAAAGTCTCTAATTTCACAATAAGCCCCAAGAGGCCCTCCTGCATAACACACCTTGTCACCAATTCTGAAACTATTCGCTTTTTCTCCAGACTCTACTACTTCACCCGCAGCCTCCAGTCCCAGACAGACGGGAGGGTCTTCGGGCAATGGATACAGCCCGCTTCGATGATAAGTATCAATATAATTTAGACCAACAGAGCGCTGTTTAATGCGAACATGGTCTGGCTTAAGGTCAGAGGGCAGCTCATAGTCTTCGTATTTTAAAACTTCTGGGCCGCCAAGCTTAGATATAACAATTCTTTTAGGCATTTGGCTTTTGCGCTCCTGTTTTGACAGATCTAATTGCCATAAAGTGACCAGCATATCTAGGCAAGATAGAATCTATAAAGTGACCTACAGATTTAGTCTTAGACTCAAAAAAATTAGATGAAATCGTGTTGTTTTCGAAAGCTGTCTTTGCCTTTTCAAGGCTTGTTAGCATTTGCCAGGCTGCAGTAATGTAGCCTGCCATCATTAGAATGTCAAACGCTATCATGCCAGCATAGTGCTTGTTCTCAGAATTGTTTAGCACAAGAGACGAGGCCTCTTCTAAGGCATTAATGGAATGCTTAAAGTGATTCAATTGAGTAGCTGAAAGGAGAGTGTCAAGCGACTTTTGGTTAGCACACTCTTGCATTTCTAATGCCAGCTCTTTTATGCCAAGACCGCCGTCTCGGACAATCTTTCTGCCAACCAGGTCCATTGACTGGATTCCATTTGTTCCTTCGTAGATTGGCAGTATGCGCGCATCTCTAACTATTTGAGCAATGCCGGTTTCTTCAATATAGCCCATGCCTCCATGGCACTGAAGGCTCAAAGAGGCAACCTCTTGTGCAGTTTCTGTGCACCAGCCCTTAACGATTGGCGTGAGAAGACCAAGCCTTCTATTGTGTTTCTCTAGTAAGTCAGCTGGCAGGTCTCCAGCAGTCATGTCAACCTCAGCGCAGGCGGCATAGGTCAGGGCGCGAGCAGCCTCAGTAATGGACTTCATAGTTGCTAGCATACGTTGTACATCTGGATGTCTAATTATTGGTCCAGCGTCTTTATATCCAGGGGCAACGCCCTGGACGCGCTCTTTGCTAAAGCTAAGAGCCTGTTGGTAGGCGCGTTCTGCTATAGATACGCCTTGCAGTCCTACCGTGAGTCGGGCATTATTCATCATTGTAAACATACACTTCATGCCATTATTTTCTTCACCAACCAAGTAACCGATTGCGCCAGTTTTATCTCCATAACTCATTACGCATGTAGGGCAAGCATGAATTCCAATCTTTTCCTCTAGAGATAGTGCTTTAAGATCGTTTGCCTTGCCCAAAGAGCCGTCTTCCTTTACAAGTATTTTGGGAACTAAAAATAGCGAGATACCCTTAACTCCTGCAGGAGCGTCAGGCAGACGTGCCAAAACTAAATGCACAATATTGTCCGTCATATCATGCTCGCCCCAGGTGATGTATGTTTTCTGACCACGGATTAAATAATGATTTTTTTCTGGAGTTGCCTTAGTTTTGAGTGCTCCTACGTCAGTGCCTGCATCGGCTTCAGTAAGGTTCATTGTTCCGCTCCATTCTCCAGATATGAGTTTTGGTAGGTAGAGTTGTTTGAGCTCTTCACCGGCATTTTGTGTAATTGCTTCCACAGCGCCTTGGGTAAGAAGCGGGCAGAGTCCCCAAGACATATTAGCAGAGTGCCACATTTCTTGAACGCTTGCTGCAACAACAAAAGGCACGCCTTGGCCACCATATTTTGTGTCAAATTGAAGTGACCCCCAGCCGCCTTCGACATAGTGTTGGTAGGCTTCTTTGAAGCCATTAGCGGTAGTTACTTCGCCAGATTCGTTAATTTTTAAACCCTCAATGTCTCCTGGTTTGTTAATAGGCTCTATTTCTTCTTTTGCAAGCTTTCCTGCAGCATCAAGGACTGTGTCAACTATGTCGACTGTAGAAGCGTCGAAGCCAGCTTCTTTACAAAGCGCTTCGAGGCCAACGACCTCTTTTAAAACAAATTCCATGTCTTCTGCTGGGGCGGTATAGTTCGACATTAGGCGTTGTCTGTGTTGTTAACTACTGCACGAAGCTCATGCTTTTGGATTTTCCCAGTTGCAGTTTTTGGCAGTGCGCCAAAGACAACTTTTTTTGGTCGTTTGAATTTAGCCATATTTTCTTTACAAAAAGCTATGAGCTCTTCTTCTGTAGTCTTTTCGCCTGTCTTCAGCTCAACAAAAGCACAAGGCGTTTCTCCCCAAACTTCATCAGGCATAGCTACAACTGCCGCCTCCCCTACTGAGGGGTGTTGATAAAGGACGTTTTCAATCTCTACAGAGGAAATGTTTTCGCCGCCAGATATAATAATATCTTTTGAGCGATCTTTGATTTGAATGTATCCATCTTTGTGGACAACTGCGAGATCTCCACTGTGAAACCAGTCATCCATAAACGCCTCTTTAGTGGCTTCTGGATTGTTCAAATATCCCATCATACAGGTGTTACACTTTATCACTATCTCTCCAATCGTTTTACCGTCTGATGGTACATGAAGGCCTGTTTGTTGGTCAATGACACTAACATCTTCGGTCATTGGAAAGCGCACCCCTTGGCGTGCAATCAGTTGAGCTTGTGTGGCTGGACTTTCTTCGAGCCAGGAGGTTTGTGGAGCAGCTTGAAGAATATGACCATAAGTTTCAGTTAGACCATAAACATGCATAATTCTAAAACCAAGCGACATCATACTTTCGAGCACCCTCGCTGGAGGAGGCGCGCCAGCAGTCATAACTCTGATTTCTCGTTCAAAAGATTTTTGTATTGTTTTAGGAGCGCTAGCAAGCATGTTTAGCATAATCGGAGCCCCGCCGAAGTGGGTAACTGAATATTCATCTATCAGATCAAAAACCCTCTCAGGTGAAAACGCCCTTAAGCATATTATGGTTCCTGCAACTGCAGCCATAGTCCAAGCATGCCCCCAGCCATTGCAGTGAAACATTGGAACCGAATATAGGTAGACCGGGTGGTTTGGAAGCTCCCAACCAATAACTGTTCCCATGCTCATTAAATAAGAACCTCGGTGGTGATAAACGACCCCTTTGGGCTTTCCAGTTGTGCCTGAAGTATAGTTTAGCGCTAGCGGTTGCCACTCATCTTCAGGGCTTTGCCATTTAAACAAAGGATTGCCTTTGCTAATCAGTGATTCATAATCAATAACGCCACTAACTTCTGGTTTTGTGTCGGCGTATTCATCATCAATCAGAATCAATATAGGTTTGGAGGAGGAAATCGACAGAGCCTCGGATGCTACTTCAAAAAGCTCTCTATCAACAATAAGAGCTTTAGCTTTTCCGTCATCCAGTATATAGGCGACCGTATTGGCATCCAGCCGAACATTAATAGTATTTAATATTGCGCCAGCCATAGGTATGGAGAAATGAGACTCGAACATCTCTGGAGTATTAAAAGCAAATACTGCGACGGTGTCCCCTTTTTGGACGCCGATGTCGCTAAGACTTGAGGCGGACACACCGATCTCTAGACTCATGCCAGGTGTATGACCTATTTTCATAAACAACGGCTTGCCGTTCACCATAAATATCTGCAGTTCTATGTAGAAATGAAATAGGAGTTAGAGGGACAAAGTTTGCTGGGTTTTTGTTCATAGGAATAGCGATTAATTTCTAAGTGTTGTTCCATTATCTAACATGGCAACAATTCTTGCTTGAGTTTCTGGGGTTTGAGCAAGCGCTATAAAGGAAGATCGCTCAGCATCTAAAATATCTTGTTCAGTAAAAATAGACCCAGAAGGACAGTCTCCTCCGCTTACAATTCTAGCGATTTCAGTTCCAACAGTAACATCATGTGGAGTGAGCGCTCCTTTTTTATGGTTAGATATAAGCCATTGAAGCATTTTTTGAAAATGATCAGCGCCTGAAAGCGCTAATGGTTTTCTAGCCTTAGATTTTTTGGCCGTATCAAGTGAGGAAAGCGCAATATTGAGAATATAGTCTCGGTTCATATGAAAAACATCGCCACTCTCTCTCATAGACAAACCATCAGCTTCTTTTGGAGAATTGGCGCGCTTACCAAGACCAATATTCATGAATGATTTCCAGGCTGCTTTATGGCTATCGCCTAAATTATCAACCCACCTATATAGGGTTTCTTTGCAGCCCCCTCCTGCAGGAACTAATCCCACGAATGATTCAACGAGGCCCATCACTGAGTTAGCATGACTTACAACATGATCGGCATGAAGGACGACCTCAAAGCCTCCGCCAATTGACATCCCAACTGGCGCCGCAATAACAGGAAGCTTGGCACGCCTCATTTTTAACATGGTGTCCTGAAAGTAAACAAGAAAATCATCTAGTGAATCATAGTCATCTTTTTCAAAGTAATTTCTAACACACCAAAGGCTTACTCCACAAGAAAAGTGTTGAAAGTCATTATGAATCACAACACCACGCAAGCCCATTGCTTCAGATTCGGACAAGGCATCAGAAAGCATATCTAGTGAGCTACTATCAAGTGTATTTGCCTTGGAGTGAAATTCAACAATGGCCGCCCCTTCATACTCATACCAGCTTGCAGACTCATTAGAGTTTATTGGCTTAAGTGTTTGGCGGACTTCAGAGAATCTAAGGACGCCACTTGAACGAACAATTGGGCTCATGTTCCCATCGGCTCCAAGAAAGTTCAGTCCAGATTCTGAGCCATTATAAAACTTACTTGATTGGTTGTTTAAAAGGAAGCTTGGAACATCTCTTCCATCGCTTTTTAGCCTGTCTATAAAGTACTCAATTCCAATCTCATCTAAAAGTTCAAAAGGGCCTTTTACCCAGTTATAGCCTAGCTTCATTGCATCATCTATTTGGGTTAAATCTTCCGTCACTTCAGGCACAAGTGATGCAGCGTAGCAGAGCGTCTCAGAGAGCACTCGCCAAATATAATTTCCATAGCGGCCAGTATCATTAAGAATTACAGAGAGGCCATTTTTTTCAGCCATGTCAATTAGAGGTGTTTTTAGGCGCTCATGTTGAATATATTCTCCATTGGAGAGGTTAATGACCTTTCTTTCATCTCCGTCTTGCCTATAAAAACCTTTTTCATTTTTGTTGCCGGTTTGGCCATTGGCGATCATATTTGTCACAAAGTCAATCGGTGTTGAATAGTTATGAAATGCATCATTTTCTGGCAGAATACTAACTAGGCTTTTAACTACATCTGCCATGAGATCAATGCCTATTAAATCGTATAGTCCAAAAACACCAGTTTTGGGTAGTCCTAAAGGCCTTCCAAAAAAAGCGTCAGCTTCTGTCGGCGACAACTTTAAATCAAATGCATTATGAAGTGCACACTGGATAGCAAAGACGCCTACTCGGTTAGCAAGAAAGCCCGGTGTATCAGAGCAAGAAACCACGCCTTTACCAAGATTAATTTCGCTAAAAACATCAAGCGTATTTATAACATCATCACTAGTAAACTCACCCCTTACTAGTTCAAGAAGACGCATAAACCTTACTGGATTAAAAAAATGAGTGATTGCAAAGCGCTCACAAAACTCAGTTGGCATGTCCTCTGTTAAGAGCTGAATTGGAATAGTTGAGGTATTAGAGGTTATGATTGTTGATTTCTTACAAGCATCATTGAGCCTTCTGTAGAGGGCTTTTTTAATATCAAGCCTTTCAACAACAGCTTCCGCAATCCAGTCACAATCTTCTAGCTCATGAAAATGATCTCTGGTGTTTCCAAGATTGATAAGCTTTTCCGCTTCTTCGCTCATTAGCCCAGGCATGTCTGAATCCTTTAGTCTTTCTAGCCCCTTGGTTGATAATATATTCACATTTTCATCATTGCTAGGAAGGTCAAGAAGCCAAACTTCTGTTCCCGCATTTGCAACTTGACCTGCAATTCCAGCACCCATCGTTCCGGCGCCAATAACGCCAACTTTTTTGATTTGGCTTGTCATTCTGAATGTTTTAAGATAAATGATTTGATAGCATCAAGAGATTTTTTTGGAAACTCCATTGGGAGCATATGACCAGCATTAGCGATACTAGTGGTTTCAGCGTTTAGAATGTCTGCCAATTCTAGTCCAAAACGATACGGTGTGTTCTTGTCTTCAGTTGCGATAACAACATTTGAAGGAGCTTGGATATTTTTAGCACACTCAACTCCATTTTGATATCGAGTGCAGGCAATAAGATCGACAGCTAGCGGATTGCTAGACATAATTTGTCGACCAATACCTATGGGCTGCATTCCTGGGACAGCACTGACTCCTGACTGAGAATGACTGCCAAATCCCCACTTGAGCAACATGTCGGCAGCATCTGCAGATGATTTTTTTGCTGTTTCAACCAGAGCTTCGTTTACAGGTATTGATGAAGCACTTGCAACTGCGGTTAATGTTTTTAATTTAGTCCCTAAAGAGCTGGCAGCCTCTAGCGCAACCAGGAATCCCTGAGAGTGTCCTACTAAATGTATCGTTTCACAACCCGCAACTTTGAGCGCCTTCACAAGCCATTTACCCATGGCTTCAATAGACTTAATAGGCTCTCCTCCTGATAGACTGTGCCCTGGAAAGTCTGGGGCAAAAACTGAGAAACCGTGAAATGCAAACCATCTAGATTGCAGAGCCCAACAGCGATGGTCTAGACCACTACCATGTACAAAAACTACGGTTGGCTTTTTTGGATCAAATGGCTTTAAGGCCTGCCTTAAAGTCGTTGATAATGTCAGCAATCGATTCAATGCCAACAGAAACACGAATTAAATCTGGACTACTTCCAGATGCTTTCATAGCTTCATCGTCTAGACGCGAATGAGTTGTGCTAGCAGGATGAAGGACCAAGGTTCTAGAGTCTCCAACATTCGCTAAATTTGATGATAACTTGAGAGCATTAATAAATGCAGATCCGCCTTCTTTGCCACCTTTTACGCCGAAGCATACTATAGAGCCAGCTCCGTTTGGAAAAAGGTTTTTTGCAATTAGGTGGGTTGGGTTCTCTGGTAAGTCGGGATGGTTAACCCATGAAACAGAGGATTGATCTAGCAGCCATTTGGAGAGCTTAATTGCATTTTTCACATGTTGCTTCATGCGCAAACTAAGAGTCTCAATGCCTTGAAGCAACAAAAAAGCACTATGCGGGCTCATTGCAGGACCAAAGTCACGCATTGACTCTGCTCGAATTCGCATGGCTAGGGCTGAAGGACCAAATTCTTCCCAAAAATTTATTCCATGAAAAGGCTCGTAAGGTTCAGTCAGTGCCGGGTGTCGCTTGCTAGCTCCCCAGTCGAAAGCGCCTCCATCGACAATTACACCGCCTACCGCGACACCATGACCACCCATCCATTTAGTTACAGAATGCACAATAACATCTACTCCGTGATCAAATGGTCGACAAAGAGCTGGCGTAGAAAAAGTTGCATCCAACACAAGGGGGATGCCGTGACGATGAGCAATCTTAGATATTGTGGGGAGGTCTGAAACCTCAAGCCCAGGGTTTCCAATTGATTCGCAAAAAATTAGTTTAGTATTGTCTTGAATTGCCGCCTCTAAAGTGCCTTCATCATTTATGGATATAAAGGTGCAATTTATGTTAAACCGTTTTAAGGTGTGCTTAAGGAGGGTTGCTGTGGAGCCATAGATTTGTGTAGCACTTACAATATGATCTCCTGCAGAACACAAACTCATGAAGGTGACAAAAAGGGCGCTCATCCCAGAAGCGGTACAGATAGCTCCGGAGCCGCCTTCTAGCGCAGCAATCCTTTGTTCTAAAACAGCAACAGTTGGATTGGTCATTCGACTATAAATATGGCCGCCTTTTTCAATGTTGAAAAGTGCGGCAGCCTCGTCGACAGTTTCAAATACATAAGAGGTTGTTTGATAAACAGGAACAGCACGACTACCATAATCAGAGTCTGGCTGGTGTCCACTATGTAACGCTATTGTTTCAGGGCCAAAAAAAGATGATTTGCCCATAATCTCCTCGGGTTAAATCAATGGCGATATTGTCTCATATTTGGCTGATATGTTGTTTTATAATTTCTTATAAAACACTTATTGGGCTAAGGCCAGCTCAGATCTCATGATGTCAATGGTTGATTTATAATTGTCAGTATTAAAGATTGCAGAACCAGCAACAAAAGTATCAGCTCCTGCAGAAGCAATGTCTTTAATATTTTCAATTTTAACTCCGCCGTCAATTTCTAATCTTGTGCTAAGGTTTCTGTCGTCAATCATTTTACGAACGACTCTAAGCTTTTCTAAGGAAGAAGGTATGAATGACTGTCCGCCAAAACCTGGGTTAACCGACATCAACAAAACCATGTCAAGCTGTTCAATTACATGTTCAAGGTAATGCAAAGGAGTGGCTGGATTAAACACAAGTCCAGCCTTGCAACCTTGTTCTTTGATTAAGGCTACAGTGCGGTCGATATGTTCAGAAGCCTCCGGATGAAATGTAATATAGGAAGCACCAGCCTTGGCAAAGTCAGGAATGATTCTATCAACTGGTTTCACCATTAAGTGAACATCGATTGGAGCTGTTACGCCATGACTTCTAAGCGCGTCACAAACTAGAGGGCCAATCGTTAGGTTTGGAACGTAGTGGTTGTCCATGACATCGAAATGAACAAGGTCAGCGCCAGAGGCTAGAACATTGTCGACCTCTTCACCAAGTTTAGCAAAGTCTGCTGAGAGGATTGAAGGGGCAATAAAGTTGGGTTGTTTCATGGCAGTCTCCTTTGTTATTTAATCGTTAATAGACATTTGCCTGTCATTTCTTTAGGTTGTTCGATGTTCATTAGTTTTAATATGGTGGGCGCCAGGTCGGCAAGCGTGCCGACAAGAGGTCTCGCTATAGAGGTTTTTCTGTGACCCAAATAAACGAGAGGAACAGGGTTTGTTGTATGGGCTGTATGGGTTTTGTTAGTTTTTGGGCTCATCATTTGTTCAGCGTTGCCATGGTCTGCAGTAATAAGTATTTCAGCACCATTCTCTTCGCATGTTTTATGAATTTCTCCAAGACAAGTGTCTACTGCTTCAACTGCTTTAATGGTTGCCTCAAGGTTTCCACTATGTCCTACCATGTCTGTATTGGCGAAATTACAAACAATAAAGTTGTACTTTTTGGAATTTACTGCCGCTACCAGTGCGCTGGTTAGTTCGAATGCGCTCATTTCAGGCTTTAGGTCATAGGTTTCAACTTTGGGCGATGGGATTAGCTTTCTGTCTTCGCCAGGCAAGACAGCTTCAGCGCCACCATTAAAAAAGAAGGTAACATGGGCGTATTTCTCTGTTTCTGCAATCCTGAGTTGAGTTAGTTCTAGACTCGATAAGTAGAAACCCAGTGTGTTGTTGATTGAGATAGGCGGGTATGCGCATGGAAGATCAGAGCCTTCTTTATATTCAGTAAGACAGACAAAATTGACTCTATTATATGATGCGCGGGGAAATTTTGTAAATTCAGTTTCAGTAAGAGATTGTGTCAACTCGCGTGCGCGATCGGCTCGATAGTTCATAAAAATAACTGCATCACCTTCGTTGATTGAGGCTGGTTCACCAACACTTGTAGGTACAATAAATTCGTCGCTTTCTCCATTATCATAGGCCATTTTGACTGCACTTAAGGCCGAGTCTGCTTGGCGCTCACTTTTTCCACTGACAAGCAAGTGGTAGGCTTTTGAAACGCGTTCCCAGCGATTATCTCTATCCATTGCGAAGAAGCGTCCAGTGACAGATGCTATCCTGCCTGTTTTTAGTGTGTTTATTTTTTCTTCAAGTAGCGCTATAAAATCTCCTGCACTGTTTGGAGGGGTGTCTCTTCCGTCAGTAAAAACATGCAGAAAAACTTTCTTACAGTCTTTTTGATGTGCCATTTCAAGCATTGCGTGTATATGGTTTTGATGTGAATGAACGCCACCATCTGACAACAGACCAATAATATGAACTGCTGTATTGTTTTTGTTTGTTTCATTTAAAGCAGCACAAAGTGTAGAATTTTTAGAGAATTCACCACTATCAATATCATTTTGAATTCGTGTAAAGTCTTGCTCGATGATGCGACCAGAGCCTATCGTCAGATGTCCAACTTCTGAGTTTCCCATTTGCCCAATTGGAAGTCCAACGCTACTTCCTGATGTGCTAATTAGAGTATGAGGATAGTTGTTTATAAAATAATCCCAGTTAGGGGTGTTAGCCATGAATATGGCGTTATTTTCAGTAGCTTCTGAGTGCCCCCAGCCGTCTAGAATTATGAGTAGTTTTGTTTGTTTCATTGGGTGGTTTAGCAATCAAACATTAAATAAAAAGTGTATTACGTCACCGTCCTTGACAACGTATTCTTTGCCTTCAGAGCGCAATTTTCCTGCTTCCCTTGCTCCTTTCTCTCCTCCAAACTCAAGAAAGTCTTTAAAGGCAACTGTTTCTGCACGGATAAAGCCTTTTTCAAAGTCACCATGAATTTTACCTGCTGCGACCGGTGCTGTATCGCCAATGTTAATTGTCCAAGCTCTGACTTCCTTCTCTCCAGCTGTAAAATATGTTTGTAGGCCTAACAATAAGTAGCCAGCTGTAATTAATCGATCTAGTCCGGATTCGGTCTGACCCATTTCTTCTAAAAAGACTTGCTTATCTTCTTCGTCCATCTCAGCAATTTCAGCTTCAATCTCTGCACAAACTGCTACGACCTGACTATTTTCTTTGCTTGCAAAATCTTCCAATTGGGAAAAATAAGGGTTTTCAGAAAAGTCGTTTTCATTGACATTAGCCACATAAAGAACTGGTTTTGATGTAAGCAGTTGCAAGCTTCTTAGTAGTTTTAAATCATCTTCATTAAATTCTATTGACCTGACCGGTCGTCCTTCTTCTAGCACAGGAAGGATCTTTTCAAGTAGGATTTTTAGAGGCAGCCCTTCTTTTTGACCGGACTTTGAGTTTTTTATAGCTTTTTGGTAAACCTTTTCAGCTGTTAGAAGGTCTGCCAGTGACAGTTCTGTATTAACCGTCTCAATATCATCGAGAGGACTAACTTTTCCTGCAACATGAACAATATCATTGTTTTCAAAACAGCGTACAACATGGATGATTGCGTCAGTTTCACGAATATTAGACAGAAATTGATTGCCAAGTCCTTCACCTCTTGAGGCGCCCTCAACGAGTCCTGCAATATCAACAAATTCCATACTAGTTGGCAATATTTTCTGGGGCGATACAATGCTGGCCAGGCTTTCTAAGCGAGAATCGTTTACTGGCACGACCCCAATATTTGGTTCAATAGTGCAAAAAGGGTAATTCGCTGAATCTATGCCAGCTTTAGTGAGCGCATTAAATAGTGTTGATTTGCCAACATTAGGCAGGCCTACAATGCCACATTTAAAACCCATTCATTGCTCCTTAGTCTGTATGTAGCTTCTTCATGGCTTGTTCAACATCACCAATTACAATAGGCTCTATAACATCCATAGCTTCTTTTATGGCTTGTTCAATTAACATTGAGTCAGTTTTCCCTGGTGGTGTTAATACAAAGTCTACGACCTCATTTTTTGAGCCCGGATGTCCAATGCCAAGCCTTAAGCGGTAAAAGTCGCTTGTGTTAAGTGCCTTAATTGTATCTTTTAGGCCGTTATGCCCACCGTGGCCTCCACCCATTTTTATTTTGACAGAGCCCGGTGTGAGATCTAGGTCATCGTGAATGACCAGGATTTCTTCTGGCTCAATATTATAATAACTTGACAGGGCTTTTACAGACTGGCCCGAGTTGTTCATAAATGTTTTTGGCTTTAATAGATGTACCTTGTTAGTGCCAATAAGACAGATTGCCGTTTCACCAAAAAATTTTGATTGACTGCTGAATTTTGAATCTAGATTGTTTGCTAATGACTCAATAAACCAAAAACCAGCGTTGTGACGATGTACTTGATAGTCTTTTCCAGGGTTTCCTAGGCCAGCTATTAATTTAATCATCACAATGCTTTGATGTGCTTCTTATTGAGGCAATAAGACTAGTCACGGTTTATTCTTCTGCGTCACCGTCTTTTGAGTCTTCAGAGCCTTCAGAGCCTTCAGAGCCTTCAGAGCCTTCAGCGCCTTCAGAGTCTTCAGCGCCTTCGCCCTCTCCTTCTTCATCCAATTCAGAGTCAATCTCTTCAATTTCTTCTACTTCGGCCATAAGTTTCGGCTCAGTTACCGAACAAACGGTTTGGTCATGTGCCTCAACATCCTCGTGTTGAAGTGAAGTAATAGTAACACCTTCTGGCAACACAAGGTCGGTCAGTGTCAAGTGGTCGCCAAGCTCAAGACCGCTAACATCAACGTCAATTCCGTGTGGCAGATCTTTTGGCAGGCAGGATATTTCAATAGAAACAACAAATTGATTCAACATGTTTCCAATTCTTAGCGCTTCATTATCCTCTGTGCCAATGAAGTGGAGCGGTGTTGTCGTAATAAGTGTATGCTTTTCATCAATACGTAAAAAATCTACATGAGAGATAGACTTTCTTGCAGGATGGCGTTGAATGTCCTTGATAACAACAGGTTCTTTTGACTTGTCAACCACCAAGTCAAGAACCGAGGTGAATGTATCCTCGTTTTCTAAAAGATGGGTAATTTCATGAATATTTAGTGAAATCATCAACGGTGCTTTGCCTCCACCGTAGACAATACTAGGAACTTTTTCTTCTTTTCTCAGGCGGCGGCTCGCACCTTTTCCCTGGTCTTCACGCACTATAGCGTTTACAGTTATACTCATTTTGAGTTCTCCAATAAATAAAAAAACATCACATTAAGTGATGTAACAAGTACCGCCTATCTTGCGACCAGATAAGCTGAGGGGTAATTTTACCCGATTTTTTTTGTCTGTAACTAAACTTCTTTAGCTGGCCTTGAACCAAAACAGAATACTAAGAGCTGTACTCATTGCTGCGAAAGGCCAAAGTGATTGAGTTGCTAATACGCCTGCAAGAACTAGTAATGCAGCGGCCACTATAACAGCGCTTTGTTTCGCTGCATTTTCCTGAAGCTGCTTGATGATGGCCGCTGTTTGTTTTTTTGCAATGTCTTGTCGAAGGGCGCCGCTTTCAAATTGTTTCAAGGCGTTAATCGCCAACATCGGAAGTTGCGGTATTTCTGCAATAAGCTCTGGTAGCTGTTCAGACATTTTTTTCACCGAGCCCTTAAGACTATATTTATCTTTAACGAGCCTCTCAAGGAACGGTTTGGCTGTTGCCCAAAGATCAAGGTCTGGGTACAGAGTGCGACCCAAGCCTTCGATATTTAAAAGTGTTTTGTCGAGCAAGAGCAACTGAGGCTGGATTGAAATATTAAACCTTCTAGCCTCTTTGAATAGGCTCAGAAGCACCTGACCGAATGAAATTTCACTCAAGGGCTTTTGAAATATGGGCTCACAAACGCTACGAATGGCATTTTCAAATTCCATTATGTTGGTGCCCTCCGGCACCCATCCTGAGTCTAGGTGAACTTGAGCCACGCGCTTATAGTCTTGATTAAAAAACGCCAAAAAATTCTGTGCTAAATAGTACTGATCGGCGTCACTGAGTGTGCCCATAATACCAAAATCAACACCAACATATTGTCCATCCCTGCCTACAAAAATGTTGCCTGGATGCATATCTGCGTGAAAAAAGTTATGTTCAAAAACCTGCGTAAAGAATATTACTACACCATTTTCAGCGAGTTTTTTTAGATCGATTTTGTTTTTATTTAGGGTCTCAACGTTGCTTATTGGAGTGCCATAAATACGCTCAGTTACCAATATGTTTGGGCGACAAAGATCCCAATGAACTTTTGGCACATACAAAAGATTTGAATCTTTAAAGTTGTTTCTTAGCAAGGAGGCGTTAGCAGCCTCTGCCATCATGTTAAGTTCATTATAAATAATTCGTTCAAACTCAGCGACGGCCTCTCTTGGACAAAGCCTTTTGCCGTCCGGATGTTTTTCAGCCAATGCTGCAAAAGCATAAAGGAGGCGCAAATCACGCTTTATTTTTTTACGGATATCCGGTCGAACAACCTTGATAATAATTTCTTCACCACTAAGAGAGACAGCACTATGAATCTGAGCGATTGAAGCTGAAGCGAGCGGCGTGTCATCAAAAGAAGAAAAAAGATTATCAACACTTGCTCCAAGACCTTTTTCAATAATCGACTTGGAATCCTTGGCAGGGAAGGGCGGACATTTGTCTTGTAATTTAGCAAGCTCATCGCCAATATCATCAGGCAAAAGATCTCTTCTTGTAGAGAGTGTTTGTCCAAATTTAATATATATTGGGCCCAGTTCTTCTAAGGCCAAACGAATTCTTTCTCCTCTTGAAAATTTACTCGAAGGAAAATAGTGCCAAGGGGTAAGGTAAACCAGCGGCCTAAAGCTTTTTAAAAGAGGCGTTGATAGGACTAGGTTGTCCAATCGGTAGCGAACAAGTATCCTCGAAATACTAACAAAGCGAATAAAGCTTTTCATCCTAACGCGCCTTATTGTTAAAAAACCTTGATCGACTGGGCGCTACCAGAAGAGTCGTCAAGTCATTCTTGAGTGTCTCAAAAATGCTTGCGCCGTCATTATTTGCTTTACTTTTAATGAGCTTCATAGACTTTCCAAGTTGGTGAGCAACAATATCACCAGTGTAGTGGGAGACTAACTCTTCAACATCAATCGAAGCTAGAGCTATCAAGTCTGCTAATTGTTTGGCAGTTTTAACGCTACCATTGATGTCAATTTCATCACTTTCTATCAACTCTTCAAAGGAGACACCTTTAAATAAAGACAAAAAAGCAGCCTTGTTAGGTTTAATTTCAACATCAACGCTCTGTGGGCTATGCATCTGCATCACATAGAGGCGTGAATTGGAAAATATAAAAAGCAGATTTAAATTGAGCTCATCAACACTTAGTCGAATAATTTTATTGTTAAGTTTGCTTGTGTCAATATTGTTTGTATTGATTAAGTGATTCAGTGTTTTTTCAAGGGCAAGGCGGACCATCTTAGCTAAGCTTTGATTGCCTTATGTACTGCCACTATACCGCCAGAGAGGTTGTGGTATTCGCACAAATCAAAACCAGCATTAAGTACCATGGTTTTGAGGGTTTCTTGGTCTGGGTGTTTGCGAATTGATTCTGCTAGGTATTGATAACTCTCTTCGTCACCGGCAAAAAGACCACCCAGTTTAGGTATTAGATTAAATGAATATAAATCATAGAGCTTTTCGAGCGTCTCGTTTTTAACCTTAGAAAACTCTAGTACCATTAAACAGCCACCTTTTTTAAGGACTCGGTGCATTTGCTCAAGGGCAATATTCTTATGAGTAACATTTCTAAGTCCAAAGGCGATACTGACACAGTCAAATGTGTTGTCTTCAAAGGGCAGCGATTCAGCATTTGCTTGGACAAATTCAACATCAATAATCCCGCGGTCTAAAAGATTCTTTCGACCTTCTTCCAACATCGAACCATTAATGTCAGACAAAATGATCTGGCCAGAAGGACCAACTTTTTCTCTATATTTGATGGCGAGATCGCCTGTTCCGCCAGCAATATCAAGCACTTTGTCACCCTCGGCTACATTGCTACTGGCAACAGTATAATTTTTCCAGAGGCGGTGCGCCCCCATCGACATCACATCATTCATCAGGTCGTAGTTATCTGCTACAGAGTCAAAAACACCCTTGACTAGGCCTTGTTTTTTATCAACGTCGACCTGTTGAAAGCCAAAATGAGTGGTCTTCCCCATGATTATCTGACCGGGTAGTCCCTAAAATCCTTGCCGGTATAAATTTGTGTTGGTCTAAAAATTTTATTGTGACTCACCTGTTCGTGCCAGTGTGCCACCCAGCCTGCTGAACGAGACATAGCAAAGATTGAGGTGAAGTGCTCTTTGGTAAATTTAAATAATTCAGCATAAAGAATACCCGAGTAAAAATCAACGTTTGGATAAACGCCTTTGTGGGACAACAGCTCGTCACAAATGCTTTCAACTTCCAGCGCTGTTTCAAAACGCTCGGATAAATTAATGCCAGTTTTCTTGACATAAGCTTTAATCATTTGTTCAAGAATTGTTGCGCGAGGGTCCTTTGTTTTGTATTCACGATGACCCATGCCCCAAATTACTTTTTTGTTTTTGAGTCTGTCTTCAATCCACGCACGCGCATTTTTTGGCGAGCCTATTTTGTCTAGCATGACGAGCACTTTTTCATTTGCATTGCCATGCAAAGGGCCTGCAAGAGTTCCTACTCCTGCGGCAATTGAAGAGAAGGGGTTGGAAAGCGTAGAAGCCGTTACCATGGTTGAAAAGGTTGAGGCATTAATTGTGTGCTCTGCATGCAAAATCAAGCATGCGTCTAATAGTTTAACAATTTCATCGTCAGCCTTTTCGCCAAAGCACATGTACATGAAGTTCTCTGCGTAATCCATATCCTTGCTTGGTGGGATTGGATCATAACCTCTGCTTATACGTGTCCACATTGCCACTAAAGTGCTCATATTTGAGATGATTTTTACGAGCGCATTTTGAGTGTAAGCCGAGTCCGGCTCCGATGCTCCTGCATCTGGGTAAAAAGTTGCCATTGAGGCTATTGCGGTTTGCAGTACATCCATTGAATGACCTTTCTGAGGCAGCGACCACAAAAGGGAGCGGATTTTGCTTTTAACCTCATAGCGTTTTTGTAAAAGATCTTTAAAATCATCGAGCTCTTTGGGGGTAGGTAATTCCCCTTGCATTAATAAGAGTGCAGTTTCTTCAAATGAGGAGTGAATAACAAGATCTTCAATGGAGTAGCCTCGGTAAGCCAGTATTCCTTTTTCTCCATCGATTGAGGAAATTGCTGATTTAGTTGCTGGAATGCCTGCTAGGCCTGGAACATATTCTTTCATGATTATTTCTGTTAATTAAATTGAAAAAGAGGAGCCACAACCACAGGTGGTCTTGGCATTCGGGTTACTAACGATAAAGCGGGCGCCTTGAAGATCTTCTAAATAATCCACAGTGGAGCCCATAAGATATTGATAACTCATAGGATCTACAACTAATTGTACACCTTGATTGTATACACCACTATCTCCTTCTTTGAGATTTTCATCAAAGGTAAAGCCATAGGAAAAGCCTGAACAGCCACCACCAGTGATATAAACACGCAGTCTTAATTCTGAGTTTTTTTCTTCTTTAATTAATTGCGCAACTCTACTTGCAGCGCTATCGCTAAAGATAATATCAGCCTCATCATTAATTTCTGTAGCTTCCATCGATATTCTCCAAATTTTCTGTCATATAAATAAACGTGTATTGATGTAATCAAGCTATATTTTTTAGGGCAATAAGCCGACCTGTGACAGGCCGGTTTTTTCATCAATCCCGAACATTAAATTCATGTTCTGTATAGCCTGTCCAGCAGCGCCCTTCACTAAGTTGTCAATGACAGACATAATAATCAACTTATCGCTGTGCTCGACATACTGTATCGCGAGTTGGCAATAGTTAGATGATCTTACAGAGCGTGTTTCCGGGTAAATGCCTTCAGGCAGTATTTTAACAAATTCTTCATTTTGATAGGCATTTTCGAAATAAGGTCTAACATCAACGTCTGACTCAAGCAAGTCTACATAGATGGTAGCTTCAATGCCTCGAATCATTGGTAACAGATGCGGGACAAATGTAAGCCCAATCGTCTTTCCGGCCATGAGCTCTAATTCTTGTTTCATTTCAGGGAAGTGACGATGGCTGCTCACCCCGTACGCTTTAAAGCTTTCAGAGGCTTCAGAAAGAAGCATTGCTTGATTAGCAGAGCGGCCAGCACCGCTTGTACCGGATTTGCAGTCTGCTACAATATTTGAACAATCAATCAGTCGATTCTCTAGCAAGGGCTTTAAGGCTAAAAGAACTGCTGTTGGATAGCAACCGGGGTTTGCAACCAAGCGAGAGTTTTTAATGGCCTCTCTTCGAACTTCTGGCTGACCATAAACTGCCTCTTCGAGGAGTGATTTTTGGGTATGATCCATGTCATACCATTGGGACCAATTGTCAGCGTCACGAATACGAAAATCTGCACCCAAGTCAATTACTTTGATGCCTTTTTCTAGGAGAGATCCGGCGCTATTCATGGCAACGCCATGAGGTGTTGCAAAGAATACAATATCACAGTTATTAAGGTTTTTGTCATCCGGCAATGAGTAAACTAGATCTGACAATCCAACCAAGTTAGAAAAAATTTCTATAACTTTTTTCCCTTGAAGCGCTCTTGAGCTAATAGCAATGACTTCAGCATCAGGATGTTGATGCAGTATCCGTAAAAGCTCAACCCCTGTATAGCCTGAACCGCCGACGATTCCTACTTTAATTTTCATTAATCTTGCTCCCTAGCATTTTTTCAAGATAGTGAATATTCATTCCGCCCTTCTTGAATGTTTTGTCACCCACAATTTTTCTTTGAAGTGGAATGTTCGTTTTAATTCCATCAATAACCATTTCATCTAATGCATTTTGCATTTTGATGATTGCCTTGGTACGAGTTTCGCTAAAAGTAATCACTTTTCCAATCATAGAGTCATAATGAGGGGGCACATTATAACCATTGTAGACGTGTGAGTCTATCCTAACACCAGGGCCGCCTGCGACATGGTACTGGGTAATTTTTCCTGGTGAAGGAATAAAGCTCTTGGGGTCTTCAGCATTTATTCTGCATTCTATAGCGTGGCCTTTGATTTGAACATCTTTTTGGGCTATCGATAGCTTGTCGCCTCCAGCAACCAAGATTTGCTCTCTTATAATGTCTATGCCTGTAATCATTTCTGTAACAGGGTGTTCAACCTGAATTCGAGCATTCATTTCGATAAAGTAAAATTTGCCTTTGTCAAAAAGGAATTCAAACGTGCCTGCGCCACGGTAATTAATTTGTTTGCAAGCTTTGGTACAAATGCTGCCTATTTGATTTCTTAAATCTTTGCTTATGCCGGGGGCAGGAGCTTCTTCAAGAACTTTTTGGTGGCGACGTTGCATTGAACAGTCTCTCTCACCAAGGTGAATAGCATTGCCGTGCTGGTCTGCAAGAACCTGTATTTCTATATGTCTTGGTGTTTTTAAAAATTTTTCCATATACACTTCATCATTATCAAAAAAGCTTAAAGCTTCTGTCTTGGTGAGCTCAATGGAGTTAGAAAGCTCTTCTTCCGATTCAACGATACGCATTCCACGCCCTCCACCTCCTCCAGAGGCTTTGATGATGATCGGGAAGCCAATTTTTTTTGCAATCTTGATATTTGCATTTACATTTTCACCAAGTGGGCCATTAGAACCAGGAACGCAGGGAACTCCAGAATTTTGCATTGCCTCAATTGCGGCAACTTTATCGCCCATTACGCGAATGTTCTCAGCTCTAGGGCCGATAAAAATAAAACCACTTTGCTCTACTTGTTCTGCAAAATCTGCGTTTTCTGAGAGGAAGCCATAGCCAGGATGAATTGCGTCAGCATGTGTTACCTCTGCTGCACTAATAATAGCAGGCACATTGAGGTAGCTCATAACTGAAGGGTGAGGACCAATACAAACTGCCTCATCAGCCAAACGAACGTGTTTGAGATCTTTATCAGCGGTTGAATACACAGCGACTGTTTGAATTCCAAGTTCTTTACAGGCTCGAAGAATGCGCAGGGCAATCTCACCTCGATTGGCAATTAGTACTTTTGTAATTGAACTCATTGGAGTACGATTAGTGCTTGTCCAAATTCAACTGCTTCGCCATCATTAACAAGAATTTCAACTACAGTGCCTGATTGATCAGCTTCGATTTGATTCATGATTTTCATGGCTTCAATAATTCCTACAGTATCGCCTTTTTTAACTTGTTGGCCTACAGTGATAAAAGGTTTGGCGCTTGGAGACGGTGCTGAATAATAAGTACCAACCATTGGCGATGATATAAGATTGCCGTTCACCTCAGAGCTTTTGCTTGCAGCTGTTGATTTAGATTCAACTTTACTTGGGGCTACAACAGCAGCTGGTTTTTGGGAAACAGCTGGTGTCATTAAAGGTGCGTTGCCAAATCGAGAGATTTTTACCGACTCTTCGCCTTCTTTAATTTCAATTTCGGCCATACCAGATTGCTCCAGTAGTTCCATTAGTTTTTTGACTTTACGAATGTCCATTACCCCCCCCTCTGCTATTCTATGTATTTAGTTTTATGTTTTAATGTAGCATTAATTTTTTCGTTATAAGTAGAAACGCCATCCAGCCTTTCCTCTGTTAAATAAGCTTAGGTTAGATTCTTCGAACTAAAAGTGCAATATAAGACGACTAACTCAATAACATAAGATGAATTTTAACATCTATTTAGTTAAATATAGTGAGTATTACCAGCATTTTCGAGGCAAATGGGTGAAAATGCTTTAGAGGCTATTTACATGTTTCAGGAAGTCGGTAGCGCTAATTTCTCCAATGATTCTATGAGATCGTTGTTCCTTGCCATCCTTGAAAAATAGAATTGCAGGAGGACCAACGAGATTAAATCTTGCTAATATTTTTTGATTGCCCTTATTGTTATCTGTTACATCTGCTGTTAGAGCAAGAGTGCCTTGTAAGGTCTGTACCACGTTTGAGTTGGAGAAGACAACTCTTTCCAATTTATTGCAAGACCAGCACCAGTCAGCATAGAATTTAACGACTAGGAGTTTGTCGCTGTTTTCAGTTTCAGAAATGGCTAAGCTAATTTGATTTTCAGATTCTATAATCCGAAATTGCGAGCTTTCCGATGATTTGAAATTTTCACCATAAATCAGTGAATTCATCTGTTGTTGTATGTCTCCACCACCCTTGATTACAAGCAGCCAAAGAACTAGGCCGTAACCTAAAACAATAATACCAATTGTTTTAACCAGTAGGCGCCATAAGCCAGTTGTTTTAGTGAAATTACTAAAGGCGCCAAGCCTAATTGGCGCCACAGTCATTAAGCTTGCCCAAAGAACAAGGGATATGGTTGGGTTCAGGATACGGTCCAGCAAATAAAGTGAAACCGCAAGCATAAGGAACCCAAAAATATTTTTAATGGTGTTCATCCACGGTCCAGCCTTGGGAAGTGCGTTGACTCCCCATCCACAAACTATTAGTATTGGGATGCCCATTCCTAGCCCCATAGCAAAAAGACTGATTCCTCCTTTTATGGCACTACCTCCAGCTATAACGTAACTTAGAGCGGTTGCTAGGAATGGCGTCACACACGGCCCGACAATAAGCGCCGAAAGAAAGCCCATTATAGAGACTCCAACAAATTCACCACCAGTCTGTTTGTTGCTCATTTGGGCGAGCCTGTTTTGGAGTTTAATTGGTAGTTGAATGTCGTAAAAACCAAACATAGAGAAAGCAAAGAAAATAAAAATCAAACTAAAAACAACCAGTATCCATGGGGTTTGCATAATTGCCTGCAAATTAATTCCAGCCCCAAAATAGCCAGCAGTTGCTCCAATCAAGCCATAGGCTAGAGACATAGAAAGCACAAAGGCTAAAGACATCAGAAAAGCTCTTAAGGAGCTGGGGGTTTGTTTTTGTCCAATAATAATGCCAGATAAAATTGGGATCATTGGATACACGCATGGAGTCCAGGATAGAGCCAATCCTGCCAACAATGCTCCAAAGAACAAAGTCAAACCTCCCTGTTGAAATAACTCTCTAGCCTTTAATTCTTCAGTGCTTATTGAATCTTCAGGTTGGTCTGAGGCGGTGCCGTCATCTCCAGAGAGTGAAACCCTAATTAAGCTATTTTCTGGAGGATAGCAAACACCACCGTTCCAACAACCTTGGTACTCTATGTTCAGGGTGAGTAAATCATTTTGGATCTCACTTAGAGTGATTAATATCTCTATTGGTTTTTCGTAAACCCTGACCTCGCCAAAAAATTCATCGTGCTTTAATTTTGCCTCTGGGAAGTTTATATTTAATATCTTTGCTCCATCAGCAATAAAAGACATCTTATCTTTATAAAGGTAATAGTCTTCTTGAACGAGCCAACTAATGACAAGAGTTTGAGCATCAATTGCAACAACGCTTAACGGAAAAGCTTCATGAACCTGAAGTGGGTGGATTTTGGTATTGAGGTTCTCTTGTAGTTCGAGAGGATTATTAATTTTCGACTCTATATTGGCATTTGCACTTTGAAGCTCACTATCTTCAGTTGGGTCAGAGGCCCAGCTTTGTGAGATTGTTGATAGCAATACAAGCAAAACAATCGACAAAAAACGCTTCATGCAAGTTCTCAATTTTTGATAGGATATTTGGGATTCAGACAAGTATTGATTTAGATTTCTCCAGCCTCTTCGAGCACTTTTCTCGCAATTCTAAAACATTCAACGCCTTGGGGCACGCCACAATAGATTGCAATGACATGTAGTATCGACTTCATCTCTTCTTTGCTAACACCATTTTTAAGGGCGCCTTTACAGTGAATCTCCCATTCCTCCATTTTCCCAAGTGCAGCAATCATAGTTAAGTTCATCATCGATCTGGTTTTCTCGTCAATTGTGTCGTCACCCCAGCCAAAGCCCCAGCACCACTCGGTCATTTGTTCCTGAAAGTCTCGATTAAAGTCGTCTGCAGAGGCCAGGTTTTTTTCGACATAATCACTGCCCAAGGTTGCCTTCCGCTTAGAAAGCCCTAATTCAAATAATTTTTTGTCCATCTTCTTTCTCCATAGTTTAGGGTTTACATAAAATATCTAATTATCTAATAACAAAGGGATTGTCCATAGGTTCTTGGGAGGTGTTAATCCATGTTGTTTTCGTTCTTGTATATTCATGAATAGCGTCCATCCCGGCTTCGCGGCTTCCGCCACTTTGTTTGAATCCACCAAAAGGTGAGATAGGGGAAATAGCTCTATAAGTATTAACCCAAACGATACCAGAGTGTATTTTTTGGCTAACGCGATGTGCCCTAGAAAGGTTTTCAGTAAACACACCAGCGCCCAGTCCGAAATCAGAGTCATTAGCCATTTCTATCACCTCCTCCTCCGTCTCGAAGGTAATGGCACTAATGACAGGGGCAAAAAGTTCAGTTGAGACACAGTCAACAGCTTGGTTTGGACAGTCAAGCAAGGTCGGCTCGAAGTACCAACCCTCTGGCAAGTAGTCAGGACGGTTGCCGCCAAAAACAATCTTAGCACCTTGCTTAATGGATTTATCAATGACACTATGAGCCCGCTCTACTTGGTGAATTGTTGCAAGGGGACCAACTTGAGTGTTTTTATTCAATGGGTCACCGACGATTATAGATTTGGCACGCTCCTTGATCTTGCTCAGTATTTGATTACGAATAGATTTTTGAATGAAAACGCGTGACCCAGCAACACAACTTTGCCCAGAAGCACCAAAATTACCTGCAATAATGCCATTTACCGCACCCTCAATGTCGCAATCATCAAAGATCAGCATTGGAGACTTGCCGCCAAGCTCAAGACTGACGTGGGCAAAATTCTCTGCAGTATTTCTAACAATGTGTTTTGCAACTTCACTGCCTCCGGTAAACGCTACTCTTGCGACCTTGGCATGAGAGGTAATGATGCGTCCGCATGGCTCACCAAAACCCGTTAAGATATTAATAACGCCTGGTGGAAAGCCCGCCTTGTCAACCAATTCAGCTAGTTTAAATAGAGCAGCAGGGGCTTGTTCAGATGCTTTTACGACGACTGTATTGCCGGCAGCCAAGGCTGGAGCAATTTTAGTTGCCGATAGGAATAGTTGAGCATTCCATGGCACAATAGCGACTACAACGCCTATTGGTTCACGGGTTGTAAAGACTCTCATGTTTGGCTTATCAATAGGCAGAACTTCGCCCTGAATTTTGTCCGCAAGACCAGCATAATAGTAGTAGTAATCAGCCACATATCTTGATTGAGAGCGAGTTTCAATTGCCAACTTGCCACTGTCCCTTGTTTCAAGCTCACCAAGCTCATCTGCATGTTCAGAAATTAAGTCACCCAATTTGTGTAAAAGTTTTCCTCGTTCAGTTGCGGTGTATTCATTCCATGGACCTTTATATAGAGCATCATGTGCAGACTCGATAGCCCTGTTTGACTCTTCTTTGTTTGCTGCAGGAAATTTTGCCCACGGTTTTCCGTTGGCTGGATTAAGTGATTCGAAGTAATCTTCTCCAGCACTAAACTTGCCGTTAATGTAGTGTTTGAATTTTTCCATTCATTTTCCCTTTTAAGTAAATGCAGGCATTACTTTATCAATAAAAAGCTCTAACGATTTCTTTTTCCTGTCGAAACTCATGCTACTATCAACCCAATAGCTATATTCATCATAGCCAAGTTTTTCACAGAATTTAATTCGCTCGATAGCTTCATCAGGTGTCCCAATAATACTATTTTTACGCATATTTTCAGGTGAATACATCTCAATTTTGGACATTTCTTCTTCACTAAGTTTCTTAATAAGCCCTTGCTCAATAGGTCTTTCGTTTTTGAACCAGGCGCCGAAGTAACAATAGAATCTGGAAATATCTTTTGCACCTTGGACCAATTCTGATTCTGTTTCAGCCACAAAAGTGTGGCGAAGTACCATTATTTTGGGCCTTGTTTTTTTTGGATAAGAAGCACAAGCATTGTTAAATTTTTCCATCAAAGATTCGACCTCGTCGTCACCTAACCATAGTGGCGTTACTTGAACATTACAATCATTTTCCAACGCAAAATCGTGGGAATTTTGATCTCTTGCTGCAATCCAGATTGGTGGGTGTGGATCTTGATATGGTTTAGGAGAGCTAGTTGTTTTTGGAAAAGACCATTGTTTGCCGTCATGTTCGTAGTCACCCTTCCAAATTGCTTTAATTGCAGGCACTATTTCTCGAAGTGCAGCACCAGCATCAAAAGGCTCTATCCCATCAGCCAATCTGTCGTATTCAAAGGTGTACGCACCCCTAGCTAAACCAAGCTGTATACGACCTTTGGTAATAATATCAGCCATTGCAGCTTCTTCTGCTAACTTGATTGGATGCCAGAATGGAGCAACAATAGTCGCTGTGCCAAGTTTTATACTGTTTGTATGGTGTGATAAATCAACCAAATTAGTGAAAGGGTTAGGGGCAATGGTGAAGTTCATGCCGTGATGTTCGCCATTCCATATGGTACTAAAACCACCCTTTTCTGCTATCTTGCAGAGCTCGATAAATTCTTCATAGAGGTCTATTTGAGATTGATTCTTGTCAATACGTTCCATATGTGCAAAAAAAGAAAAATCCATTTCAGATCCTATAAATTATTATTTGGTTTTGTAATTGCCTCGACTTTGCCTTCACTTTCTTTACCAACAAATATACCAAAAGCATTTAATTCCCTCTCCACAATATAGCGTTTAAGCATTATTCTACTCGCTTCATCTGCGAGACGTCTAAATGGAATGGTATTAAACTCATAAAATTGACCAGCAGTTACTGCAGATCCGTCTTCAATCTGGGCACGGTAGTATATATGGCTTGTCTTACCATCACTATTTTCAAAAACTGAAAAAAGGTAATGTTCAGTGACTGAAATTCTTAGTTTTTGTAGTTTTCCAAGAAGACTGTTATTGTCATCAGCAGAGCCAAGCCTTGTCGCTGATGGAAAATGTAGAGTGCCGTCTGTTTCATCTTTAAGTAAGAGTATTTTTTTGCGCCAATCAATTAGTGCACCAACACGTATTTTGGTATTTTCATTTTCCATAGCTAATTGCATCTTCTTTTCAAGGCCTAGATTTACATAATTTCCACGTAAATAAACTAATGGCGTTTTTGTTGAGCTGTCAAACGCTTGAACTTGTCCAATAAGAACAAAGTGATCACCAGCCTCTATAAAACTATCCTTTGTGCAGTCAAACCAAGCAACGGATTCGTTTATTATTGGACTCCCAGTGATTTTGGGCTCCCAATTAATTTGGTCAAAGCGATCTGTTGCTGGTAGAGCAAAAATATTAGAAATGTGGTGTTGGTTTTCTGAGAGTATGCTGACTGCAAAATGATTTCCCTTGGAAAAAGCTTCAATATTGAAAGAGGCCTTGTCAATGCATATTAATATTAAGTGTGGCTCTAGCGAAACAGAAGTAAAAGAATTCGCAGTAAAGCCTATCGGTTTAGAGTTATTATCTAGAGTTGTGACAATAGTAACGCCAGTTGGAAATGAGCCAAGAGCTTGTCGGAAGTTGTACATCTCCTCTTTATTCATTAGACTTTTCTTTTTTTTCATCCATAAAAAATTGTTCAATAATTGGATTAACTTTCTCAGAAGCTATATAAGACATCATATGCGCTTCACCAGCAATAGATTTGCTGGAACCATTAGGCGTTTCTCCTGCCATTTGTTGAGACATGGCGGGAGTAGAATTTGGATCCTCCTCTCCTGTCAAGTATAGTACAGGAGGCCTTAAACGGGATAGCTTATTTAGAAAAACTTTGTCAGACAAGGCAAACAGCCTATAAGCCCTGCCATAACCTTGTGGTGATGTATTTGCTAACCAGTTTCGAACGTTGTCTATTTTTGTTAAGTCATCTTCGCTTGTTTTGTTTTTAAACCAGCGTTCTAATGTTTGCTCAATATTAAGTATCTTGTTGGTTTGTAAGATTTGATTGGCTCTATACAAAACCCGTTTTTGTGCTTCTTCGCTTCGATTGAATGCGATATTTATTGGTACAAGGGCTTTAACTTTGTCTGGGTACTTGAGTGCAAAGGCAACACTGATAAGAGCTCCCATTGAATGTCCCACTAAAGAAATTAATGAAAAATTAAGGTACTTGAGAAGATTGTTCAACTGTTCTACATAATCATCAAGTACTGGTTCTTCTGGGGATAGAGAGCTTTCACCGTGACCAAGAAAATCATACGTTATAACTTGATAATCACTACAAAAGTATTCAACTTGTGGAGACCAAACATCCCCCCTCATACCAACACCATGAATAAAAATCAAAGGAGAAGGTTGATTGCCATAGGATTTAAAGGCAGTACCGTCTTTAGTAAAAAAAGTAGATGCAACCTTTAGATTGTGTTTTCTCAAGTCATGCACAAAATGTTCCGTATTTAAGTTACTAAAAATCGTTTACCAGGCACACACCTATTTCTGCTCACTGCCTGCCGACTTGAGTATGAAGAAAATATAAAGTATTGCTTGTTACCTGTCAAGCCAAGACAAACTTAAGCTATTATTTTAAGGCTAAATATCAATATTGACGCTTAATAATTTAATTAATATAGAGAAAAGCTTATTTTTTTATAAAAAATCATTAAATTAGCCAAATAATGTCAATTAAATACAGAAAAATAAGTAAAAAAGTATAAAAAAGGTGAATATTTGTTAAAAAAAGGCCATTTTCTTTGTTTTTTAGTGAAAAAATGCTTTTTTAATTTTTTTAATACTTTAAATATTGCTCATTTATTGAACAACAATAACTACATTTCACTAAATCCCTATTGTAAC